>ENA-OQIR01000676-OQIR01000676.1-human-gut-metagenome-genome-assembly--contig:-NODE-676-length-13822-cov-1.994670_pt1 | contig 13822 bp, 8 predicted proteins | sample MGYA00242580_ERZ504745 | MGnify/ENA primary metagenome ERZ504745 (study PRJEB26092, sample SAMD00036214) | human gut metagenome | host: Homo sapiens | study: EMG produced TPA metagenomics assembly of... | reverse complement strand
CCACAGCATGGCTTCTTCCGGTACGGCGCTGTCAATCGCCCGTGCTGTAAATCCTGCTGACGCCTCCGAGCATTTGCCCTCCGCGTCGACGGCGCATAAGGTGAGAATATATATTTTCCAGGCTCCGGATCCTCAATCACATACCGGCCGCAGTCCGCGGAAATCTCCACAGCGTCTCCCAGGCCCAGCAGGACGTAATGGTCAACGGCCTGTTCAGGAGCCTCCCAGGCCAAAACCAGGCTTCCATTGTCCTCTGTAATGCTGAAATTGGAAGCGTCATAGGGGAACAGGTTCTCCTGCCGGTCCTTCAAGCCCTCGATGGCTTTATTCAGCCGACGGCTCATCATGTCCACGCTTCCCTGGCTGAGAGAGCCGCCGGACAAATACGCTTCCGCCGCATACAATGCCTGCTCCAGCTCGTTCCAGCTGATCCGGTCGTAGTCGCTTCCCGACAGGGACTTCGCTGTTTCAACCGCCTGCTCCAGACCAGAGGTATCAATCTCCAGCAGCTTGTAAAGCTCGGCGTAGCTGCCCGTCAATCCGGCCTGGTCGATGATATTCTGCGCCGGGTCGGACCAGGAAGGGTTTCCACATGGGTATCGGTGATCGGATTACTCTGGGGCCACTGGTTATTCACAGATCCTGTCGTCGTATAGTTATTGTAGATTGTATTATTGCGGATTTTACCATTTGACATCCAAATATTCAGCCAAACATCCCAGGAATCCTGAATCACATTATCATGGACCATAAAGCCTTCCGTTCCTTCATCCAGATAAATGGAACGAGGCCGTCGTAGATATAATTATAGGCGATAATGGAATTGGGCTGGTAGCCTAAGGTATACAGGGTTCCGCCGTCGCCCGGAAGCTTCGTGTGGGAATCGCCCAGCTTGTTGAACATAATGCGGTTGTTCTTTGCCGTTAAGGTTCGTTCCCGGGAACCTCCGATTCTGCTTCACCGTTAAAGTTCCACCAGCCCAGCCGACGCACATAGTCGTGTAAGGAACATCCGCTACGTCGTTATGAGAGAAGTCGCAGTTTTCCACAAAGAAAGCCATAATGCGTCGCACTGGTAAAACTCGGAGGAAACATTCCGCACCAGGTTATACACTACCTGGTCGTTCTTGCACACGCCTTCCACTCCAACCGGGAACCTCTGGTTATCGCTCTTGGCATCCTCCCGATGAACACATGCTGGGGATGCCCAATATTCGTCGCGTTTCCAGCAACGTTGATAAAGGCGTTCCCCTGTATGGTGGAATCAACCACATCGTTGGTATAGCTGACGCCGCAGGAGCTGGAAATATTCTTGAAACGGTTGCCCTCAAAACGATCCCCCGGGCGTTCTGCACATCCACTGAGGCGTACGGCGTATCTACAATATTATACCAGCTGTGATGCCAGTTGCCGTGGTCTGCGAATTTCCGGTACAGGCCCAGGTTTGTACGCCGCCGTAGCCAACGGCGTGCAGGCCGTTTTCCGGATCGTCGATGACCTCCAGGTTGTAATCATCATAGCTGAACTGAATCCCGCTGAACTCAATATTTTCCACCCGCTCGCTGGTAGACTCACCGTTGATCCTCATGAAGCCTTCCGACTCCGGAATCACAAATTCCATTTCATTGATATCGGCTCCCTCGGGCGGATAATAGTATAAGGTCTTTTCTCCGCGGTCAAAATAGAATTCTCCCGGGTTCTTCAGGTTTTCCAGCGTGTTCCGGATCGTAATGCTTCCGGTTCCCACCAGATTACAACCAAAAGCCATAGTGGAGAAGATCGCGCCGAAGGGCTGCTGAGGCTCGAAGATAATGTACTCCCCGCTCTCATCCTCATAAATATCCTGGATTCCCACCGTATTTCTATTAAAAACCTTTGATTGTGTAATTTCCACGTCTTCAGGATTTGCGTAAACGGCCACGTCGGATTTTTTAAATTTGATGCCCGTCCAGGTGGTTCCGGACGTTTCCGCCCAAGATTCCTCTCCCGTAATGGTCATGGTTCCTACCGTTCCCTGGCCCTCTACGGTATGTTCCGTGATTTTCGCCGGCTCTCCGTTCACGTAAAGATAACGAAGCTTGCGGTCCCGGTCCAGAGTGGTTTTATACACCCCGGGCCTCTCCGGGTCCTCCTCCCACTCGGCGTCTAATACCGTGCCGCCGCTGACCACCGGGAGCTCATCCTGATAGTTCTGATATACCACATAATAGCCGTTGCTTCCCGAGTCCTCGACTCCGAATTGCATAGGATCCGTGATTTCATAGGTTCCCTCCCGCAGATAGACCAGAATGTCTCCCGTCATATTCTGATTGTACTTGCGCACCTCTTCCTGGGCGCGCGCTACGGTGAGGAAGGGGCTGTCGATAGTTCCCGCGTTGCTGTCGCTGCCTCCGGAGATACAAAAAGCTCCTGCTGCACCTCACGCTGGGCCACCTTCAGAGTAGGAATGTCACCGGCCGCGACTTCCATTCCGTATTGGTCCTCTGGCACAAGCACGCCGGTCACGGTCTGCTCCGCCGGGTTCTCCGGGTCGTATTCGTCCATATTCCAAAGCACCGGCGTATCCACCTCTGTGCCGGATTCCATAGTCACCTTCACCGTCTGGGGATGAGGGGATTCCTCCAGGCTGGTGCCCTTGCGGACCGTAATAGCTTTTTCCTCGATCGACGCGATTTTGCATCCCTCTAAATGGAAATTGACGGAATATACCGCGGTATCGCCGTTTTCAGCGATTACCGTGATTTCCGCCGTGCCCGGCAGTGAGGAGGCCTGGGTTACCCGCACCTGAGCGGACGAATCCGCTGCTTGGGCTGTCACTTCCGGCGCGCCTGGTTTATGCTCTCCTGGGGCACATCGTACTCATACTCTAAGGTATTGCCGTCAAACCCCTCCAGCGGCGTTCCGCCGATGGAAATGGAGGACAGCTTCGTATCCCCGGACGGCAGGGCGCCGCCGGCATAATAGCTCGAGCTGATATCGCCGATCAGCACTGAATTCGCCTGGCTGCCGCTGTGATAGGAAAAAACAGAAAAGCTGCCGCTTGAAACTGTTCCGGAATAGGAATGGTCAATGCTCCACTCCGCGGGTTCCTTTTCCTGTTCGTTCCAAATCTTGGCGCAGATCCGGTTCTCTCCGCCGTCCTGGCCCTCCAGCGTCATGATCTTCAAATGATACCAAGCGCCTGGCAATACGGACACAGGAGCGCCCCCCTGGGTATCCTGAGGGGCTTCTCCTGGCTTCTGGATCCGAACCGACAGGGTTCCTCCATTCGCTGGGGAAACACCGACCGCGGCGTATTCGTCTAATCCTGTTCCCACCGGCGCTACGTAAACGCCGTCGGTCAGTTCTGCCGCCTCAAAGTCCTCCGCGAATTTTATCTTCAGCTGCGCGATATTGTTCTGGTAATTGTAATTCACATACTGAATACCGCTGAAGCCCTCCGCCTGTGAGGATAGGCGCACCACGTTTTCCTCTTGCAGCTCGGCCTTTTTATCGTCTGTCCCGCTCCCATCCTGGATCAGGTCGACCTTGTCGAAAAAGCCGGCGGCGCCTTCAGACGATGCGTTGAAGTCCTCTTGGAAAACCGTCTCGTCCTCGTTTTTCGTCAGCTGGATGTTATCCAAAGAAACGCTGACCGCAGACTCCGCGTTGTTCTGATAGGTATACACCGCCAGCCCGCCGTCTCCGGACAGGGAATAGCTGTGCTCCTGCGTCCATTCCTCCGGCTCCGGGTCATTCCGGTTCCAGATTTTATACGAGATTTTAGTACCGCTTGTTTTCACCTTCAGGCGGTACCAGGTATCTGAGGAAAAGTCAAATGCTACTGTGCCGGCATTCACTGAGCTTGCCTGTGCATAAACTGCGCTGATATGGGCTGAATTACAACCGCCGCAAAGGTTTATCGTACTCCACACAGTAGGGGCTGACATACAGGCCCTCATATCCATGCGTCATATGGTTCGTATCGTTGAACCGGAAATCCATAGTCAATTCCGACTGCTGGAACCGCTCGTTTTTTAAGGTAAACCCTACATGGCCCTGTACCGAGGACGACATCATCAGGATTCCCTCCGATTCCACTGCCTGGGTCTTATCGCTGCCGCCTGTTGAAAGTAATTTCAGGTCTCCGGTTTCGGCAATCTGGCCCAATGGCAAGCTGTCAAAATCGCTGCTTAATGTGCCGGAAGCGGCGGCCTGGGCCGACAACACCGGCAGCGAGCTCAGCGTCATTAAGCCCGCTAACGCGCACGCGCACGTCTTAACCAGCACCTTCTTTATCGATTTCATCTTTCCATCCCTTTCTATTTTTTCGCCCGCCTATTCCGATGCCCTCGGAATAGGCGGGCTTTTATTATGGAGCTATATCGCTAAAAGAATTATTAAGAAAGGAAATTTTAACCAAGCCGTCTTCTTCTAATAATAAGGGCAATCGCAATGCCTAAGCCGCTGAGCAGGATCAGTACGATAGCAACGCCGACATAAGGCGCCATGGAATCTCCGGTTTGGATATTCTGATCGTCCTGGCTTCCGCTGCCGCTCTGGTTGCCGTCAGGCTGGCTGCTGGATTGGTTATCATCAGGCTTGCCGGATTCTCCGGGCTGTTCCGAAGAAGCGGTATCCTCTTTCACAGTGATCTTAAAGGAAACCGTCTCGCCCTGATAGGTCACAGTAACGGTCTTTTCTCCCGCGGCAGCAGAATCAAAGCCGCTTACCTCATAGTCCGTTACCTCTTGGTAGCTGCCGTCGCTGTAATGCGCAATTACTACCAAGCCGGTCAGATCCAGCTTATCGCCGATCTTATACTCGGTCTTGGTCGGGCCGGAAATCGTGATGGATTCCAAAGTCACCACTGGCTTTTCGGCTTCCTTCACGGTTACCTTAAAGGCCGCGGTCTTGCATGATAGGTCACGGTAATGGTCTTTTCTCCCGCGGTGGAAGAATCAAACTTGCTCACCGTATAATCCTTGGCTTCCAACACCTTCGTGCTACCGTCGCTGTAATGAGCGGTTACCACCAGGCCGGCCAGATCCAGCTCGTCGCCGATCTTATACTCGGTCTTGGTCGGGCCGGAAATCGTGATGGATTCCAAAGTCACCACTGGCTTTTCGGCTTCCTTCACGTTTACGGTAAAGGCCGCGGTTTTACCCTGATAGCTCACGGTGATGGTCTTTTCTCCCGCGGTGGAGGAATCGAACCCGCTCACCTCATAATCTCCAGCTGACAATACCTTCTCGTTTCCGTCGCTGTAATGAGCGGTTACCACCAGGCCAGTCAGATCCAGCTCGTCGCCGATCTCATACTCAGTCTTGGTCGGGCCGCTCACCGTGATGGATTCCAGAGTGACCTCGGGTTTCTCACTGTATTTTTCGTTCAGATAAGCATTAATCTGCTGAATTTCGGCCAGTCCCAAAGCGCGGTTATAAATCATAATTTCGGCTACGTCGCTTTGATTGTACCAATTCTCAGAGTGGCTTCCTACCGGATATCTTCCTATGTATCCAATATCGTCTTTTACGTTTGTAAATACTGCGGCGCCATTGTCTCTATTCATTACTTGCTGGTCTCCAACATAAATAGTCTCACTGGCGCCATTTTTTACGACCATCGTGGTGCTGAAGCTATCGCCAATATTTTCCGGACGCTCATACAGCATAAACCCGCCGTTATCCGCGGAGCTTCCGCTGCCAAATCTCGCGTTAATATTGCTTTGGGTCGCGTTACGACAAATTTGCTCCAGCCAGCGCCGTACTCATGGAAATAAAGCAGCGGGATATTGTCTCCGCCCATCGTATCGGAACGGTCGGATTTGCTGGAAGATACGATCACAACTGTGGCTTCCGCGGTCTGATCAAGATTGTCAAAAGGAAATTGCATACCGTCTGACGTGCCGTTAAAGCGGACGACCGGTTTTCCGTTATATCCGTCTTCAACCAGTGTAGGCGACGTCAAGTTTTCCCCAGCTTGAGGATTCTGCGCGATAGTCGCGTTGTTTCCGTTGCCTGAATTATCTTTCCAAACGCTGATTCTTCCATCCTGGCCAAGCTCAACGCCTTCATCAGCCTTCAGCCAAAGATTTAAGTCTTCATCCGGAATTTCGGTAATGGCTTCTCTCAGGCCATCAATTGCGTTGACCAATTCCTGATAAGCGGTTTTTACCTCTTCATAAGAACAATTTCCCTCTACGACAGAAGCTTTCACTTCCAGCGCTTTGTTATACTTCTCTTGGAGGTTGTTCAAGCTGGTCTCGCTGTACTTGTCCTCCGCTCCGTCTTCATTCAGAATCTCCGACGCATTGTCCAGCGCAGGATTCAGAGCGCTCAGATAAGCCTTCTGCATCATATACACCTGCAGCTGGGCAATCTCCTCCTCTGACAGCGCGCGGTCGTAAATCAAAATTTCTGAGATGCCGCCTTTGAAATACCCGGGGCTCCGCTCGCCGTATAGCCTACCGTCATGATATCGGATGTATTGGCCGTTTTTTCAAGATTTCCTTCATCTTTAAGAACCAGTTTTCCCGCGTCGTATAAATATTCCGTTGTGCCGTCCTTTACCATGCAGTCATGACAAAATCATTATTCTTCTCTTCTCTGTACGATCTAATATAATTATTCGTTTGACCGCTGCCAAAGCGGGCGGCGACATATCCTCCGTAGGATGACAATAGATAGATCCCCATCCGGCGGTTTCACCGAAATACAGAACACTGCTCTTATCGCCCCAGCTATTATTGGGGTCTTCGCCTGTATAGGCGCTGAACGCCAATATGGTCAATTCGCTTTTCCCGTTTAAATCCAAACCGCTGTCGAAAGCCATTTGATTTGAGGTTCCATCGAATTCCACATAGTTCATGCCTAATTCGGTCGTTTTCAAGGTGGGCTGTTTGCTCTCGTCAGTCTGGACAAGCGTCTGCCCGCCTACCTCGTTAGCCCATTGAGAAATCTTTTCCCCGCCGGCAGCCTCGATGGAGTCCGCGTTGAATCTGGCCAGCATGCCGTCGGTGACCGGAATCTCGCTGGAGGATACGGTCAGGACAGCCGCGGACGGTTCGCTGACAGCGCTGTCCTTTACCAGATACAGCACATAACGTCCCGACGCTTTCGGCGCAAGGATAGAGGCAGGATTGATCTCCGCGGATTTGGTCATGGTATCGCTCTCGGCCAGCTGCGCGGCGTCTGATATTTCCTCGCCTTCAGGGACAAACCAAGCTGTCGCGTCGCTGCCGCACTGCGTCAGGGCTACCTCCTCAGAGGGATTGCTGACAGTGTTTTTGCTGAAGGTTTTGTCTACGTCGGTAATATACGTGCTGAAGTGAATCGTAGATTCCGCATTGGTCAGGTCGGTAAGGGTTAAGGTATACTCGCCCTCTTCGGGAATTTTATGACCGGAGCTGATTTCCTCGCCGTTGAGCAATGCCTTGGAAAGATACTCGGTTTTTAATTCTACCTTAAAGGGCTTAAGCTGGCTGGTCTGATAACGGCCGCCTTCCTCTACGTTTTCAGTTAGGCTTACTCCGGAAACAATGATTTCGCCCTTGGAGGCTTGAGATACTTCTTGGCCGTTCACAAGATACAGCTTATAATTTCCCGCTTCAGAAGGAGCCTTGATTTTTCCGTCTGCCGCTTTGGTCATCGTATTACCCTCGGTAAACTCTTGGGTACCTTCCGGTGCCAACCAAATCTCGCTCTGAAGATAGGACTGGTCGACTTTAAAGTCCAGCTCCTGCTCCGGCGCAACATAAAATTTTGTTGAAAGCAGTTCATCCTGCATGTTATACAAGGACTCTGGCACGCGGCTAAATACTCGTCGCCCGGTCCGGCGTTCGCCAGAATCTCGAATACATCAAGTCCCCAGATTCCTTTCTCGCTGGTATGGGCGTTGGTCACTACCGTGCCTGGTTCCATATTTCCGGTGGTGGTGTAGCTGGCGGATGTGGAATAGTTATCATTCCATACATTATCGCCCTTGTTTCCCCAGTTTCCGCAGTCCACACAGGTTAGGTCAGTGGGGATTTCAATCACATTTCTTTCACCAAGGACATGCTTGGTTCCCTCATCCACATGGATGCCTCTGATATGGTACGGATCCGTGCCGGGTGTTCCGATGGAATCGATATAGTTTTCACTGATAATTGTATCGGGCATATCCCAAGCGTGTAAATAGCGCCGGCATCGCCCAAAATGGTAATCGTATTGCGGAATACATTATTCGCGATCGTATTGTCGTGGGTTGTTGTCATTGGCTCGCCCGGTACTACCGAGCCGCTGGAGCCATCCATGTTCCACCAGCCCCAGCCAAGGCTCAGACCCGCATACGGCGTATTCTGAAGATAATTGTACTGGTAGGTTATGTGTGCTCCCAGGAAAATCATAACGCCGGCATCGCCCCAGAACATCTTACTGGTATCGCTGAGGAAATTATTCGTTACAGTAAGATATTCGCATGCGCCTTCTACACCGACGTCGTACTTCTCTTTGTCGCTGAACTGGCCTTTATTGCTCCCCTTGTCGCCGATATAAACATGCTGGGATGTCCTATCAGAATGGAGGAGCCAGCCAAATCATAAATGATGTTGCCGTTCACTACGGTGTTAGTGACATCGTTGACTAAAGATAAGCCGTCATTTCCCGTATGGCAAATAGTGTTGTTTTCAAAGGCCAGGTTTGTGGCGGAGCTGGCCATCACCGCGCCGGGGCCTACGTCATAGGCGCGATAAATATACGGATGCCAGTTTCCGTCGGCGTAAGCGGTAATACCGCTGCGCCCTGTACGGTGGCTCTGCCGTAGGACTTCCACCTCATACAGGTTCCAGTCCGTATGGGCAAAGGTCAAGCCCTCAAAGGCAATATCATGCACACGGCTGCTGGTGCTTTCACCCTGGAGATTCACTAAGGTTTCCAGTTCGGGGGCAATGACCTCAGCGTTTTCCAGGTTTTCCCCTTCTCTGGGATAGTAGTACAAGCGTTTCTCGGTTTTGTCGAAATAAAATTCTCCCGGCTCGTCAAGCCATTCAAACACATTATAGACCATCTGGTCGCCGCTTGTTTTATAGTAGTTATTCCAACTGGGCTGCTGCGCGATCGCTCCGTAGGGCATCTGCAGATTCGCGGAAATCTCGTTGTTGCCAATGTCCACCAGCTCATCCACACAGACAATCGCCGTATTCCAGGTTGTCTGGGTCATCAGCTCGATATCGTCAGGATTTCGTGTATCAAGAGGGATATCGCCCTTGGTGAATTTGGTTCCAAGAGAATTATCCCCGCTCTTCCACGCCCAGGTATCATTCTGATCGATATGATAGGTTCCATAGCCTCCATTGCCCCACAATTTCTTTGACGTCATATAGGCCCGCTCGCCGTTTACATAAAGGCTCTCAGCTTTTCATCGCGCTGATACTCTATACTATAGATCCCGCCGCCTTCCTCCTGCCAATCTCCTTCTATGAGACGGCCGCCGCTGATTACTGGATTGGCTCCTTCGGCGGCTTTGTAATAAATGGTGCACTCGTCGCTGCCAGAATCTTCCGGCGTAAACTCTATGGTATTTTCCAGGAAATAAGTGCCGTCCGCAATTTCCACCACAATATCGCCGCCAGTTTTTGGCAAGTCGCGGACTTTCTCTTTCGCTTTTTCAATCGTAGCGAAGGGATTGTCCTGAGTACCGTCACCGGTATTATCGTTTCCCGCAGTAGAAACATAAAGCGTATGCGCTACATTTCTGCTCTCAGCGCCGGAATTATCCGGCAGCGCAGAAGCTGTCATTGTTGTCGGCAGGCTGCTCAACAAAACCAGGGCAGCCAACACTCCACTCAATGCCTTTTTCATAAGAGTCCTCCTTTTGTTTTAGATTTCTTGAAAGCATACCTTTTTAGAAATTTATAAATAGCGCAATATTTTGAAAAATTCACAAAATATTGTGCTATTTTTATTATATATTGCTATTCTAAAAAGGTATAATTTGACGCTCTGATCACTTCCTTTCTCTGTTAAATTCACCATTTTTCTGATAAATCAGTTATTTTTTATATTATATCTCAACACCTCCCATAAGAGAATGGATATTTTTCTTCTATCATTTGTGTTTTTTTAACCTGTTTTTTCTGTGTTATTACTAAAATATAAACGTATAAAACGTTTGGGCAAAGAACTCATTAAAAATTTGACGCAGGACAGATATTAACCTGAAATTTTTACCACTTACAGCTTGCTTGATCTGAAAGCTGATGTATATAGTAAAATTTTTCACAGCTACGCCAACATGAATCTTACGGCATCCTCCATTTCACCCTAAAGCTATCTCCTTTTTTCCCAGACAGGAGCACAATCCCAGTCCTTGATTTTTTCTTTCGGTATTCGCTTTCTCTCCGGTCTGCTGTCATTTTCGGGCCGCAATCTCATTCCCTCTTCTAGCCATTAGACATCCTCCGGTCAAATTCCTGTTCCAGTTTTTCAGCTTGTTTTTTGATTCCTCATTGTTTTTAAAAATGGGGCCTTAAAAATAATTTGAACACACAAATCGCACGTAGAAAACAGAAACCAGAATCCAAAGCCTGAGCATCAGGCTTTGATTCTGGTTTCTGTTCCAAAGTTAAGGGCAGCCAAGAAAGGAAAAACAGGCACAGGCTTAGAAGCCGAATTTCCAATTCCAAACGAAACCTAGGATTGATGATTACGGCTTTCCCAAAGTGTTTTTTCTGATATCCATAGGTCCCTGGCCCGTAATTTTCTTAAAAACCATGTAAAAATAATTATAGCTGGAAAAGCCCACTTTTTCCGCCAGCTCTTTTCCTTTAAAATTTGTAGACAGCAATAGCTTTTCTGCTTTTCGTATGCGAAATGTATTCAGATAATCATTAAAATTGCTTCCTATTTCTTTCTTAAAAAGTTTTCCTAGATAAGCCGTACTGATATGAAAATCATCAGCAAGATACTGAAGTGAAATATCTGGATTCGAATAATTTTTTCTATAAATTGAATCGAGTCAAAACCGGCTTGCTCAAAGTTTTTCCCTGCTTGTTTCAATCATTTCTATGACCCGCTTCAATATTTCAAGCGTTTGATTTTGTACTCCTTCCGGAGATATTTGAATCATGATATTTCTGAAACTTTGGTTTTTGGTATCAGCGATTTCATGCTGGTCTATAAAAAAATCTTCTGAGAGGCATTGGAACGCCAGCACACTTAATTCTAAAGCGCTATTTTTTAACACATAGATCTCCGCTAGAGGATCGCTGCGGATCTGATCTTCGAACAAAGCCCGAACATAGCGGTCTACCGGCTTAAAGCTGCCTTCCTTGATCAATTCTCGAAAGCGATCGCTGTCAATGCTGACAGCTCCTGGCGCCTTCTCAAAGTATTCATTAATCTCATCATAGTATAAAACTGTGCCGATCCCAAATATAAACCTATACGATAAGGTGCGCAGCGCATTTTTATATGATACATACATCTTGCGGGTACTACTCACCTGATTGCCTACAGCTATCGTGACTTCCAGCTTCAAACGCTTTTTTATTTCGCAAATACAGTTCTCCAGCAAAATTTTTAACTGGGTATCCGTCGACCAGCCGCTAAAATCCCTAATGATCATATTTACCCGGCCCGAAAAATCTGTGAACGCCACGCCTTTTCCTGATTTCACCATAATTTCATCACAGATATTGCATGCGCTAAAAATCTGCCATGAGGCATCATCCTCTACCATGCTTTCATTCTTCGCTATTTCAACGGATACTATGCTAAAGCAGCCCGAGGATAAGTCAAGCTGTAATAATGCCAGCTTATCTTTCAATTCTCTAGAGGAAATAGTTCCTGATATCAGCCTGTTTAATACATTATTTTTCAATAGCGCCAGGTATTCGTTATTGTGAAGCCTTGAAATTAAGCTGTCCTCCAGACTATCAATGATTTCTTCAATGATCCGGATAATTTCCTCCTTTCCCGAGGGCTTCAAAAGGTAATCGACCGCACCGTATTTCATCGCCTCGCGGACCCTTGCGAAATCATTGTAGCCGCTTAACACTATAAATTTGCATTCTGGATATTGGCCGTGAATTCTTTTAGCCAATTCCAGCCCGTTCATAACCGGCATTTGAATATCCAAAAGGACGATATCCGGACGCTGGTCTTCTATGATTCCCAGCGCCTCACGGCCGTTTATCGCTTCTCCAATTATGGTAATTCCATAATCCTGCCACGGCAACAGCCTTTTGAGTCCTTCTCTCACCTGTTTTTCGTCATCTACGATGAGTAATTTATACATCCGTCCTGCACATCCTTTTGAGTTAATATTGGAAAGGTAACCTTTACTGCGGTGCCAATTCCAGCTGTGCTTTTAATCATCAGCCCATATTCTTCACCAAAAAGGAGTTTTAGCCTGGCCTGGACATTTTGCAGGCCGATACTCTTAAATTCATCTTGGAGAACCTGTTGATTTAATTTCTCGCAGATTTCCTGTAGGGTATCCTTCTCAATTCCTTTGCCATTGTCGAAAATCGTGATTTCCAGCCTTTTACCCTCTTTTTCCGAAGCGACGATGCCGATAAATCCCTTGTCTTCTTTATCAGCGAACGCATGTTTTATAACATTTTCTACCAATGGCTGGAGGATAAGCTTGGGAATAAAATCATCAAGATATTCATCCGGTATTTGTATATTTACTTCCAATCGTTCTTCGTACCTATATTTTTGAAGCCTTAAGTAAGTATCTATATACTCTAACTCATCTTCCAGTGTTATAAATTTATCAGTGGTCCCGCTGCTCCAGCGGAGCAGCTTTCCTAAAAGGACGATCATTTCTCCCGTATCTTCATCCTGCGCCGCCAAGGCTTTCGCCCGTATGCTGTCCAGAGTATTATATAAAAAATGAGGATCTATCTGGGTTTGAAGCGCATTTAATTCCGCGTTTTTCCGCTGAATTTCAGCTGCATATACCTCTGAAATATAGCTGTTCAGCCTTTCGCACATTTCATTGAACGCCTGACTAATGACGCCGATCTCATCCTTTGATTTGATTGGAATCTGTAAGCTGAAATCCCCCGCCTGCACCTGCTGCATCGAATGAAGCAGCGTTTGAACCTGGCGGTTAAAAATTCGATAAATGAAAAGGCAAACCATTATCGTGAGGATAATCGCCGCTACCATAACCACATAAATCTGATTATTGATTTCCTGTAATTCTTTCGTCATGTCCTTATTGGAAAGAACATATACCGTTTTAGCCCCAGAGGTGCCTACGTCTTTTATTTTAATATATTGATCCGCTTCGGACTGAGGCATCGGTTCCGCTGTTTTTCCCCAATTTTCTTGATTTGTAGAATACAGTATCTGCTTTTTACTATTTATGAGAGTTAGTTCTCCCTCCATCGATGTGTTTGACAGCGGATTCTGTTTTTCTATCATCTCCAATGGCACATTCATGATAAACACTCCTACCATTTCCCTTTGAGGAAAGATAGAGGAATCAAATATTTTCCCTACAAAAGAGAGAACAGGTTCCCTTTCCCTCAAGGTATAGGAGGAGGGATCGTCATAAATCATGCAAATCGTCTCGTCAGAATTGAGAAATTCTTCAACAGCCTTATAATGTACAAAATCAAAACTAGGTTTTACATTGATATATTTATCGCCTGAATATGAATATACGGTTCCATTGAGCGAACTGATAATGACATCGCTGATATCCGGATCTGCAGAAAACACTCCCTTTGAAAACGCTTTTACAATTTCGATTTTATTGATCTGATAGGCCTCATCCGGGTTTTGGTTCACCGCAGCAACAATTTCAGAAATGGAATCGTTGTGGATATAATTATAGAGCTGATAATC
>ENA-OQIR01000674-OQIR01000674.1-human-gut-metagenome-genome-assembly--contig:-NODE-674-length-13834-cov-1.899978_pt1 | contig 13834 bp, 16 predicted proteins | sample MGYA00242580_ERZ504745 | MGnify/ENA primary metagenome ERZ504745 (study PRJEB26092, sample SAMD00036214) | human gut metagenome | host: Homo sapiens | study: EMG produced TPA metagenomics assembly of... | reverse complement strand
AATAAATAAAAGAAACCGTGTGCATCAAAATAATGCTGAAGAAAAATGTCTAATTTGCCGCTCGCCCCAGACTTGGAACATAACAGGCAAGCCGCTGACAACGACCGTACACTGACTCTGCAAGGATCTTACTTCTTACAACCCCTGCGCGGTCACCCCATCTGAAGCTGTGGGCATCCGGAGTATCATTATGTTCTCTCCCTGCCGTGGGTTAAGGTCTGCCTTGACCTTGCTGTGCGCCCCATCGGGAAAGTAAAGTACCTGTTATGCTGTGTATTCAGTTGTAAAGGTGCTGTTGTACAGAACAAATCTGTAGTTTTAGTATACTCCAGCCGTTAGCAATCGGTCAACAGTAAGTGCTAATTGTTTACACGACATTCACAATTCAAGGCGACAATCCACCTATGATGGATTTCATTAGAGAGTTTGCTCACCGTCTAATGTATATTACATAGTCATCAGCAGGGTTCGCTGATGCATCTTTCGGTTATGGATGTCAATCAAGCATTAAGATATCCTTGCCGCAAAAGTCACCGCAAATTTTGCCCCGCCGCCAGGGGTGTCGGTCACGGTCAAGTCTGCATGATGCAGCCGGGCTAGTTCCTTGGCTACGCTTAGACCAAGGCCAAAATTGTGCTTGTCGGTGCGGCTGGGATCAGCGCTGTAAAAACGGTCAAAGACCCGAGCTTTTTCGGCATCCGGTATGCCGGGGCCGTGGTCTTGCACGGCAGGGTGATTTTTTCCCCACAGTATGTCAAGCACAGTTCCACGGGGGTGCCCGCGGGGGTGTGGTCAAACGCATTGTTGAGCAGGATTGCCAGCAGCTGCTTTACACGGTCCGGGTCCGCCTCTATGGAAGGAACGCTGTCCTCCGGCAGGGTCAGACTTAACGGGTGTTGGCGCTGCTGCGCCAACGGGAAAAACGCATCGTATACTTCTAGGCAGAGGTTATCCGGTGCGATGGGGTGCAGATGGGCCGGCAAGGCATCCAAGTCGCCGTTGGCCAGCACCAGCAGATCCTCCACCAGCCGCGCCATACGGTCCGTCTCCTGCTCGGCATTCCGCAAAAGGGTGGCGCGTTCAGTCACAGGAGTGCGGCACGCAGCGTCCAGGCTTGCTTTACTACGGCCAGCGGGCTGCGCAGTTCGTGCCCGGCTGCGGCGATGAACTCCTTCTGCCGCCGCATGGCCAATGCCGTCGGAGCCAGCGCTTTGCCGGTCAGCCGCCAGCTGATGATCGCCAGCAGCAGTGTGCCAGTGAACCAGATCGCACCATACTGCACAACTGTCTGGACCGCATGACGGTGTACAAAGCCCATATCCTGTAAAGCGGCCACAAGCAGATAACTGCCTGCTGTGCCGCGCGGCAGCAAGGCTGCGTGGCAGCGGTATTCGTTCAGCGTGAACACCGCGCTTTGCCTCTGCACGGCACCGCTGCTGTCATGCAGACTTGTGTCCAGCAGGGGGGACAAACCTTCTTCTAACAGAGGTTCAACCGCATTGCGGGCATCGGCGCTGCCGTGGTGCCCGCAAAATGCAGCGCGGCACCGTTGTCCCACAAAAACAAAAGGCAGCCGCTGTTGTGCTCCTGGTCAGCCAGCCAAGCGTCACTTACGCTGTCGGCGCTGTCCAGCCGGTCAACGATGGCAGAAAAGTTCTGCGTGAGCAGCGTCTCCGCGGCGGTCCTGTACTGGGCGGCGGCATAATTCCATGTCACGACCAGCGCACCTGCCAGCACCAACGAGGTCAGCGCCGTCATCAGCAGGGTCAAACGGCGGCGCAGTGCAGTCAGCATGGCGGTACCTCCGCCTTATAGCCGCTACCGCGCACGGTGGTGATCGTTACCGCACTGCCTACGGCTTTCAGCCGCCGCCGCACAAAATGGATGTAACAGTCCAGATTAGCGTCCTCAACTTCGGCCAGTGGTCCCCAAACCCGCGCCAAAAGCACCGCACGGGTCTGCAGCTGCCCCGGTGTGCGCAGCAGTACCTCTAAAAGATCGGCCTCCCTCTTGGTCAGGGCCGCAGCGGCCTTTGGCCCGCTCAGGGTCAGTTGGGCGGCATCCAGCGTCACGTCACCGCAGCGTATGGCAGATTCGGCAGTGGTGCCGGGGCGGCGGGTTAGTGCCCGCAGCCGGGCCAGAAGCTCCCGCGTGTCAAAGGGCTTGCCCAGGTAATCGTCTGCACCGGCATCCAGGCCGTCCACCCGGTCATTGATGCCGGACAGGGCCGTCAGCATTAACACCGGGTGGTACATCCCTTGGCGCGGGCGGCCCGCAGCAGGCTAAGACCGTCCAGCCGGGCAGCATCCGGTCCAGTACACAGACATCGTATGCGCCGCCGCACAAAAGGCTTTGCCGTCTGCGCCGTCGTGGCAGGTATCTACAGTATAGCCCGCAGCTTGCAGGGCAGGCAGCAGCGCCGTGCAAAGGGCGCGGTCATCTTCGATCAATAAAATCCGCATGGCATAATTCTCCTTTTCCCTTTCTAGTATACACCCCAAACCTTGAAACAGTCTTGAAAAGCCGCAGCTTTTTTCAAGGACAATTCAAGATTCGGGCGGTATACTGGTGCTACACCCGATGAAGGAGGGCACATACTTATGAAACGAATCATCAGTGCCGGATTATGCACGGCATTTATTTTGAGTCTGGCAGGCTGCGCCAGGCAGGACACCACTCCCAGCCTGACCGCTGCAGACACCACCGATACCCAGATGGGCCGCTGGTCGAGAGCCGCGTTGACCTTGGCGGTGAGCCGCTCATCTCTTACCCGACGCAGCTGGCGGACGGAACGGTTGTTCTGTACACCGGCAAGGTGGGGGAGGACAGCATCGAAGACTACACCCGCCGCACCAGCACTGACGGAACCAACTGGACATCGGAACCTGCAGCGTTTGACGTGGGCGATGCGATGGTCACGTGGATCCTCGTTGCGCCGGACGGTGAGCAGGCGCTTATCACCTATGACGGGGAGAATGCCGGGCTGGTTCTGCAGGCACCTGACGGAACCAAAACCGTTGTAGAGGATGACACGGTAAAGCAGGGCATCAACAACACAGCTGTATTTCAGGGGGATAAGCTGGATTTTGTCTCCAACGGCGACACCGTGGATTTTGTGCAGGTCAGCCTGACTGACGGCAGTGTTACGACCGCCGCACTGCCGCAGGATCTGGCGTACAGCCTCGACTCCCTCACGACAGTCGGCAACCAGCTTGTTTACCTGAGCTTTGACAATAATACCGGCGATATTATCCTGAACGCCCTGGACCCCGCCACCGGCGCAAGCACCGAGCTGCTGAACCCGGTCCCCAATGCGACCAGTTCTCAAGCGCTGACCGGCGACGCAGACGGCGCGGCTTATTACGCCTGCACGGACGGCATCTACCGCCTGGCCCCCGGCGGCACCCTGCCGGAGCAGGTCGTCCCTGCCGAGGGCACAGCGATGAGCATTTCCAGCAACTATCCGCTCTCTCTGCTGCGCACGGCGGCGGAGGACTTTATGGTCCTGCTCTTTGGCGACAGCGGCGGAAACGGCGATCTCTATTTCTATCACTATGACGAAACGCTGCCCACCCATGCCGACACAACGCTGACCGTCTGGTCATTGGCGGATTCCGCCACGGCGCGGCTGGCCGTGAACGCCTACAAAAAAGCCAATCCCGAGGTGGACGTTACCTTTGAAACCGCCGTGCAGACCGACACCGATGATGTCAGCGCCGCCATCAACGATGCGCTGACCCAGCTGAACACCGAACTGCTGGCCGGGGAAGGGCCTGATGTGCTGCTTCTGGATCGTGTCGACTACACGACCTATATCAATAAGGGAATGCTGGCTGACATGAGTGACACCGTGCCGCTGGATGCGCTGCAGAGCAATATCATCGATCCGTTTATGACCGATGGCAGGGCCTATGTGCTGCCTGCGCGGTTCATCGTCCCGGCACTCTGTGGTGACGCGGGCACGCTGGACGGCCTGACCGACCTGAACGACCTGCAGGACGCCGTGCTGGCCGCTGCACCCCGCCCCGACACCGAGCAGTACAGCGATGAATATTACACGGCTCTGCCCGATGACCAGAAGTATGCTCTGGCGCTGGCCAGCGGCGTTGACTTCGCGAATCTGCTCCTGCCTTCCAGTGCCAATGCCCTGCTGCACGACGGCGCACTGGATGCAGACGCCCTGACCAAGATATTTACCTTTGTGAAAACAACTGCCGACTACTATGGCATGGCTGACTATATCAACACCGAGATGAACGGTGCATCTTCCCAGAGCTACGACAACGCGGACATTGTCATCATCGATGCACAGCAGGACGAGTACAGCACCTGCAGCCGCGCCAAATTCGGCTGGATGGATGTTGCCACCCCCTACGCCGTCATTGCAATGGCGCGCACCAACGATATTTTTGATGCGGATGCCGAGGCCGTTCCCGTGGATATGATCCCGATGCCCGGCCTGACGCAGGGTGCCTATAACCCGCAGGTACTGGTGGGCGTGAATGCCAACAGCAAAAATCCGGATGCCGCAAAGGGGCTGGCCGCTGCGTTCTTCGGCACCGATGTGCAAAGCCAGTATTGCTCCGATGGTACAACGGTGCGGGCGGACTGCCTGCGGGAAAAACTCGATGCCGTCAAAGCGACGGTAAGCGGCGCAAAAACGGGTAAAGTGACCGGCGCGTATGTCGGCGACCTGGATGCCTTCTACGCCAACTGCACCACACCTGTATTGTTCCCGGTGATGCTGCAGCAGAGCTTTATAAACCATGCCCAGGCCATCATTGACGGCAGCGAGGACGTGGCCGCCGCTGTGGCGGGTGTGCAGAGTGATCTGGCGCTGTATCTGGCAGAACAAAAGTAACATCGGTGCGCGGAGCGGCCATGCTGCCCCGCGCATCGCTTTGCAGGAAAAAATTGTATGCAGAAAAGACAAAACAAACACCCGGACCCTACGCCCTGGCTGTTTCTGGGCCCCAGCCTGTGCGGTGTCACCCTGTTTGTGCTGGCCCCCTTTGTGGAGACGGTGCGCCGCAGCGTGACCGACACGATGGGGCGACACTTTGTGGGCCTTGCCAACTATACGGCGGTACTGGGCAACGATGCGTTCCGACTGGCGGTGGAAAATACGGTGCGGTTTATCGGAGTATGCGTTCCGCTGCTGCTGGCGCTCAGTCTGGCACTGGCTTTGGCGCTACGGGCGAAAGGCTTAAAAAATACCTCCTGGGCCGAGGTCTGCCGCACGACCTTTTTGCTGCCCATGGCTTTGCCGGTGGCAAGCCTTGCACTGCTCTGGAAAGTATTGTTTGCCCAAAACGGCCTTGTGAACGGAACTTTTGGCACCCATTGTGACTTTATGGGCACGGATGCTGCGTTCTGGGTGCTGATCGGTACTTATCTGTGGAAAAACATCGGCTATGACAGCATCCTTTGGTCCAGCGGGCTGGACAGCATCTCCACAGACTTGTACGAGGCCGCTGCGTGGATGGTGCCAGTGGGTGGCGGCAGTTTACAGCCATTACCCTGCCCAACCTGCTGCCCACACTGGCCGTCACGCTGGTGCTGAGTCTGCTGAACACCTTTAAAGTTTTCCGCGAAGCCTATCTGGTGGCCGGGGCCTACCCGGAAAAAAGCATCTATTATTGCAGCATTTGTTCAACAACTGGTTCCTGGCACTGGATCTGCCAAGCTGAGCGCCGCAGCAATCCTGATGGCAGGGGCGCTGGGGGCGGTGATCGCGGTATGCATAAAACGGCTCTAAAAAAAAATTCTGCTTTTCCCATTCGTCCTGCTCGTATGGTTCCCGCTATGGTTCCTTTTGATGGGCACGCTGACCGGCTCGGAGGAGCTGGCAGCGACCATCGGCCCGGCGCTTTCCGGCAGCGGGCAGGCTGCGTGGACCCTGCTGCCCAGCTACCCTACGCTGGAACCTGCTGTCAAGCTGCTGCTGGACACACCGGAATACTTTACCACCTATTGGAACACCTGCCTGCAGACATTTCCGCAGTTGGCTGGTCAATTGGTCGTGGGTGCTCCCGCCGCATGGGCACTCTCCCGCTTGAAATTTCGCGGGCGCGGGGCCGTGCGGGGGCTGTACCTTATTTTAATGTTGCTGCCGTTCCAGGTCACTATGGTGCCTGCCTATCTGACGATAAACCACCTGGGACTGATGGATACTGTCTGGGCGGTCATTCTGCCGGGGGCATTCAGCACATTTCCCGTATTTGTGATGCAGCGCGGGTTTGACGCTGTTCCTCTGCCGCTGCTGGAGCTGCCGCTATAGATGGCGCGACCCCGTGGCAGCAGTTTGCGCGAATCGGCCTGCCAGTGGGCTGCCCGGTATCCTGGCTGCGCTGACCATGAGCTTTCTGGATGCCTGGAATGCGCTGGAACAGCCTATGACCTTTTTAAAAACACAGTCGCTTTGGTCGCTGTCACTCTATCTGACCGATACTACCCGCGACCTGGCACTGACCATGGCGGCCAGCTGTTTGCATTGCTGCCCGCCGTACTGATTTTTGCTTTCGGCCAAAAGTATCTGGAACAGGGGATCCTGGCCGGAGCCGTGAAAGGATGAGGACCTATCGAACTGCTTACCGGGATGGACCCACGCCAGCGCCAGCGGTTGGTGGATTGTCCGCTTTTTTGCACTGCTGCTGGTGCTGACACTGCTGGCCCGCGGTACAGCAGGGGCAGCCATGGCCAGCGTGACGGTGCAGAGGCCGTCCTCCGGCAATGTGACAAAAAGCGTGCGCACTACGGCCACGGTCAGCTTTGCGGGCGGCACACCTTTTACAGTGCCCGCGGGTCTGCTGGTCATGGCAGTACCCGTGCAGGCGGGCAGACGTCAAGGCCGGGACACGCTGGCCGTGTTTGATGCCGCTGAAGTGGACCGCGCCGTAAACGCCAAGCGGGCCGCGTTGCAGCAGGCCCGGACCCAGGCCGCACAACAGACGGCGGGAGACACCGCCGACCCTACGCCGCCCAGCTCGCCCAGCAGCAATTAGAACGTGCCTACGAGGAAACACACAGAATCTACGCCGATGGTGAAGAGAGCGTTTCCCGTGCCCAGACCAAGCGGGACGAAGCTGCTGCCGCTCTGGAAAAAGCCCGCAATGCCAGCTATGCGGACGACGCTGAAAAACAGGCCGCCGTAGAAAACGCCGCCGCTGCCCTGGAAGCTGCGGAGGATGCCCTGTACAGCGCCCAAAAAGCCGCCGAAGATGCCAACAATGCGGCACTTTCCGCCGCCCAAAGTGCCGAGGATAACCGCAACACCGCACTGCACACGCTGGAGAAAGAGCAGGAAACCACGGAAAAACAGAACGCACTGGACCGCGCCGCTGCTGCTGTAACGGCCTCTGATGCCGAAACCCTGCAGGCCGAACTGGATGCCTTGCTTGCCGTGCAGCAGGCGGGCGGCACACTGACTGCCCCCAGTGATGGCACCTTGTGTCGCTGGATCTCGTGGTTGGGCAGCCCTCCCCTGCCGTGGGCGGCCAGCTGGCTGCAGATGCCGATTTTACCGCCGAAATTCCTTTGGAAGAATCTCAAGCCAACCTTGTTTCAGTTGGCACTGTACTGCACCTGAGCCAGAGCCGCGCAAGCTGTGATGCCGCCGTGCAGAGCCTTTCGGCCCCGGATGAAAACGGCACCGTTACAGCAAAATGCACCTTGTCCAAAGGGGCATGGTGTGCCGGTGCTGCCAACGCATCGGCCACGGTGCAGGGTGAAAAGCGGCCCTGTGTGCTGCCGGCCAGCGCGGTACATAAAGATAATACCGGCTGCTATGTGCTGGCTATCGAACAAAAAGCCACAATCTTGGGTCAGCAGAATATCGTAGTATCGCTGCCTGTCACGGTGGTGGAAACGGGCGATACCACCGCCGCCGTCAGTGGTGCGCTGGACGCCGATACACAGGTCATTGTCAGCAGTACGCGGGCCGCGCAGGCCGGGGACCGGGTGAAGATCCATGATGCATCGTAAAAGAGGTTGGGCGGTTGCGGCAGTATTGCTGGTAGTTTTGCAGCTGCTTTTGCAGACCCGCGCAGCGCATATTGTACAGCAGAACCCAACCGTGACGGTGACCCTGTCTTCCCCGCTTACAGCCGGGCAGCTTGCCGCTGCACGGGAATGGGAAAAAAGTAATGCCAACACTCAAGCCGTTACTGCCAGCTTTTGGAGCGAGAAAGCAGCAGCGGTCTCGGCAGATTCTGACCGCACAGCGGAAGATGTGACCTGTATCGGCTTTGACGGTACAGCGCAGGACTGTCTGCCTGTGGAATATCTTCAGGGCACAGCACCCGGTGTCGTAGGACAGCAGTGCGCGATTTCTTCGACGCTGGCGTGGACACTGTTTGGCAGCTATGATATTATGGGCTTGACTGTTGCACTGGACCGTACCGAGTATTTCATTTCCGGCGTGTTTAAAAGTAAAAGCAAAACGCTTCTTTATCCGGCGCAAAGCGGCTTTACCCACGCGGCGCTGCGGGGTCTTTCGCCCGACACCCCCAAAACGGACGCCGAACAGTGGGCCGCAGCAACCGGTGCCGGAAAGATCACCGCCATCACTTACGGCCCCCAAAAGGCATGGCTGGCTCAAGCAGCGTGTGCCCTGCCTGCCTGATTGTCGGACTGGCTTTGGTCGTGCTGTTGCTGCGCTTTATTTGTGCCCTGCCCGGTGTCTTGCACGGGGCAGCCCTGTTTGCTTTAGCACTGGCATTTGCGTGGGCGGTACCCCATTTTCTGCAAACCCTGCCCGGCTGGCTTATCCCCGGCCGCTGGAGTGATTTCAGCTTTTGGCCCACTTTATGGACGAAAATTATGGATACTTGCAATGGAAATATGAAGTAATTTAAAATTTGCAAGCAGAATAAGCCACAGATTGATGATGAAGAAACTTGCTTTCGATATATATTTCGCTGAGGATGTCTATAGAAATCGTTGGGAAAGTTGGACAAACTCTTTGGGATATTTTTGCATGAACATGACAATTAAATGCACAAGCATTTTTGGAATTGAACATAATGAACGGGTTTATATAGGAAAACAGCAAGATGCTAAAGCAAGGGTCATATACCGGGAATAGTGGTACTCTATTGCGTTTTATTTTACATTCTTTGACCACCATTTGACTACTACTGTGCAGACGCACCGTAAAACACCGAAAAGCCCGTTGTGACAACCACCAACAGGCGTTTTCTTGCTTTGGACGCAACTGTGCAGAACCAACAAAATTCACGCTTCAACGTTGGTCTGTACGGGCTTGTCGTAGTTCTCCGACTGAATGCCTATTTTCAACTGCGCTACTTTATATTTTTGAACCACTAAAATCGCCGTATTATCGTTTGTATTTTTTGGCGCGCCGTTCGATTTTTTCATCTCTATTGAGGGTCGTTTTTTGCGATGTTGAACTACGACTCTTGAGCGATGCTCAACTCAGCTAAACTTCTTCTAAATATATCTTGCGCAAGCCTTGCTTTTTGTATAAGATAAAAATATACAAATATTATCTGCGCATCTAGGATACGTTTGGAGGCTGTACATGAATGACGCCACAGAAATCTACATCTTAAAAAAACGCATTGCCTATCTGGAAAGTCTTCTCTCAGCCCACAATATTTCCTTTGATGCTCCCAGTAGTCAAAGTATAATTGCTCCGATTTCTGTGGTCATCAGCCCAACCCATGCCCGTTTCTTCTATTCCTTATTCCACGGGCGCAGTGACGTCTACGCCAAACGTGCGGTGATGAAAAACGGAAAAGCCGGGTATTTTCCTGTTTGTGAAAATCTGTGGCGATACGGTGTCTGCCCAAAAGCAGACCGTCAAAAGGTCAAGTGTGCGTCCTGCCCCAATCGCAGCTGGGCGCCGCTGAATCAGCGCGCATTGATGGCGCATCTGACCGGAGAAAAATCCGATGGCAGCGACGTGATCGGCATCTATCCTCTGCTGCCGGATGACACCTGCCGGTTCCTCGTTTTTGATTTTGATGACCATAAAGCATCCCCCGGCACGGTGTGGCAGGAGGATGTGGATGCTTTGCGCCAAATTTGCAGCCAGAACAGTGTGCCTTGCTACGTGGAACGTTCCCGTTCCGGCAGCGGCGCACATGTCTGGCTGTTTTTTGATGCACCGATTCCCGCCGAGCTGGCGCGCAGATTCGGATCAGCGCTGCTTACTAAGGCGCGGAATCCGTCAATTTAAAAGACTTCAAAACCTATGACCGTATGCTGCCTGCACAGGAGCATTTGCCCGAGGGTGGTCTTGGCAACCTGATTGCGCTGCCACTGCAGGGGCAGGCGCTTCGGCAGGGCAATAGTGCATTTGTGGATGAAAGCCGGAACGCTATCCCGATCAGTGGGAATATCTGAAATCCGTACAGCGGATCAGCAAGGAATTTATAGAGAGAAAAACAGCACTATGGAGTGCGGATGGTGAATTAGGTACACTTTCTAAAATAGAAGATACTGAAAAGCCGTGGAAAAATTCATCTCAGGCTTTCCATTCGGAGGATGCCGGACAGCCGCTTTCTATAACACTTGCCAACGGCATTTACATTGACACCGCAGGCTTGAAGCCTCGTCTGCAAAACGCCATGCGGCGGCTGGCTGCCTACAGCAACCCTGAGTTTTATAAAAAGAAGGCGCTGGGGTTTTCCACCCGAAATATTCCGCGCATCGTTTTCTGCGGAGAGGATGTCGGGAAATATATCCATCTGCCGCGCGGCTGTGCGGAAAAGTTGACCGCGCAGCTGGACTCTGTTGGAATTCCCTACACAGTAAGTGACGAACGCCAAACAGGTCGTGAAATCAAGGCGGATTTCAAAGGCACCCTGTACCCGCAGCAGGCAGACGCCGCCGCGAAAATATTGGAACATGATACCGGCGTGCTCTGCGCCGCAACTGCCTTTGGTAAGACCGCTGTCGGTGCGTATCTGATAGCACAGCGCAAGGTCAACACGTTGGTTTTGGTTCACAACTCCGAGATTATGAAAATTGGGTGGAAGATTTTGAAAAGTTCCTGCAAATCGACGAGGATCTGCCGGAGTACATCACCTCAAAAGGGCGGCGCAAAAGCGTAAAAGCGTCATCGGCACGCTGTCCGGCGGACGCAATACGCTGGGCGGGATATTGGATGTTGCCATGATCACGTCTCTTGGGCAGGGCGACGACGTGAACCCGCTTATCAAGAATTACGGCATGGTCATCATGGACGAGTGTCACCACGCCGGGGCTGCTATTGCTGAAGATGTGCTGAACGCCGTCAGCGCAAAATACGTCTACGGTTTGACCGCTACCCCCAAGCGCGACGACGGGCAGGAGCAAAAAATCTTTATGCAGCTCGGTCCCATCCGCTACCGCTACACCGCCAAAGACCGCGCGGCGGCGCAGAATGTGCAGCATTTTGTCTACCCGCGTTTTACGCGCTTGTTCGCGCCAAACGCAAACAAACTCAGCTACAATCAAGCCCGCCGTGTCGTGGTGGATAGCACGGTACGCAATGAGCTGATTCTGACCGATGTGGTTTCCTGTCTGCAAGCCGGCCGCACCCCCTTGGTGCTGACCAAAGAGAAAGAACACGCGGCGTTTTTGTACGCGCAACTGAAACCTAAAGCCAACCATACTTTTCTTTTGCAGGGCGGCAGCAGCGCCAGACAAAAGAAGATCTGCGCGCCGAAATGCGGGCAGTTCCTCCAAACGAAGTGTTGTGCTGGTGGCCATCGGGCAGTACATTGGCGAGGGATTCAACTTTCCACGGCTGGACACGATGATGTTGACGATGCCCATTTCGTGGCAAGGCAACGTGGAGCAATATGCGGGTCGTTTACACCGCGATTACGAGGGTAAGCGAGACGTTATCATCTATGACTATGTAGATGCGCATATTCGTGTGCTGGAGTCCATGTATTATAAGCGATTGCGCACCTATAGGCGTATAGGATATGAAATTCTTGCTGCTCCTAACGAGGAAAAGCAGACTGTCAACACAATTTTTGACAGCGAAAGCTATCTGCCTGTTTATGAAAAAGACTTGATGCAGGCACGCAAGAGCATCTATATTGCAAGTCCCGGATTGAACAAAAACAAAGTCCGGCGATTGATTGCGCTGGTAGAGGAGCAGCAGACTGCCGGGGTGATTGCGACTGTCATAACGCAACCTGCCGAGAGTTACCCCCAGACTCGCGTAGAGCCAACCAAAGCGCTGCAAACTGCGCTGACGGCGGCGGGGATTTACGTTGTGCCACAACCCGACCTGCACACCCATTTTGCAGTTATTGATCAGGAGATTGTGTGGTACGGCAGTACCAACCTACTATCACGCGATAAAGAAGATGACGGTCTGATGCGTATTTGCAGCAGGGATGTGGCGCTCGAGTTGTTGGAGGAAATAGGTCGATAGTTTGGCAAACAGGATTTACACCGTTGCCTTTTTCACGGTATCGTGATACGATGACAGTAAGAAGATGATCGATATGCCCGTATTATCAAGATTCTATGGAATTATCATTCGTATGTATTTTCTGTAAAGTGAACACAATCCACCACATATTCATGCGATTTACAATGATGACGTTGCAGCTATAGACTATATGACCGGTGAAGTTTTGGAAGTCTATCTTCCACCGAAAGCACTAGCTATGGTCCGAGAATGGATTGCGTTGCATAAGGATACTTTGCAGGAAATCTGGGAAACGCAAGAGTTTAAGAAAATTCCGCCACTGGAGTAAGGAGGTTTCTTCTATGTTCCATAAGGTTAAAAGTGTATCACCTCTCCCTAATTATTTGAGACTTCCAAGCTTGCGGATCTTCTCGGACTTCTCAGACTTCTTAGAATCTATTATCGCACTTAATGGAGTCATTTTACAGACGGGTGATTATGGCGCGCTCACGATACATCGGCAAAATAACAGCACAGCCCCCGCCAGAAACTCATAGAACTTGGCGGGGCTGTACTATTTAATCAGCCAATATTTAAATCAGGCCCATCAGGCTGGGCAGGCCCAGAGACAGAGCCGGGATGTAGGTGACGGCCAGCAGGGCGGCAACCAGTGCCACAAAGTAGGGGATCAGCTTGGACGTGACCTGCTCGATGGAGACATGGCCGATACCGCAGCCGACGAACAGAACCGAGCCGACCGGCGGGGTGATGTTGCCCAGGCACATATTGAAGATCAGCATAACGCCGAACTGGATCTCCGTCATGCCAAAGCTGGTGGCGATGGGCAGGAAGATCGGGGTGAAAATCAGGATGGCCGGGGTGATGTCCATGAACATGCCGATGACCAGCAGGATGATGTTCATGAGCAGGAAGATGATGTACTTGTTTTCAGTCAGGCTCATCAGGCCGTTGGAGATGGCTGCCGGGATGCCGGAGTAGGCCATAACAAAGGACATGGCGGAGGAGGCAGAAATCAGGAACAGGATGATGCCGGACGTTTTGGCGGAGTTGAGCAGGATGCCGAGGAAGCCTTTGAAGTCGATGCTCTTATAGATGATGGAAAGAATCAGGCAGTAGAGAACCGCGACACCTGCGCCCTCAGTGGCGGTGAAGATACCGGAGACGATGCCGCCGATGACAATGACGATCAGCAGCAGAGACGGCACGGCGTCCCAGACGGTCTTGGCAATGCTCTGGCTGTGGTCAATGCCGGTGGCTTTCATGCCGGCCTTTTTTGCGCCGATGAACGCAACGACCATGCAGCACAGGCCCATCAGGATGCCGGGAATGTAACCGGCCATGAACAGCGTGGAGATGGAGACACCGCCCGCGACGGTGGAGTAGACAATGAAGGCAGACGTCGGGGGAATCAGCAGGCCGGTGGGGGCGGAGGCAATG
>ENA-OQIR01000673-OQIR01000673.1-human-gut-metagenome-genome-assembly--contig:-NODE-673-length-13839-cov-1.927071_pt1 | contig 13839 bp, 13 predicted proteins | sample MGYA00242580_ERZ504745 | MGnify/ENA primary metagenome ERZ504745 (study PRJEB26092, sample SAMD00036214) | human gut metagenome | host: Homo sapiens | study: EMG produced TPA metagenomics assembly of... | reverse complement strand
CTCTTTTTTTACATGCTTGTTATGCGAGAAATTTAAAAAATAAACAGAACAAAAATAAAAACTATAATCATTATTTTATCTTTGGTTCGGCTGGATTATGTGAAAATAATATAATTAACATTTTAATGAAAAAACAAAAATGGCAAAATTTAAGTCTTTAAGTTTTTGGTATGGGCTACTGCTCATGGTGCTAACTGTTTCGTTTACTGCCTGCGTGGATGATAACGATGATACAGAAGCTCCTTATCTGGAAGTCGATCCTACGACTCTGACGTTTGAGAATGGCGGTACTCAGTCATTTAATATTTCTACGAACCGTCCGTGGAATGCAGCCGTGGAAGATAATACTAATTGGGTTACCCTTTCGAAAACTCTGGCGAAGGCTCTACTACTGTTCAGGTAAGTGTACCTGAAGGAACAAACGGTGAGGCTAAAATCAATATTACTATCGGAAACCAGTCTGGTCCGCTGAAGACTGCTACTGTAACAGTGAAGAGTGGTGTGGTGGTTGAATCGAAAGTACTTTACAGCGAAACTGTTGGTAATAAATCTGTTTCTTCTCCATGGCCTTTGGCTGGTGAATACGATGGATGGAATAAGACTGGTGATGCGGCTGCAAATGTAACTTATGCAGGCAATAATGCATCTGTACGTTCATCAGGTTTAGCCAATACAGATGCTTACGAAGGTGCTTCCGGTCCGAACGTTGTATTCTTTGGTAGTGCACCTGCCAACTTCGATATCCAGAAAATTGCTTTGGCTGAAGGGCAGACTAACCTGAAACTGACTTTTGGTGGAAGTCGTTCCAGCAAAGGTGATGACGGTCAGTATGATAATACATTCGATACAAGCAAGTTTAAGGTAGAGTTAAGTGCAGATGGTACTACTTGGACTGAAATTGCTTACGAAAAGAATAATGGTGATGCTGAAACTCCATACTGGATTTTTGCAACTGCTAACTTCACATTGAAGAAAGCTACTTCTGAACTTTATATCCGTTTTACAGCAAACGAATCTTCTGTATATCGTTTGGATGACATTACACTGGCTACAGGAAATGGCGGTCAGGAGGTTGATCTTGAGGGTGGTTCTGTTGTGGAACCGGGTGAAGCTACTGCTATTACTATCCCTGACTGATTGCTTTGATGCCTGAACCAATGAGCACTGGTGAGGTGATTGATGCCAATGCTGACCGTTTCTTCGAAGCTGTTGTACAAGCTGACGTAGAAAACGGAAACTTTACAACCAATAACTTGCAGGTCGCAACAGAAGGTGCTACTGGTGAAAAGAACGGTGTGACTCTTTATGGCAGTCAGGTCGATCCTAAGACTTTGGGACTGAAGATGGGTGACAAAGTAAAGGTTACTTTGGTAAAAGGAGCTGCAAAGGTTCAGAACTATCAAGGTTTATATGAAGTGACTGGTGCAAAAGATGAAACATGGTGTAAGGTAGAAAAGGTAGGAACAGCAAATGTTACTCCTATTGAAATTACTGCTGATAAGTTGGCAGCATATCAGGCAATGACTGTAACTATCAAGAATGCATCTTCTAACAGTGCTGGTACTTGGTGTACTGCTGATAAATATGATACTCATACATTTACTGCTGGCGGGACAGACTTCACCGTATACTGTCAGGCCGGTTCTGTTTTTGCAGGTCAGACTTATGTAAATGCAACGGGTGATTTGACAGGTGTGGCTACTATGTACAGAAGTGCTGCACAGATTGCTCCGCGTAACTTGGATGATGTAAGGCATTCTCTTCTTCTGAACCTGCCATTACAGGTGTTGATCCTGATAAGGTAAGCTTTACAGCAGAAGGCGGTACTAAAGATATAACTGTAACCGTAGCGAACGCTGAAGGTAAGACTTTGAGTACATCCGGTTTGTCAGGTATTTTGTCGGCTACTGTAAGCGGAACCGTGGTAACAGTGAAAGCTGGAGCAAATACAACAGCCGATGCTGTTTCTCAAACTTTGAAGATTACTTTGGATGGCACTTCTTCTTCTGTGGAAGTACCGGTAACAGTGGCTGCTCAGGGAACAGGTAGTGATACAAAGGTACATTTACTTCAATGGATGCATTCCTGTTCGGAAATGGTACAAATGATGCCAATATGTATGAAGCTGGAGCACTGATAAACGGCTCTTCTGATGAAATTTCAGGTATAAAATTTGGAACTAGTTCAAAAGCTGGTGTATTTACTTCTGGAGCTATCGGAGTTTCAGGCGACAAGAAGTTCTCATTCTATGCCGGAGCGTATAGCGGTGGAGCTACTTTATATATTAAAGTAAATGGTGGCGGAGCTGTAAACGGTGCGAGCAGTGTAGCTGTTCCTGCAAAGACTGGTATCGCTGGAAATCCTCCTTTCACTGTAAATTTTGAGGATTCGGATTATTATACACTCCAACTTACAGGCTTGACAGCAACCTCTACGATTACAATCTCTACAAGTGCAGATTTTACAGGTAGTGGTTCAAGCACAGGTAATCGTGCATTTATGTGTGGTATTCAATTATATTAATTGAGATCCTTGTAGTTGAACGATATAACTTTTGAGCATACGTAGGGACACGGAGAAAAACTCTGTGTCCCTCTGTGTCCTCTACAATACATATGATAATAGTGGATAGAAATAAACAAACAACCATGTTCCGTTATTTTATAATAGCATTTCTTTCGCTTACGTTGTGGGCGTGTGGAAATGATGAAGGTACAGAGATTGCTCCTTCCGGAACGGCTTATTGGAACAACTCTTCGTCTATATCTGCGGAGAAGGGAAATGCGGCTATTCGAATGGAAGGAACAGCAGGAACTCAGTGGGAAGCTGAAATTACTGAAGGGAAAGAATGGTGTTCTTTCTCTCTTTCATCGAAAGTGTCTGATAAAGAAGGTACACTGGCAGAGGGAATGAATGTTCTGTATGTTTATTATACAGAAAATTTAGGTGATGAACAACGTCAGGCTAGTATAACTATTAGTTTTGCTGGAGGTAAACAGACCGTTCTGACTCTTTCTCAGAAAGGACAGCTAAATGCTCCTGAGTTTTCTTCTTCATGGGCGGAAATTCCGGTATATAAGGAAGGGGCAGATTACCAGTATGTTACTCATTATGTGAATTTGAATGGTAAAGAAGTCCGTAACTATTCTATGTGTTATGATAAGTCGCACAAAGGAGCACTTTGGGTAGCTTATCCATTACATAGTTGTTATATCGGTGGATTGGATAGAACGGATGAATGGATTTATGATCCCGATATTGCAGAAGAATATCAGATTTTTGTGAGCAAGGCTTATAAGGAATATCCCGCATACGACCGTGGACACCAGATTCCGTCAGACTGATAGAACGATGACTCGTGAAATGAATGCACAGACTTTTTATTTCAGAACCAGACTCCTCAAACAGGAAAAGGTTTGAATCAGTCTATTTGGATGAACTTGGAAGATAAATTGCGCAAAAGCTATATGTGTACAGATACGCTTTATGTAGTAACTGGAGCTTATTATGGAAGTGCATCTACGAAAGCTACTGACAACAATGGAGTGAAGGTAGATGTGCCGACCCATTATTTTAAGGTTCTTTTACGAACTAAGTCAGGAGTTTCCGGTAAATGGGTTAACCAATGTGATGCATCTCAGTTGCAAACTATTGGTTTCTGGTTGGAAAACAGAGCTTACTCTGAATCACAGCCTTCAAAAGCGATTTGTAAAAAAGTTTCTGAAATAGAACAATTAACAGGCTTTACCTTCTTCCCGGGTGTGCCGCAAGAGGTAAAAAATGATTTCAATGCTATTGAGTGGAACCTTAATTAAATTCTATAACTATGAAACGAATATTGATGCTTGGGGTGTTGCTTGCTGCGATTTGTGTGTCGGGCTATGCACAGAAGAAGCCCTATAAAGTTGTTTTTTACAATCTGGAGAATTTTTTTGATACGCAGAATGATCCAGATGTTCTAGATGATGAGTTCACTCCAGAGGGACCCAAGAAATGGACTCAGGATAAGTATAATAAGAAATTGACTAATATAGAAAAAGTCTTTTTTGATATTGCGGCAATCAATAAAGATTATCCTGCTGTAATAGGTGTATGTGAAGTAGAAAACCGTAATGTACTGGAGGATATTGTTGCCACAGAAAAGCTGGCTCCTGCCAACTATCGGATTGTACACTACGATTCTCCTGAGGCACGTGGGTGGATGCTGCTTTTATCTATCGCCCAGATGTGCTGAAACTGGAAGGTTCAAAAGCTATTCGTACCGTGATTCCTTCGTTGCCCGATTTCAAAACTCGTGACATTGTGGCGATGTGGGGAAAGATAGAAGGAGAAGATTTTCTGTTTATGGTAGCACACTGGCCTTCACGACTGGGAGGTAAGGAAGCTTCTGAATTTAAACGTATTGCTGTAGGACATCAAATGCGTCAGATAGCAGATTCTGTTCGTGCCTTGCGTCCAGCTACAAAGGTAGTCATGATGGGGGACTTTAATGATGATCCTATAGACAGCAGTATTTCGGGAGCAGACGGTATAGGAGCAAAAGTTAAAGTAAAGGAGGTTCAGCCTGCTGATTATTATGCACCTTATGCAGCTCTGCTGAAAGCTGGATATGGAACGTTGGCATATGGTGATGCTTGGAATATATTCGATAACATTGTTGTAAGTGGAAACCTGCTGGACGGTGAAAAAGGAAAACTACAGATTCTGAAAGCTGAAAAATCGAAATTTTATGGAAATATTTTCAAGCGTCATTACATGATACAGAAAGAAGGGCAGTATAAGGGATATCCGTTACGTACTTTCGTTGGAAATAATTTTCAGGGAGGTTTCAGCGACCATTTCCCCGTATATATTTATATAGGTAAGTAATCAAACTAATCATAAATTTATGAAATTCAAGACATTATTGTTTTTACTAGTATCACTGCTTACCGTTACGGCTTTTGCTCAGACGGGAGGAGGTATTAAGGGTACAGTAATATCGCGTACTACGCGTGCAAAGATAGACAATGTAAAGATTACACTTGTTCCGAGCGACCGTACTGCATCGACTGATGACAGTGGTGAGTTTTTGTTCGAGAACGTAGCTCCTGGAGAGTATGAACTGCGTTTTGAAACAGCAGAGTTCGAAGATTTGACTTTGCCGGTACGTGTAGGAAAAAATATGCGTGAAATGCGTGTTATTATGGTTCCTGCTAATCGTCAGCCTGTGCTGGATGATGCGATATTTGCTGAATTCGATACGGAAACGATGGATGATGCACAATCATTGCCCACTTCATTATCGGCATCGAAGGATGTTTTCAATAATATCGCTTCCTATCAGTCAGTGAAATGCGTTTTAATGTGCGTGGATATGATTCTCAGTTCTCAGATGTATATATGAATGGTATTCAGCTGAACGATGCGATGACAGGCTATACTCCTTGGTCACTTTGGAGTGGACTGAATGATGCTACTCGTAATCAAGAGGTAACAACCGGACTAGAGATGGGGTGAAATGGGAATTGGTGGTATTGCTGGTGTAACAAACATCAATACTCGTCCTTCGCAGATGCGTAAGGGGTTGAGAGCCAGTTTGGTAAGCACTAATTCTATGTATCGTTTCCGTGGTATGCTTACTTATTCTTCCGGTATGCAGGATAATGGATGGTCGTATGCATTTTCTGTTTCTACCCGTCAGGGAAATAATGCATATGTAAATGGTGTATATTACAATGCTTTCGGTTATTTTGCGGCTGTTGAAAAACAGTTCAATCCGCAGCATCGTTTGTCTTTAACTGTATTGGGCGCTCCTACAGAACGCGGTGCACAGCAGGCTTCTACACAGGAGGCATATGATTTGGTAGGAAACAATTACTATAATCCTAACTGGGGATGGCAGAATGGAAAGCGTCGTAATGCCCGTGTTCGTGATTATCATGAACCACTTGCTATGCTGAATTATACGTTCGATATTACAGACCGTACGCAGTTGAACGTAGCCACTTCTCTTCGTTTCGGACAGAATGGTTATTCCGCACTGACATGGTATGGAGGTCCAGATCCTCGTCCTGATTATTATCGTTATTTGCCTAGCTATTATCCTAATACAACTACAGGAGCATGGTTGCAAGAAGCATGGATGGCAAATACGAATAATATCCGTTATATTAACTGGGATAACTTGTATATGATAAACCGTAACCAGCCTGAGAACGAACTTTATGGAGAGGGACATCGTTCTATTAACATGATAGAAGAACGTCATACAGATCAGCTCGATTGGAATTTCTATACGCAGTTCTCACATTTGTTTAAAGATAATTCGAAGCTGAATGGAGGACTTAATGTACGTCGTAACCGTACTGAATATTATAGTGAGGTAAAAGACTTATTGGGTGGTGATTATTGGGTGGATATCGACAAGTTTGCAGAACGTGACTTAGGCATCGATATTATTTCATACCAGAATAATATGGATTATTATGAACAGTACGGAAGAGCACCTATTGCACGCGTGGGAGATAAGTACAGTTATGATTATTATGCTAATGTATTTAACGGACGTGGCTGGTTGCAGTATGATTTTTCTTTGAATAACTTGCAGATTGGTTTGGGAGCTGAATTAGGTTATGCTGCATTGTGGCGTCATGGTATTTGGCGTAAAGGACTTTTCTATGAAAACTCAAAAGGGGATTCCGACTTACTGGATTATCTTACATATAAAGTGAAGGCTAATTTCCGTTATGTACTTTCGTCAGCTCATAATTTCGAAGCGAACATTGTATATATGCAAGATGCACCTTCGTTCCAATCAGCTTTTGTTTCTCCTCGTACGCGTAATGATGTAACACCAGGTGTGAAAGCTGAGAAAGTTTTTGGAGTAGATGCTTCATATAATTTCCGTATGGGTGATTTTAGAGCACGTGTTTCTGGTTACTATACAACTTTTACAGACCAGACTAAAGTGATTTCTTATTATGATGACGTAGAAGCTACATTCTCAAACTTCGCTATGAGTGGCATTAACAAGCAGCATTTCGGATTGGAAGTAGCAGCATCTGTTCCTTTGTATGAAGGGTTGTCATTGAAAGGAGCTTTGAGCTGGGGACAGTATATTTACTCGAACAATCCAAACTATGTACAGATTCAGGACAACAGTGCGGCTGTTATTAATCAGGGTAAGGTATATTGGAAAAATAAACGTGTAGAAAGTACTCCACAGACAGCTGCCAATATTGGTTTGTCTTACCGTAGCCGTAATAATATTTTTGCATCGCTTGACCTGAACTATTATAATAACATGTACCTGTCAATGAGTCCGCTGTATCGTACTGATGCTGTATTGACAAAGCCGATGCTTGAAAATCCTGAGATGCTGGAAGCTATCCGTGGACAAGAGAAATTTGATGCAGCGTATGTATTGAATGCAAGTATTGGTAAGAACTGGTATATTAACCGTGCTTATACATTGGGATTCAGTTTGAGTGTTGATAATTTGCTGAACAACCAGAATATTAAGACTGGAGGTTATGAACAGATTCGTTTGTTGAAGAACAAGGAGGCTAGTACACTTACTTATCAGCCTTTCGATTCTAAGTACTTCTATATGTTCGGTACAAATTATTACTTGAATTTATATTTCCGTTTCTAACCCTGAAAAAGAACTGTTATTATGATAAATAAATTGATAATAGGTAGTTTGATGGTGGCACTTTCTATGGGTGTAACCAGTTGCTACAGCGATTTTGATGAACCGGCTCCTGCTAAGGTTTGGACAGCTGCCGATTTTGAATCAGAAGGTTGCCAGCTTATTTCTATTAAAGAACTGAAAGATATGTGTGCCAATGTTCCTTTGGCTGGTTATAAAGAAATAACTGAGGATTATGTGATTCAAGGAAAGGTCATTTCGAGTGATCAGGCAGGTAATGTATATAAGTCAGTTTATATTTACGATGGTACTGCTGGTATTGAATTGAAGCTGATGGTAAGCAATTATGTATATTATCAGGTAGGACAGACGTTGTATGTAAAACTGAAGGGGCTTGCTATCGGTAATTACCGCTATATGTTGAGTGTAGGTGGAATGCCTACTGCTGAAGATATTGCAAAGAATTATGCTAATCGTAATCTTGATACGCAAATGGAGCGCGATGCTCATATCTTTGCAGGTGAATTAGGCAGTCTGGAATCATCAGATACGCTGGTAGTTACTCCGCAGAATTATAAAACAGTACTGAATGATGATCAGTTGGGACGTCTGATTCGTTTTGAAGGTCTGACCTACAAAGCTGGAGCTTTTGATGGTGATACATATCCGCAATATTTGGAAACTGTTTATATCGATAATTCTACAGAAGCGACTTATACTAACAAGTATTATGATAAAGAGGGGTTGACACCGACTTTTGCATACAACTATAACAATCAGCGTTATTATGGATCTTCACTCTTTACTTATGCTCCTTCTGACGAAAAGGATAAACTTGCAAATCTGATTCTTCGTGTAAGTGGCTATGCTAACTTCGCTTTAAATCCACTGCCGGAGAATGGTGATACAGGATCTATTACGGCTATTTATACGAAATATTCTTCTAAATCGGGAGGGTATATTAAGTATCAGCTTTTGGTTAATAAAGGATCGGATGTTGACTTTTAAGATTTAAGTTTCATAATATCAATTAGGTAAAGATAAATTATTTAAAGGGGCTGTTTCAAAATAAAAAATTAAGATAGGCCTACTTATAATCTATAAGTCACGACATAAAAAACTCCTGCTTTTAGTCCTATAATTAAAATAAATAACGGCTAAGGCAGGAGATTTTTATGTCTAAATTTCAATCTATAAGATTTTGAAGTGCACTCCAAAAGTTAGACACAAAACTTTTGGGGGTACTTCATTTTGTTTGAGGTTGAATAAAAATAAAGCAGGTCCTGATTCTTTTGTCTGGAGCCTGCTTTAGTCTTTGAAAAATTGAATTATTTGTTTTTTGGGGTAATGTTTATATATATTACAGTTTCATTGTAAGTAGTTAGGTTATAGTAAAACTTCTTTATTTGCATGCTTCTGCAATACGTTTTACGACAAAGGGTCCTTCGTAGATGAATGCTGAGTAGATCTGTACCAGATGTGCTCCGGCATTCAGCATGCTGGTTGCTTCTGCTGGAGTCATGACTCCTCCTGCTCCGATAATGAGCATTTCTTTAGGAGTATGTGCAGAAAGATATCTGACAACCTCTATTGATTTATAAATAATCGGTAGTCCGCTGATTCCTCCGGCACCTACGTGAGTGACTTCAGCTTGAGAAGAATGAATAAGCAAGGAGCGGTCTTGTGACGGACCGGTTGCGATAAATCCGTCGATATGATGCTGGCGGGCAAAGCTGATAATATCGTCCAGCTTTTCTATAGGTACATCAGCCGGAAGCTTCAGAAATATAGGTTTGCCAATCTGCTTCTTTTTGTCTGCTACTGCAATCAGTACGGAACTGAGGATTTCTGGAGCAATGCTTCCCCAGTTGATTGTATAATAATCGGCATATTCGCTGAAAGTGCTGTACAGATCTGTAATTTCTGCTCTAGCCAGCTCTTCGTCGGCAGGATAATTGGTATTGATATTGACTCCCAATATATATTTCCCGTTTTGTTTCTGCCTCAGATTCTGTAATACCATTCTTTTCCGGGATTGTTGAATCCGGTACGTGAAATGAGAGCATGGTCTTTAGGTAACCGGAATATACGTGGAGAAGGATTTCCATCGACTTTGTGTGGAGTAACCGTTCCCACTTCTATAAATCCGAAGCCCAGGTCACTCAGTTCATCGAAACAGCTTGCTTCTTTATCGAATCCGGCTGACAATCCTACACGGTTGCTGAAGTTCAGATTATGCCATTGGAAGGGAACAGCTTTGGGATGAAACAGTGAGCGAGTCAGACTTCTTATTGGCCCCAGATGGCGATATATATGAAGCAGGGTTATAATCTGATCATGGATTTTTCGGCGTCGATACGGAACAGACAGGGACGAATAATTGATTTATACATAGTGGTAATGGTTTATTTGATTTTTTCCATTACAAAGGTACAATATATTCAAGAGATCTACCATAAAAAAAAGTTATCCCTTATTACCCGACTGTTAGGTGGCAGCTGTGGAATAATGTATTGAGGATGCTCTGACTGTTATCGGACAATAGCCAGTGTAGAAGATGAACATAAAAAAGCCCTATCAAAACTCCTTTCCGGGGTAATGATAGGGCTTGGGGTTTCAGAATATGACTTAATGATTCTGAGATTTCTTTTTACAGACTTATTTCTGACCGTTTCTCCATTTTGGAGCACCGATACCCAGCTGGTAAATCTTAGAATTCAATACCTTACTATCTTGTCTGTAGTACAGGTTCACACCATGTTCACCACCTGTTCCGTCCAATGCATCTGCACGGTGCATGTAGCGGTCACTGTTAGTTGCAGCTTTGTGAGGTGGGTTAGGAGCAATCATCAGTTCCAGCGGTGAGATGTCGTCTACCAGAACTTCCAGAGAACCGTTCAGAGTTGCAGAACCGTCGTTGACCAGACTACCGAAGTTGTTCTTGGTTGCAGTCCATGGGTTGTTACTGAATATCTGTCCGTTGCTGAGGAAAGTATTTGTAGAATAGTTATTCTCAAAGTTCAGTGTGACATGTCCGGCAGATCCGTCTGGCAAAGTCATAGTCTTACGGATATCAGCTCCTGCCATAATCATGTTACGGGCATCTCCATCTTGCTTGGTCAGGATAATCAGGTTATTTCTTACGGTATAGGTACTTCCGTCAGGAATATTTCGCATGGCGAAGATATTGCCGGCAGCACGGGTATTCCAGTTGACCAGCGTATTGTTTTCGAATGTGATATTCCATGCTCCGCCCTTCCAGTTAGCCTGTTTGGTTTCATTGAAGAATGACGGGAACGGACAATCGTAGAATGTATTTCCGCGAACAACAAAATCTTTGTAAAGGTTAGAGTTGGCATTGTTGCCCGAACCAGCAATCCAAGGATAACCTCCGGCTCCGTTGCTGTAGTATCCACAATCGAAGAACTGGTTGTCTTCAATCAATACATGATCCCAGATTTTGTAGTTAGGTCCTTGTTCACGGATAAATCCACGGACAAGTCTCTTGAATGTACAGTTCTTGATAACAAAGTTTTCCAAGTGTACTGCCATACCGTTAGAGAACATATTGATGAAGTAGTTACCTGTAGTAGAACCAACTCCAGCTATATTATCACCATAGTTGAGGGCAAGCGGACAGTCGAAATCGATGTCATAGAACTCAAGCATCTTCATGTAGATTTCTCCACCTTCTCCGGCTTGTGGTTGACGACCAAACATCAGGTTCATTGAGTTGACATTTGTTCCTGTTGTATGCATACCTCCAAGCAATACTTTTGCACGTTTACCAGCAGCTACATCTTCCGGATTGTACGGAGGATGAATCCTTTACAGGTTGTCAGGTTATCGAACATACAGTAAGTTTTTCCACCTTCCAGATAGTATGTTTGTCCTTCTGCCAGATTAACATCCGAGATAAAGTCGGTCAGCATAAAGTCGATACGCATTGCATCATATTTCAGTGCAACTTCGTGTTGTTCGAGAGCTGTCTGGTAAGCTTCTTCTGTATCGAAGTAGTCACGGCTTGGAGCTGTCAGTTCGTGAGTAACAAGGATAGGTTCTCCCGGTTCACCGTCGGAACGTGCAGAATAGGTATTGTAATATGCATCCCATTTTACCTTGACGCTTTCATTGCGTACGTTGATGACATATACTGAGTTTTTCTGAAGTCCGTCGATATCTACATAACCTCTTGCAAAGTCTTCTTCTGTGAGTTTATAGTTTTTCCATTTTTCGTTTACTGTAGATTCCGGATTGTTGGGTGAAGGAGCTACTTCCAGCCACTGGTAAACGAAGTTGTTGTTGGCATCCAGCTCAAATTTTTCACGATAGATGGCTTTGTCATCTTCGGATACACCTTCGGATACTACATCAAAATTACGGTTCAGCATGACACGCATGGTTGTTTCAGTCGTTTTTGAACCGTCGACATATACACAGAATGGAGTAGCATAACGGTCGGCTGTAGTAATACCGAGAAATTCAGCCATTGTCTTCCATCGCCGTGTCCGTACCATTTGGATGCATGTGAGAAGTCGGTTATATTGTCATCTTTCTTCGACAATACACGAATGGCAAAACGGAAATCGGTAGAGTACTGCTGGTCTTTGATAACCAGATCGAGTACGTCGGGACCCACAATTGTGTCGAGTAGCAGTAAGCCGTTTTCAGCAGATGTTCCCCATGCATCAGCTCCGTTTGACACATTAGGCTGGAGTGCCTGGCGAATCTGGTATCCGGCACAGTCATTTACACCGTACCAGTACAGATGAATATCGTTTCCGTTAGGACCTTCTGCCTTACAGTTGTATGCGTAGTCATCTCCCTTGCCTCTGTTGTTGTCGCAGATGAACATTGTCATCCATTCCCGGTCTAGTGACGCTCCAAAACTTTCATCTTCGTCAGAGCATGAGCTGAATGAAAGCACAGATGATAGCATTAAGGAATATAGAAATAGTTTTTTCATGGTAATCTTTTTTGAGTGTTGTTATTAATATCCATAATAGTTCTTATAGGCTCCGGCAGAACGCTGGATAGCTGCATTTGGATAAGGCAGAATATAACGTACCGGAGGCAATGCGCTGACTGAAGGAACGCTGTTGCCTTCCAATGGAACTTCTGTTCCGTCTTTTACCAATACTATAGTACCTTGTTCTGTGTGGCGGATATATCCATAGAATGAATATTTACATTGGTTGGTTGGCTCAGAATCGCTACTCCACTGATAGAATTCGGCTGATTCCCATGTTTTTCCATCGATAGCGGTAAGAGCTGTTGCCGGCTGGCTTGCCGATTTGTAAGGATTGTAAATATAGAGGATGTCCAGTGTGGTGTTCGGGTATGGATAACCATATACCTGACTGGGATCTACACGCCATTCTGCACTCTGAGGAAGTACATGGTAATACATATATTCTGGCAGTTCGACCAGATAATTGCTTCCGTCGTGTTCGGCTATATCATCTTCAAATCCGGTATATGTACCGGCGTTTGACATGGCAACCGACAGGTAACGTAAGAAGCTGTATACTACTTCCTGACTGTACAGGTTGTTACGTACAAGGTCGCGCCAGCGGATGTTTTCACCTGCAAACTCCCATTTACGTTCGTCCAGTACGGCCTGGAGAAATTTCTCTTTCGAAGAAGCTGCATTGGTAACGTAAGTATTGACAGCACCCTGATCGTCGAAGGCACGGCTACGTACCTGACGGAGTGACTCTTGGGCTTCTTTAGTCGGACCTTCCAGTTCGTTGATAGCTTCGGCATTCATCAGCAAGACATCGGCATAGCGCATGTAAGGGAAGTTGATACCTGTACTTCCTGAACTTGTATTAAGGAATTGTCCGGCATTGGCCATAGTTTAGACCATTTGTTGTTGTGTACGGTGTAGTCTGAACGGATCAGGCAGGAATCTTGACTGACATTGTTTGTACTGTTTCCGTAATACCAGAGTCCGTTGACGAAATCACGGCGTTTGTCTTTTTCATCGAATGAGTAGCGGTAGAATGCATTCAGTCTGCCGTTTCCGTCGGCTGCTCCCCATACGTTCTTACCAAGTGTCTGTCCTTCATTGGCTGTAGAGGTAGGACCCTGGATATTTCCAGTTTCGCCTGTTGATTCTTTAGCGAAAGGTATTTCGAAAATAGGATCTCCCTTGCTGATTAGTTCGAAATTACTTTCTTTCAGGAATACATCTTTATAAGAAG
>ENA-OQIR01000672-OQIR01000672.1-human-gut-metagenome-genome-assembly--contig:-NODE-672-length-13843-cov-4.212088_pt1 | contig 13843 bp, 20 predicted proteins | sample MGYA00242580_ERZ504745 | MGnify/ENA primary metagenome ERZ504745 (study PRJEB26092, sample SAMD00036214) | human gut metagenome | host: Homo sapiens | study: EMG produced TPA metagenomics assembly of... | reverse complement strand
TAAAAAAAATTAATATAGTTTCTGGCAAATAAAAAAATCACCAGATTTTACAGATTATATACTGTTATATAATCTCTAAAAACCAGTGACTATACATTAAATAATCCAGATATGAACTGATTATATCTCCCGCATTTTGAATTGTCAAGCAAAAAAGACTGCACATCAGTAAAAAAAGGCTTTATAAAAGAAGAAGTTTCGTGTATTATGTATATCAGAAAGTTATTGTCAAACGACAACGAAGGGAGAGAATTGCATGGGTATTCTGATTCAGGGAGGACGTATCGTAGATGCGGCTACTGACACTGATAAAAAAGGCGATATTTATCTGGAAGATGGCGTGATCACCGAGATCGGTGAGAAACTTAAAATAAAGATAAAGCGACAGAGTAATAGATGCGAAGGGATGTCTGGTAATGCCGGGACTGATCGATCTTCACGTTCATTTCAGAGATCCGGGACAGACACAGAAAGAGGATATAGAGACAGGTTCCCGGGCTGCTGCAAGAGGTGGTGTGACAACGGTTGTTGCAATGCCGAATACAACACCGGTAATTGACAGTCCGGATCGTGTAAATTATGTGCATAATAAGGCAAAACAGCTTGCCGGCATTCATGTGCTCCAGGCAGGTGCCATTACGCAGGGGGAGAAGGGACAGGAACTTCTGATATCGAAGGAATGGTAAAAGCGGGAATCCCGGCATTATCTGAAGACGGCAAATCTGTTATGAATACCAGACTTTGCAAAGAAGCTATGGAAGTGGCAGAGAAATTCAATGTTCCGATCTTTGCTCACTGTGAGGATATTGATCTGCGCGGTGATGGATGTATGAATGAGGATGAGAATGCGCGGAGACTTGGTCTGCCAGGTATCTGCAATGCAGTTGAGGATGTGATCGCAGCGAGAGATATTCTTCTTGCCAGAGAGACAGGGGCAAGACTGCATCTGTGCCATTGTTCCACAGAAGGTGTTGCGAAGATGATGGAGATTGTGAAGGAAGAGGGATTGGACAATATCACAGCAGAGGTTTGCCCGCATCATTTTATCCTCACTTCCGATGATATTAAATGTGATGATCCAAACTATAAGATGAACCCTCCTCTTCGTACGAAGAAAGATGTAGATGCACTGATCCGAGGACTGAAGAATGGTTCCTTTAAAGTGATCAGTACAGATCATGCACCTCATGCAGTGCCGGAGAAGACAGGCTCTATCCGGAATGCGGCTTTTGGCATTGTGGGAATTGAGACAAGCTTTGCATTGTCTTATACTGCACTTGTAGAAACCGGAATTCTTACAATCTCACAGCTTATTGAGAAAATGAGCTGGAACCCGGCACAGATTCTGGGAAGTGACAGAGGTACACTTCAGAAGGGACATCCGGCAGACATTGTCATTGCAGACATTGATCACGAATATAAAATAGATAAAAATGAATTTGCTTCCAAAGGACGCAACACACCATTTGACGGATGGAAAGTAAAGGGAAAAATTCTCTATACAATCTGTGATGGAAAAGTTGTATACCAGAATGCATAAAAATACCATATCAATATTCAGGAGGAAAGACTCATGATCAACAAACTTATTGAAAACATTAAAAAAACAAACGCTCCTATCGTAGTAGGACTGGATCCGATGCTCAACTATATCCGCAGCATATTCAGAAGAAAGCTTTTTCTGAACTGGGGGAAACATTAGAGGGAGCAGCAGAAGCTATCTGGCAGTATAATAAAGGAATCGTTGATGCGATCAGCGATCTGATTCCTGCAGTGAAACCACAGATTGCAATGTATGAGCAGTTTGGTATTCCGGGCTTAATGGCATATAAGAACACCATTGATTATTGCAAAGAAAAAGGTCTGGTAGTTATTGGAGATATCAAACGAGGTGACATTGGTTCCACATCTGCTGCATATGCAGTCGGACATCTGGGTAAAGTTCAGGTGGGAAGTAACAGGATCGCAGGTTTTGACGAAGATTTTGCGACAATCAATCCATATATGGGATCTGACAGTGTCAACCCGTTTATCGATGTATGTAAAGAAGAGAACAAAGGGCTTTTTGTACTCGTAAAAACATCCAATCCGTCCAGCGGAGAGTTTCAGGACAGAATCATTGACGGACGTCCGCTTTATGAGTGGGTTGGAGAGAAGGTTGCCCAGTGGGAGAATCACATATGGGAAATGAATACAGCTATGTAGGTGCTGTAGTAGGTGCAACCTATCCGGAAATGGGAAAAACTCTCCGTAAGATCATGCCGAAAACCTTCATCCTGGTACCAGGATATGGTGCACAGGGCGGAAAAGGTGCCGATCTTGTTCATTTCTTTAATGAAGACGGACTTGGTGCGATCGTCAACTCTTCCAGAGGAATCATTGCAGCTTACAAACAGGAAAAATATGCTTCCTTTGGTGAATTAAATTATGCAGATGCATCCCGCCAGGCGGTAAAGATATGATCGAAGACATCAGTACTGCTTTAAACAATCGCTAGGAGGCATGAAATGAGCGAAAAGACAAGAGAAATCTGCACTGTTGTAAGTCAGGAGAGCATTGGTGCAGGCATTTACAGTATGTGGATCCAGACTGACAGAATCGCAGCAGATGCGAAACCAGGACAGTTTGTATCTCTTTATACAAATGATAAATCCAAAATTCTTCCCAGACCGATCAGTCTTTGTGAGATTGACAAAGAAAATGGCCGTCTTCATCTGGTTTACAGAGTGACCGGACAGGGAACCGGAACCGATGAATTTTCACAGATGAAAGCCGGAGATACCATTCCGGTACTGGGACCTCTGGGAAATGGTTTTCCTGTAGAGAAGGCTGAGGGGAAAAAAGTTTTCCTTATGGGTGGTGGAATCGGTGTTCCTCCGATCCTGGAACTTGCAAAGCAGATGAAATGTGAGAAAAAACAGATCATTGCAGGATACAGGGACTGTCATACGTTCCTCAGAGAGGAATTTGAGGCGGCGGGAACACTTTATATTGCCACAGAGGATGGCAGTGTGGGAACAAAAGGCAATGTTATGGATGCTATCAGAGAGAATGCTCTGGAAGCGGACGTGATTTATGCCTGCGGACCAACTCCGATGCTTCGTGCAATCAAGAAATATGCCGAAGAAAATGGGATTGAATGTTATATTTCCCTGGAGGAGCGTATGGCATGCGGAATCGGTGCCTGCCTTGCCTGTGTGTGCAAATCCAGAGAAAAAGATGCACATAGCAATGTGAATAATAAGAGAATCTGCAAGGATGGCCCGGTATTTCTTTCTACGGAGGTGGAATCTGATGGATATGAGTGTAAATATTGCCGGCGTAGAGTGGAAAAATCCGGTAACAGTGGCATCCGGAACCTTTGGTTCAGGAGCAGAATTTGCTGATTATGTAGATATTAATAAGTTGGGAGCAGTGACAACCAAGGGCGTAGCCAATGTCCCGTGGGCCGGAAATCCGACTCCGCGTGTGGCTGAAGTTTACGGAGGCATGATGAATGCGATTGGCCTGCAGAATCCGGGTATCGATCTTTTCTGTGAGAGGGATATTCCTTTTTTGAAACAGTATGATACAAAGATCATTGTAAATGTATGCGGTCATGCACCGGAAGAATATCTGGCAGTGGTGGAACGTCTGGCAGATCAGCCAATTGATATGATGGAAATTAATATTTCCTGCCCGAATGTAAATGCAGGATTCCTTGCATTTGGTCAGGATGCACATCATGTAGAGGAACTTACCGCTCAGATCAAAAAGATTGCAAAACAGCCTGTGATCATGAAGCTGACACCAAATGTCACAGATATCACAGAGATTGCAAAAGGTGCGGAAGCAGGCGGTGCAGATGCGGTATCCCTGATCAATACACTGACAGGAATGAAGATTGATATCAACAGGAAGACTTTTGCGCTTGCAAATAAAACCGGTGGTGTTTCCGGACCGATCGTGAAACCGATTGCTGTCCGTATGGTTTATCAGGTTGCACAGGCAGTCAATATCCCGATCATCGGAATGGGCGGAATTTCCTGCGCAGAGGATGCAATTGAGTTTATTCTTGCAGGAGCCAGCGCAGTATCTGTGGGTACGGCAAATTTCCACAATCCGGCAGTGACACTGGAAGTGATCGATGGAATTGAAGCGTACATGAAGAAGAATGGATTCAATTCCGTAAAGAGATGGTTGGTATTGTAAAATAAAACAGATACAGGAGGCATAACATAAGATGGAACAGTATAAACAGGAATTTATTGAATTTATGGTAGACAGTGAAGTTCTGAAATTCGGAGAATTCACCCTTAAAAGCGGAAGAAAGTCCCCGTTTTTTATGAATGCAGGCGGATATGTGACAGGTTCTCAGTTAAAGAAACTGGGTGAGTACTACGCACATGCCATTCATGATAAATATGGCGATGATTTCGATGTGCTTTTCGGACCTGCATATAAGGGAATCCCGTTAAGTGTTGTAACTGCAATTGCATTCAGCGAATTATATGGAAAAGAAATCCGCTACTGTTCAGACCGTAAGGAAGAAAAAGACCATGGTGCAGATAAGGGAAGCTTCCTCGGAAGTAAATTAAAAGACGGCGATCGTGTAGTGATGATCGAAGATGTAACAACATCCGGTAAATCCATGGAAGAGACAGTACCGAAGGTAAAAGGTGCGGCTGATGTGGAAATCGTCGGTCTTATGGTTTCTCTGGACCGCATGGAAGTCGGAAAAGGCGGCGTGAAGTGTGCCCTTGACGAAGTCCATGACCTTTATGGGTTTGAAACAAATGCGATTGTTACAATGAAAGAGGTCATTGAACATCTTTATAATAAAGAATATAAAGGAAAAGTAATCATTGACGATACATTGAAAGCCGCAATCGACGCATATTATGAGCAGTACGGTGCAAAATAAGCAAATACAGGTAACAGCGATTTATAAATAAGATATCATGATCTGCGAAAGCAGATCATGATACTGATGAGGACGATTATGAACGAAAAAATTTATAAAACCATGTCTTCACAGGAGCCTGCAGTCTGACAGTCGGGATCATTGTACTGGCAACGGGAATCGTAACAGGGATCATGATGATCGTAAACGGTGCAAGACTGCTGAAAAAGAAATCAGAGATATTGATATAAAAGGCTTCAGAAACAGGAGAAAACATTGAAAAAAGAAACGAAGCATATCATACGGACACTGGGAACCATTTTGTTTATCCTGTATGTTCTGGCACTGATTTATTTTCTGTTCTTTTCAGAAGAATACGGAAGAGCAGCAATGGAAGAAAGACAGTACAGATATAATCTGATACCGTTTGTTGAGATAAGGCGTTTCTGGGTATACAGGAAACAGCTTGGACTTATGGCGGTAGTTACAAATCTTTTTGGAAATGTAATTGGTTTTCTTCCATTTGGATTTATACTGCCGGTTATTCTGGACAAAATGAGAAGCGGATGGCTGATTGTACTGGCAGGATTTGGGCTTAGTGTTACGGTAGAGGTCATCCAGCTTATTACAAAGGTTGGGTGCTTTGACGTAGATGATATGATATTGAATACAGCAGGGGCGGCTCTTGGATATCTGCTTTTTGTTATCTGCGATCACCTGAGGAGAAAAATTTATGGCAAAAAGATATAGATATGCGTTTGCAAAGAAAAGAGAGGCACAGCAGGGAAAACTGTCAGCAGTGCTGGCGGCTGTTTCACTGGTTTTATTTGTGACTGCAGTTTTGCTGGCATTTTTTTGCAGGGACAATACGGATATATTGTAGGCGGGATCAGTCTTTGCGCAATGCTTCTGTCTGTATATGGATTTGCGATGGGACTTAAAAGCTTTTCAGAAGAAAACCGGACACACAAAGCAGGTATGATCGGCTCTATTGCAAACGGAATCATAATGATCGGATGGCTGGGAATCTTTCTGATGGGAATTTCCGGCTGATTAACAGGGAAGTCTGATAGAAAAAGGAGAAATATAGTTTGGACGAATGGGTTATGGAACGGTATGAACTGGCGAAAGAAAGAATCGCTCAGATACCGGACGAGAAAATGGCAGAAGAACCGTACTGCGATTTTTTTACAAAAGAAGCAATGTTTTTACAGCAGGTGATTCATGTGATGGACCATGGAATTGCGGGGAAAAATCTTGAAGAACTTCAGGAACAAAATCATGAATTATATCAGGATATTCTGCCCGAAAATTATGAAAATTCTTATGGAAATCCTGCATATGCACAGAAAATGCTGGGAGAATACGGAAAAGTATTTACCTTTCTTTATACAGAGCTTCATGGCACGATTGCTTATGCGTTTGAAAAAAAAGCATGGGATCTTACGGTTGTACTTGAATTGTTTCTGGAAATCTATTCTGCATTTACGCAGGAAGAAATTCCTGCTGAGAAACAGGTGAAAGAAATTCTCGTTTCCTATGTGAATGACTACTGCCAGGATATGGTGGAAAATCGGATCAGAGAGGCGATTGATCCTGAGAATAATTTTGTGGTTGAAATGATCATGGATCTGATCTGAGCGATCTGAGTTATCTGTATCAGTCTGGCGAATATGTATCGGAAAATGAACTGAAAACAGCAGAATTTATGAATTCACTTTCCCAGAGGGAAATTGATGAGATGGCACGTACTTATACAGAAGGCTATCGGATGGGATTCATCACAGGAAGAAAAGATATTACAAAGAAGAAAACGGTTAATATACGTTATCATCTTGGCTTTGAGCGTATGGTAAAAGCGGCTGTTCTTCAGTTCCGGGAGATGGGGCTGCAAACGGTTATTTACCGCCATGCACTTCATGCGGTGAACAGACGGAATCAGTTCAGAAATGGATTTACAGGAGGAATTGCAAATCCGCAGTTTGATTATGACCACAGACAGGACAGTGCGCTGTTTCTGGATCCGGATTTTGTAAAGCGTAAACTTCGTGCCATGCAGACTTCTTATGATGAATATGCAGATCTGGCAGATGTACATGGCGGACCGGCTGTGATCGAGACATTTGGAGAGAAGCCGTTTTCACCGGTAAGTAAACCGGAAAGCTGGGCGTTTACAGAAGCACAGCAGAAGCTTCAGCTGGAACTGGACAATGAATCCGGTCAAATCACAAATCGTTATATCAAAGGTGAGGAAAGAAGTTTTACGATCATTGCTTATCCGATACCTGAGATCGGAGAGGATTTTCCGGAAATTTTCCGCGAGATCGTAAAGATCAATACATTGGATTATAAGAAATATCAGAAGATTCAGCAGACGATCATAGATACTCTTGATACCTGTGAATGGGTGGAAATCAAGGGAAAGGGAGAGAATGAGACAGATCTGCTCATTCATCTTCATACATTAACAGATGCGAAAACACAGACAAATTTTGAGAACTGTGTGGCAGATGTAAATATTCCTCTGGGTGAAGTATTTACTTCACCGGTGCTTGCAGGAACAGGCGGAATGCTTCATGTTTCAAAAGTATATCTTAACGGACTGCAGTTTTGTGACCTGAAGCTTGTGTTTGACTGCGGACAGGTGATCGATTACAGCTGTTCTAATTTTGAGACAGAGGAAGAGAACCGTAAATATATTGAAGATAATATTCTGTTCCATCATCCGAAACTTGCAATGGGAGAATTTGCAATCGGAACTAATACAACAGCTTATGTGGCAGCGCAGAAATATAATATCGCAGACAAACTTCCGATTCTGATCGCGGAGAAAATGGGACCGCATTTTGCAGTTGGTGATACCTGTTACAGCTGGTCAGAAGATACTCCGGTCTATAATCCGGATGGTAAAGAGATCATCGCAAGAGACAATGAGATTTCCGAGATGCGAAAAGAAGACGTCAGCCTTGCTTATTATGGATGTCACACAGATATTACGATCCCATATGACGAACTGGGAAGCATCCGTACGATTGATGATGAGGGGGATATGATCTCTATTATTGAAGATGGAAGATTTGTCCTTCCGGGTACGGAAGCTCTGAACGAGCCGTTTGGGGAATAAAGGCATTTTCCTGTTAAGTTCGGAATACAAAAAAATTTATTAGTTCGTTAAAATATTTCTTTGCATTAATTTTATTGACAGAAAAAGGGAATCTTAGTAGAATCTACGGTTAGAGAGGGTTTTGATAAAATCTTTTCTGACCGTACTTTTTTTATCAATAAAATAAAAACAAAGTCCCGGACAGATAAAATCTGGTCTGTCTGAGAATACTTGAGAAGAAAAGGAGAATAATCATGGCAAAAGTAGGAATTGTGATGGGCAGCGACTCAGATATGCCGATCATGAGCAAAGCAGCAGACATTCTGGAGAAACTGGGAATTGATTACGAGATAAAGATCATTTCCGCACACAGAGAACCGGATGTCTTTTTTGAATATGCAAAACAGCAGAGGAAAAAGGCTTTAAAGTAATCATCGCAGGTGCAGGAATGGCAGCTCATCTGCCGGGAATGTGCGCAGCAATCTTCCCGATGCCGGTTATCGGAATTCCTATGCACACCACTTCTCTGGGAGGAAGAGATTCCCTTTATTCTATCGTACAGATGCCGTCAGGAATCCCGGTTGCAACAGTCGCTATCAACGGAGGCGCAAATGCAGGACTTCTGGCAGCTAAGATACTTGCAACATCAGATGAGGAACTTCTTGCAAAATTAAAGCTTACAGCCAGGAATTAAAAGAACAGGTGGAAGCAAAAGACGCAAGATTACAGGAAGTCGGATATAAAAATTACTAAGATAACTCAGGTCCATAAACAGGATCAGGGGTAAAAACGGAGGATTATCATGGATTACAAGACCGCTGGAGTAGATATTGAAGCAGGATATAAATCAGTAGAGCTGATGAAAGAGCATGTAAAGAGAACCATGCGTGAAGAAGTGCTGGGAGGACTGGAGGATTTTCCGGTGCCTTTTCTCTTGCTAAGATCAAAGAAATGGAAGAACCGGTATTATTATCAGGTACAGACGGATGTGGAACTAAAGTAAAACTTGCTATGGTCATGGACAAGCATGACACCATTGGCATTGATGCAGTTGCCATGTGTGTCAATGATATTGCATGTGCAGGCGGAGAACCATTATTCTTCCTTGATTATATTGCATGTGGTAAGAATTATCCGGAAAAGATCGCAGCTATCGTAGGCGGCGTTGCAGAAGGCTGTGTGCAGTCAGATGCAGCTCTGATCGGCGGTGAGACAGCAGAGCATCCGGGACTGATCGCCGGAAGGACGAATAGTGACCTGGCTGGTTTCGCAGTAGGTGTCTGCGATAAAAAAGAGATGATCACAGGTGAAGAACTGAAAGCAGGAGATGTTTTGATCGGTATGGCATCCACAGGGGTTCACAGTAACGGATTTTCTCTTGTCCGTAAAGTTTTTGATATGACAAAGGAATCTCTTGATACTTATTATGAAGAACTTGGAACAACACTTGGTGAAGCACTTCTGGCACCAACCAGAATCTATGTAAAAGCATTAAAGAGCATTAAAAATGCCGGAGTTCGTGTGCACGCATGCAGTCATATCACAGGCGGCGGTTTTTATGAAAATATTCCGAGAATGCTTAAAGAGGGAACACGTGCAGTTGTGGAAAAGAACAGCTATCCGGTACTTCCAATCTTCAAACTTCTTGCTGAAAAAGGCAATATTGATGAACAGATGATGTACAATACTTATAACATGGGACTTGGAATGATCCTTGCTGTAGATGCAGCAGATGTGGACAAAACAATGGAAGCGATCAAAGCAGCAGGTGACACTCCGTATGTAGTAGGACGTATCGAAGATGGTGAAAAGGGAGTGACTTTATGTTAAAAGTCGGTGTACTGGTTTCAGGAGGCGGCACGAATCTGCAGGCTATCCTGGATGCCATTGACTGTGGAAAGATTACAAATGCAGAAGTTTCTCTGGTTATCAGCAATAATCCGAAGGCTTATGCGCTGGAGAGAGCGAAGAACCATAACATAGAAGCCGTATGTATTTCTCCGAAACAGTATGAAAGCAGAGAAGAATTTCACAAAACACTTCTGGAAAAGCTGAAAGAGAGTGGCGTAGAGCTTATCGTTCTGGCAGGATTCCTCGTAGCAATCCCGCCGATGATCGTGGAAGCATATCCAAATAAGATCATTAATATCCATCCGTCACTGATTCCGTCTTTCTGCGGAGTTGGTTATTACGGACTTCATGTGCATGAGAAAGCGTTAGCAAGAGGGGTTCGTGTTACAGGCGCTACGGTACATTTCGTTGATACTGGCACAGATACCGGTCCGATTATTCTTCAGAAAGCAGTGAAAATTAAATCTGATGACACTCCGGAAGTTCTCCAGAGACGTGTCATGGAGAAAGCAGAGTGGAAAATTCTTCCTAAGGCAATCAATCTCATTGCCAATGGCAAGGTGAAGGTTGTGGATGGAAGAGTGGAAATAGAAGAATACGATACGGAAGAGTAGATACAAAAAGGAGCGGCAAGATAAAATGAAAGTCTTAATTGTAGGTAGCGGTGGCAGAGAACATGCGATTGCATGGAGTGTTTCAAAAAGCCCGAAAGTAGATAAAATTTATTGTGCACCTGGAAATGCAGGAATCGCAGAGCTTGCAGAATGTGTAGATATCGGTGCAATGGAATTTGAGAAACTTGCTGATTTTGCACAGGAAAAAGAAATCGATCTTACGATCATTGGCATGGATGATCCGCTGGTCGGTGGTGTCGTAGATGTATTTGAGGCCCGCGGTCTGAAAGTATTCGGACCAAGAAAGAACGCTGCGATCCTTGAGGGATCTAAAGCTTTCTCGAAAGATTTAATGAAGAAATATAATATCCCGACAGCAGCATATGAGAATTTTGATGATCCTGAGAAAGCACTGGAATATCTCCGCACAGAAGCCAGATTTCCAATTGTCCTGAAGCTGATGGTCTTGCACTCGGCAAGGGAGTACTGATCTGTCAGGATCTGAAAGAGGCAGAAGATGGCGTAAAAGAGATCATGGAAGATAAGAAATTCGGAAATGCCGGAAATACCATGGTCATCGAAGAATTTATGACAGGACGTGAAGTCTCTGTGTTATCATTTGTAGATGGAAAAACTATCCGTACAATGACATCCGCACAGGATCACAAACGCGCTCAGGACGGTGATCAGGGATTAAATACGGGCGGAATGGGAACTTTCTCCCCGAGTCCGTTCTACACAGAAGAGGTAGATGAATTCTGCAGGAAATATGTATATCAGCCGACAGTGGACGCAATGGCTGCAGAAGGACGCCCATTTAAGGGAATCATTTTCTTTGGTCTTATGCTTACCGCAGATGGCCCGAAGGTATTGGAATATAATGCACGCTTCGGAGATCCGGAAGCACAGGTAGTCCTGCCACGTATGAAGAATGATATCATTGAAGTAATGGAAGCTTGCGTAAATGGAACACTGGACCAGGTAGACCTTCAGTTCGAGGATAATGCAGCAGTGTGCGTAGTACTTGCAAGTGATGGATATCCTGTAAAATATGAAAAAGGTATCCCAATGTACGGCTTTGAAAATTTCAAAGGCAAAGACGGATATTACTGCTTCCACGCAGGAACCAAACTGAAAGACGGTCAGATTGTTACTAATGGTGGTCGTGTTCTGGGAATTACTGCGACAGGCAAAGATTTAAAAGAAGCAAGAAAGAATGCATATGAAGCTACAGAGTGGATTACATTCGCAAATAAATATATGCGCCATGATATTGGAAAAGCAATTGATGAAGCATAAAAAATATTGATGTTTAAAAATAAACAGGAGACAAAGCTGGGATAAAAGTCCCATTCTTGTCTCCTGTTTTATGGTTGGCAGATACTTCTTCTGTCCAAAATGATCTCGATGTAATATTTTTTGAAAGAACGATAGAATCCACATAAATTATTTTGCATAAATAATACGAGCGATTTCCTTTACTTTTCATGCAATCTGTTATAAAATAGAAAAGTGCTGTAAAGCAAAGTTACAGATTGAGATGAATTGTAACGTAGCAGAAACAGCAAGGAGAAAGTTACTGTTCAGCATATGCACAGTAATGGGAGAAATATTATGAACAGGAAAAGTCAGAAAGAGATTCAGGTGACGACACATATGGTGCGCCAGTTTCTGCAGGAGAATGAAGATACCGGTTATCGGGTTTTTCACAGCAATCTTCTGCCGGGTGTGGATAATGTTATGGGAATCAGACTTCCGGTGTTGCGAAAATTTGCAAAGCAGCTTTCTGGTATGGACTGGCAGGAATGGTTTGAACAGGCGGATGACCAGTGGTATGAAGAAACGATGCTTCGCGGATTGGTGAGTGCTTATGCAAAGATGGAATGCAAAGAACGCTTAACATATGTGGCAAAATTTGTGCCGGACATTAATAACTGGGCAGTATGCGATTGCTTTTGCAGTACATTAAAAGATGCAGATAAATACCAGACAGAATACTGGGATTTTATTGAAACGTATTTTACTTCGAATAAAGAATACGAAGCAAGATTTGCGGCAGTCATGCTTCTGGGACATTTTGTGAAGCGTGAATATTTGAAAGAGAGTATCAGACGTCTGGAGAGTATCACTCAGCAGGGATATTATGCAAAGATGGCAGTGGCGTGGGCAGTATCTGTATATTTTGCGGCATTTCCGGATGAGATGCTGACATACTTGCAGGACGGTCACAAACTGGATGAATTTACATATAAGAAATCACTACAGAAGATCACAGAGTCTTATCGTGTTGATAAGGAAATGAAAAAGATCATAAAAGAAATGAGACAGAGAGGATAAAATAATGGGAATCAGCAAAGAAGAAGCAATCAAGGAATTACAGAACAGAGAGACAGTATTTGTTGCATACTCACAGGCTACCAAACTGCCATATGTGAAATGTGACGAAGAGACTTATAATGACCAGGCATGGATTTTTCCACAGAAGAAGGAATCAAAGAATTCGGCAAAAAAATGCTGGAAGAAAAGGTTCTTCTTATGGGTATGAAATTTACCAAGAAGGATTATCCCAGATTATATGGAACTTCTATGCAATTGGCGTAAATACAGTTGTATGGGTAGATGGTGAAGATAAGATTGAGATTGATCTTCCTGATATTGCAAAACAGGCAGATATGAGCAAGATTGAGCCGGCTAAGAGACCGCTTCTGAATCCTACACTGGAGCTTTCCGGCATTTACTTTATGCAGGAACTCCGCCGTCCGGTAGAAAAGGATCAGCATGGAAATCTTCGTGAGCTTGAGGAAGAACTGATCGTAAACCTGAAGAAATCCGAATATCTGGTTGCTATGAATGTAGATCCTGAAGATCCTAAGAAGATCAATATTCCGTATCTCAAAAATAAAAAGAAGAAATTCTCCAGCCTGTATTTACAGACGTTATGGAACTTGAGAAGTTTACAAAAGGTCAGAAGCTGCGTATTGCGAAAGTACCGTTTGCAAAACTTCCGGAGCTGTTAATCGATAAGGCAATGGCTTATGCAGTTAATCCATTAGGCTTTAACCTTGTTCTGAACAGAGAACAGCTCAATAAGATCATTGGCTTAAAATAATCAAGTCATGTAGATGAAATTCAGTTGACAGAAAGAAGATAAAGGGTGTGCATGCTGTGTGAGAACATGGCAGTACACCCCTTTTTGTTTTGAATAACTGCGCGTCGCATTCTCGTTACTTCAGCCTGCAAATAAAAAGTCAATACTAAAATTGAAGAAGTTAAAAAACTTTACAGGTTAAAAATTAGGCATTAAAATAAGGCCACCACAACCAGTGCTGGTCTGAAAGTAAAAGTTTTGAATTAGCTTGGATCAGGAAGAACAGAAAGATATTCTTTCACTCG
>ENA-OQIR01000671-OQIR01000671.1-human-gut-metagenome-genome-assembly--contig:-NODE-671-length-13856-cov-2.838298_pt1 | contig 13856 bp, 14 predicted proteins | sample MGYA00242580_ERZ504745 | MGnify/ENA primary metagenome ERZ504745 (study PRJEB26092, sample SAMD00036214) | human gut metagenome | host: Homo sapiens | study: EMG produced TPA metagenomics assembly of... | reverse complement strand
TAATTATTACGGCGTTGTAAAGCAGTCCCTTCGGGAAAGAGGGATTGAACCCAATGCGAGAAAGCTGAAAAAGTCATTAAAGAAAGGAAAGTTGTCCGGAGAAGACAGGCTGTTAGCACAGGCTTATCTCGGGATCAACAATATCCATAAGCTTTCCGAGTATAACCGGGTTTCAATGAAAGGTGCTGCGCATTCCCTGAAAAGAGGCGGGGCGCGGCTGGTGCGAGACTTTCGGCGGAAACTGAAGCAGATGATGCGCCAAACGGAAAACAGTACCATCGAGGGAATGATGTTTACCTATACTATGGCAAGAAGGAGCCTGAAAGTAGCCCGGACTGCGATCAAGCCCGTAAAGGCTGCAGGGAAGGTTGTGGGGCGTTCTCTCAGACAGGCTCATCAGATGACTAAAGCCGGAACCATGATGGCAAGGGCATCCGGTAAAGTGGTTACCCCGGTGATCAAACAGACTTACAAGCACCAGATGAAGAGTGCGATAAGGGGAGGTACGAGACTTACCAGAAAGGTTATCGGTTCCGTGGACAGAGCCGGGGCCAAGATCGTTGCTAAGGCTCTGCCAGGGCTGCAAAGATGTCCTCAAAGGCAGCTGCGAATCTAGTAAAGGTATCTTCAAAGGTAGTTGCAAAGGTAATGGTGGTTGTCACCAAAGCGGCGATGTATGTGGTCAACTTTCTTATTTCCATTGTTTCCACATTACTGTCTATAGGATTCCCTCTGCTCATCATACTCGTGGTGGCGGCAGTGATCATTGGTATCATCCTTGCCATATTCTCGTTTAATGGCGGGGAAATGGAGGAAAGCGATGATTCGGACACTGTGATGTTAGTAGGACAGCAGTATGTGGATGCCCTGGATACCTGTCATAATCAGTTCAAGAATTATCTTGAAAAACTCAGCTCTGATTCTTCCTATGAGACTGTTACGATCAATTACAGGGATGAAAAAAACGAAACGGTCTATAAAGACTGGGAAAATGAAGTTGGTATGGTAAACGGGGATAATAATATCAAAGAGTGTCTCTGCCTGATGTCAGTGTTATTTGACTTTAATCTGGAAGAATATGTCCCCAGTCCACTGACTGATGAGATCCGGTATGCAGACCGTGAGAAGCTTTATGAGTTCATGGATCTTTACGATATCGACAAATCGGAATATGACGGCACATATCAGAACCTGATCAGATCCTATCTTGTGGGAATTTTTAATGGTTCCCATGATGTGGAGAAAAATGTTACTGTTACATACTGCGGAGGATGCACCAGCCGTAAAAATGCTGACGGAGAGGATGAGTATTACTGTCCGGGACACCGTCATCTGGATGTTACGGTCACCACGTATTATTTCGACAAACTCTTCAGCTGTGCATTAAAACAGACCTGTGCGTTAGATCCGTTATCCAGTACCCTTGTAGGAAGCAATAACATTGAAAAAGTATGGTTTGGACTTATCAATGCCGGGTACTCAGAAGAGGCAGCTGCCGGTGCCATCGGAAATCTCATGTGGGAATCCGGAGGAGGACCTACCGATATCGCCCTTAATGCGGTGGAGGATAATGGAGAAGGTATTGGTATGTGTCAGTGGTCATTTGACCGAAAAACTGCATTCCTTCAGTTCTGCAACCAGCAGGGGGTTGGATGGCCGAACAATGATATTACAGTGCAGTTCAACTTTATGCTGCAGGAACTTCAGGGCGGAGACTGGATGTATGTCGGACATGATTATGGCTATTCGAAAAATACCAGGAAGTCGCTGGAAGAATTTAAAAAGATGACAGATGTGGAATATGCTACTTATGTTTTCTGTGCAAATTTTGAACGCTGTGCAAAAGAACCTTTGGCTCATATGGCAGAAAGAGTCCAGTATGCCAGAATGTTTATGCAAGCTATCATGGCAGGTCACAGAGTGCAGGCGGAGGCACCGGGGAAACACTTCAGCCCGGACAGAAAACGGTATCCCTTGGAAACTTTATGCTTACTTATTACTGCGGATGTTATGAGTGTAATGAGGGTTACAACGATGCACAGGGAAGACCGGTTGGTTCACTGGGTAATCCGTTACAAAAAAATCACTCTATAGCTGTTGACCCGTCTGTGATCCCGTATGGCAGCAAGGTACTGATAAACGGTATCGTATACACAGCAGAAGACTGTGGGGGTGCGATCAAAGGAAACCATATTGATATCTATATGGGAAATGATGCAAATTCCCATGCGGAATGCAATAGGTTAGGCGTAAACTATGCCGAAGTATTTTTAGTTAAATAGGAGGTGCGGAATGAAGAAAAAACATGTTTTGATCTTATTTACTGTTCTGGCTTTATCTGTCACCTCAGTAATGAAACTGATTCCTGTTTCAAAGGTAGCGGCAAGCAGCATCCTTGGAGGAAACAAAAATGAAAGCATCCTTGATAAGCTTACCCCTACCCGGAACCGGGGAAATCTGATAAGAATGAGAAGGATGACTCCAATGTTCTGGGAGAAAAGGATTCCCTGTCTACGAACATGACGGATTCACTTACAGACCTTATGAACAACCTGCTTTCCAGAGTCGGGGATGAAGAATATTCCTGCTCACGAAAGTTTTATCCCAGACGGATGACGACCTTATTGAGGATGACAGTGATACGGACGACGGGGATAAGGATAAGGATGATGAGAAAAAGGCGTCCATAAACCGGGTGGTCTATATCGGGGATTCCCGTACGGAAGGACTCAGGGACGTCAATTCCGATTCGAAGAATACTTTTATCTGCCTGTCAAGTATGGGATATGACTGGATGTTGAGTACTGCTTTCCCACAGGCAGAGTCTTATGCCTCCTCCGGTACTGCATTTGTAATCTTAATGGGTGTGAACGACCTGTACCACCAGAACAGCTATATTTCAGCGATCAACCAGAAAGCTGCGGAATGGAAGAAAAAAGGTGCAGTTGTCTATTTTGCATCTGTAGGTCCGGTACAGAATGACCCCTACACTTCGAATAGCGAGATCGAATCTTTTAACCGTGCGTTAAAGAACGGACTCAGCTCGGATGTAGGTATATCGACCTGTATGGAGAGCTTAATAAATCCGGTTATCAGACAGTTGACGGAACCCATTATACAAATGCCGTATCCAAGAATATACTGTCTTTTATCGGACAGCAGGTTGCGCTGGGCGGATCGGGGAATTCTGACCCGTATGCCACAGATGGCAATAAGGTCTGGTGGTGCCGTAATAACAAGGAGATGGCTCTTCTTGAATATAAGGTATCAGACTGGACGAAATTTTCCGGGCTGGATGTAAGCTTAAGCAGATACAAAGATCGAGGCAAAACTGTCCGATGAGATCAAAAAGTATGAAGAGGAACTGGAGCAGCAGCCAAAGAATATGGATTTGAAGCCTATGTTGAACTGTTCAAGGCTCTTGCAGAACAGCGGCATTACGATGGGAAAAAGGATGATATCTTTAACATGTCCAAAACATCACTAAACCCGGATCCCAAAAAGACCTTAAGCAGGGCAGATTCCATTAAGATCGCCGCGGAGCTGTTTGCGGATTGTATCGATGCATACTCAAAGATGGGGGAGCCTATATGCCTCCGCAGCCAACGGATACGGAAGCTTTAAAATCCATTCTTCAGGCATTTGAGTTTGAATCCGATGGTTTTGTGGATTACTGTAAAGGAAAGTATACCTTGGAAAAAGCCAAAGAGTATGCAAAGAAAAAATCCGGAAATACAAAACGTACAGATGAAGCAGAGATCCAGCAGAAAGGCCCATGGGATTTCAAAGACCAGAAATATCCTGACAAAGTCCTGCAGTTTTATTTTGTACAGGTATCACAGACAGGTGGCGGGGGATCTTTTGGTTTCTCACTTCCATCCGAGGCTCTTTCCGATAAAGAGTTTATGAACATGTACAATGAGATCAGTAAATATGTACAGGGAAATTACCCTTATGTATTTGGAGGAAGCTCCCCGGAGACAAGCTTTGACTGTTCTGGTTTTGTATGCTGGGTAATCAACCACTGCGGAAATGGATGGAATGTTGACAGGACCACTGCAAACGGTCTTCTTTCCTATTGCGCAGAGGTAAAAAAAGAGGATGCGAAACCCGGAGACCTGATCTTCTTCCAGGGGACATATGCTGAACCCGGAGCGAGCCATGTAGGGATCGTTGTTGGAAATAACCATTTTGCCCACTTTGGAAACCCGGGTAAAATCTCCGATTATACGGAATCATACTGGGTTGAGCACTTTCTGGCAATCGGACGATTGAACATGAAATCAGCAACTTCAGCAAAAAGCAGCGATTGATAAAAAAGCCTGATTTTCTGCTTTTGGAATTTCAGGCTTTTTTCATATTATTTGAGAAAATTCAGAGAGAGGAGAGTTTGATTTTGATTGATACAAAGACAATAAGGACACAGCAGGAGATCATTGCGAAACGGAACATGACACTTCCTAAAAAATGGATCCTCGGCATTGATGCAGGTTTTTCCAGTTTGAAGGGATTTGCTCCGAACAAATATTTCTGTTTTCCGTCTTTTGCCCACAAGCTTGATTCTGAACTTCAGATTGTAAATGAAAAGGATATTCTGTATCGCGATGAGAGCGGGACATATCTTGTAGGGGCATCTGCGCAGAACCAGATTGGTTCGGATGATACAAATGAAACGGAAACGGAACTCTATGCAAGAAACCGTTATGCCAATAAAAATTCAAGATCGTGATCGCTACCGGCATGGCACTTGGATCAGCGAGAAATCTTTATGGTAAAAAAAGTGATGAGCAGGAGATCGTCGTTCAGACGGGGCTTCCGACCGCTATATCACAAAAGACAAAAAGTCGATCATAAAAGCATTTTCTGAACATTATGTATTTGAATTAAAGATCGGGGCAGGAAACTGGAAAAAGTACGATATCCAGGTGAAACCTGAAAATGTAGCTGTTATGCCTCAGCCTGCTGGCAGCCTTTATTCCGTAGTGATCGATGAGACCGGGCATTTTCTTCCGGATACAAAAGAATTCTTTTTGAAAAATATCCTGATTGCAGACGTGGGTTTTGGCACCTTTGATCCGTATGGACTGATCAACCGTAAGTTGGTGCTGAAGGAATCCCTGTCCAATATTGGCATGAGACGTATCCTGTCAGAGACATCTGCTTTATTAAGGGATTTATACGGAGAGGATATCCGGGTTCCTGCAATGCAGAAGTTCCTTGAGAAGGATATGTTGACGTTCTGGATGAAGAGACCATGCAGTCGGAGTCCGTACCGATCGCTCCTTTGGTTGAAAGGGCGAGCGAGATGGTATTCCAGGAGGCAGTGGCTTCCCTGAAGAACATGACTAACTATATGAGGGACTATGATATCCTAATCCCTACAGGAGGCACCTGTTCTTTATGGATGGATAAGTTTAAGGAACATTTCAAGGGAATGAAATCCCTGACGGTTATCCCGGGCAACCGTAATGACAAGCTGCCGTTACTATATGCAAATGTCCGCGGGTATTTCATGTTTTGCCACATGAATTCTAAGGCAGGTGGTTGATTTGAAGATACGAATTCGATTGTATCACTACCACGACCTCGATCTGGTGTCTCTTTACAGGGAAGGCAGGATATCCATCCCAAAAGCAGTGAAACTCACATTGAATGCATTTGCCCGTAAACGTTATGTCAGGCTGGAGACAGTCGATAAGAAATGTGAAAAGATTGCCAAACCGGTATATATGTTTAACATCATCTTAGATGAGAAAAAGGACAAAGATGCCATTGATCTGTTGAATAAGATAGACAAGGGATACCGGAACAATTTTATCAAGCAGCTGCTCAGGGTATATCTGTGTTTTGTCCTTCCGGGCTGTTATACGGCACAGGAAAACCTGGAGTATTTCGCAGAACGGGAAAAGGGAATTTTTGGGGAACGCGAAGTTGTCCCGGCTCCAATCAGCAGATATGTGAGAGAAAAGACTTCCGAACAGAAACGCGTGACGGATGCTCCGATAGAAGTTGGAGGAGTTATCATAAAAGATCTGCCTCCTGAGAAACCGGAGGACGCAACTATCCCTGAAACAAAAGGCTCTTTTGGGAATTCCAGGGAAACAGATCCTTTAAAGGAATCTCCGAATGAGGGGATGGAGCCGGAAATCCAGGAAGATACTTCCTTGCAGAATTCTTTGAATGATGAGCTGGCAGAAACTGGTAACTCAAATGATGAAGAGGAATCTGAGTTAATGGGTCTTTTCAAAAATATGGTGATATGATAGAGAAGGAGCAGATTTCCGTTCCTGCAGACAAACCTGGTGTTGGGTGATATGCTCAGCACCAAATTTGTCTACAGTCTGAGAGATTCAAGTTTGGTGAACTATTCTCTTTAATTATTGCATACTAGAAAATCAGGAAGGAGATGTTCTTATATGAAAGACAAATGTAAGATTCGTGAAATTATCGAATGATGTGTAAAACTGCGTCCAACCAATAAGGTTGTCCGTCGGATGTAAGCAACGGTTTTCATCCTTTACAGATCTGCCGGACTTTTTATAGTTCCTCTTGTGGTATTCTGTCCTCCGGGATTCCATGTATTCCCGGATCTTTTCCAGTATAACCTTTTCAGTTGTTATGAAAAATCGAATCTAAAGTTAATTGCTCACAATTTTTTAAAGGGCGTTGAGGTGTTGTTGTAGGATCATAATTTGTTAATAAGGCTTCTATCATAGAATTTCGATTAGATTCCTTTGCACCAACATGATAAAAATGCTCTTTATTAATTTTATAGCAACCTGACCATATAGAGTCTATGTATTCATTTTTTCTGTATTTATTCTCATCCCAGGTAGACAACATAAAGCATGCATCAGATTGGAATAGTGCGTCGTGAAGTTTTTGCTCAAGTTCTTCATCCCAACTATCATAGTAATCAACATGACGTCCAATATATGGAGGATCGCAGTAAATAAAGTCAGATGGTGTTGCTTTGGATATAGTTTCTTCAAAAGAACAGCACTCAAAAGTCCAATCATTTTCAGGGAAAATAGTTTCCAAATGCTTTACTTGATTGCAAATTTTTGTTACATAAGCCTTGGCAAAACGTTCTGGTTTATGTCCATATGGAACATTAAATTTATAATAACGGTTGAATCTTATCATTCCGTTAAAACAACTTCTGTTCAGAAATAGAAAATCTAGTGGGTCGTGATGCTCATTAAATCTGTCACGGATAAAGTAATAGTGTTCGTCATCTTTTTCTGAAAGTAATGAGCCTTCATATTCTAAAAAATCACGAACAATTTTTGAATCAATTTTTTTCTCTTTAATGGCATTATATAAAGCAATAGTATATGGATTCGTGTCTGAAAATACTGCTTTATGTGGTGTGAGATTTAATCCTACAACACCAGATCCCATGAATGGTTCGTACCATATGGAATCCTTGGTTAAATAGATATTATCAGAAATTGTTTCTACGAGTTTTGTTTTGATTCCCTGAATCTTTATTGGTGGTACAAATATTTTATCTATCATATTTTGATTACCTAACAAATACAAATATCTTTTGATAATACCTTCAAAAGTATGAGTTATTTCCTTTCCTATATATTTCTATTTGGGCTAAAACTTAATAACATTGTTCGCATTAAAACACGTCCTTTATTTTATTATTGAAAGAACGGTGTCACTCACACATGTTTTTCGCGAAATTGCATAGGGGGGGATACCCGTCAAGGTCGGTTGATGTTAAAATACCCGCAGAATACCGCTGCTAAAGCCGATTTTGTTTTGCCGGATAGTACCGAAATACGAAGAAAAAACATGTAAAAACAACATAAAAAGCACAGTTTTTCTATGTACATTTTGGCAGAAATATAATCCGAATTGTCTTGCTATTTTTGTGCCATCAGATTAAATCCGCGGTATTCCCAGACCACAAGTGTTTGGAAACGCCGCGGATATTATCATACTGCAATCTGATACTGAGGCCTGCAGAACTTAACTTTAGGAAGAGTTTTGATGTAATAGCTTTTTTCGCATACACAATAGCCTTCAGGAATAACTTCTGTTATTTTTTTCGTATTTCCTTCAATTGTCCAAAATCTTGCTCCCTGTACTTTTGTTACGAGTCCGGTATGCTCGTAATCGCTTCCATTATAGAAAAGGACGATATCTCCTTTTTCGGGGTATTATAGGATGGAAGATAATAAGGAAGATAACGGCAGGCAACATAAGGCCAATCTTTTAACAGCTTTTTGGCAGTATTTCGTCCATATGTTTTCATCATACACCATGAGATAAACATTGCACACCAGGGATCTCCCTGATAGTAGTCATCTACGTCTCTGGCATACTTGGTATAGTTGTTATATCCAGCATTTGCTGTTTTACTATCCAGGTTTCTTTCCGTACGTTTCTCACGGTATCCAATTTCTTTTCTGGCTGTTACAATTAGTGTGTCTATTGCATTGTTAGTTTTTTTATTCAGATCTAAGACATTGAGTGTACAGGTATATGTTATTCCCTGGTTTGTTGCTGTAATAGTAGTTTTTCCAGTTTTCTTTCCAGTAATCTGCCCAGAAGAGGAAACGGTAGCGATGGATCTATCAGATGATTTCCATGAGGTTGTACCGTATGCATTGTTTAGCTTTAAAGAAACTTTCTTTCCGGCATAGATAGAAACAGAAGTATTGCTGATGGATACTTTTGGAACTGTTATCCGGCATGTGTATTTCTGATTTTTATATGTAGCATAGATTTTTACAGTTCCATTGTTAACACCGGTAATATAGCCGGATTTGCTTACAGCTACAATCTGTTTGTTTTCAGAAGCCCATGCTACCTGATTGCTTACAGCATTATAAAGATAGAGCCGGGATTTCTGGCCGATCTTGATGACCGCAGATGTTTTACTTAATTTCGGGGTTTTTTTAGTTGCCGCTGCGACCGGAGTTGGTACTGAGAAAACCTGTGTTGGTATCGGAGCAGAAAACAGCAGGGTTATGACAAGCAACCAGGATATGAGCCTGTTCATAAAACAGGTATGGTTTGTGGTAGTCTTTTTTTCTTTCATTATCATTCCTTCATTCTGATATTGGAATATCCAATTATTTGCAAATGTGAAAAAGAAATGAAAAAAATGAAAAAGATCCGATTCCCGCCTGCCATCATAAATGTATCAGACTGAAAAAAATCCTGATACCGTTTGTTTGGCGGTACCAGGATAAGGTAAAAAAGTGAATTCGAATTCACTTTTTTATCCTATAATTAGTAGTTTGTCGCAGATCATAGTTTTTGTCGTTGTTAATGTTGGCGGTCAGGAGCACGACGTCTCCGCGGAGATGCACCATGACAGTCTTGTTGTAGTCCCTTTGTATAAGGTTCCAGACATAGATTGCCTTTCATTGTTTTGGTCTGCATATACGACAGTGATCTTCCCGGATATGAGCATTGAGATATCCGGCTCAGATTCGATTTTGGCTATTTTACCGGATATTTTTTGGGGCATCCGCGGATGTATCACAGTTCTTGCTTAGGAGAAGATGGATGAATTCTTCGAGAGGGAGGTTTTCCGCGGAAGATGCAGTTTCAGTTGCATCATACATCGCCTGCGTGTAATCAGAAAGCTTCTTATCAAGTGGGATGATTATCTGGTAGAAATCCGTTTTTGTATCCATCTGATAGATTCGTATATCAGTCCTTTTTCTTTCAAATACTTTCCAGTTATTATCCTGTAGATAATGGCAGAAGATGAAAGGATCAATCTGCTCTGCCAGATGCATAAGGTGTGTGGGATAGGACATATTGTTTTCCTCCAGGTTCTTTTGCTTAATATGCAGGATTTTTGGATTATTTTTCCATATTGTTTTTGATATAGAGTCGATAATCTGGATATGCGAATATCCATGATCTTGATATATGATAACAGTTTGAGAGATTAAATATACAACATTGAATATCCGGAAAGGTATGGAGAATTATGAAATTTAATGAATTGTTAGAAGTAACAAAAGACATAGACTTAGAGGCCCTTGGGGTTTCCCTCGGTAAAGCAGCAAATAGAAGTGAAATGATTAGCTGTTTTGTGGATGGCGATGAATGGGTCATGCAAGAAGTAGACGATAGACAGCGTGTTTTCGAAAAAAGGGGTAAAGAAGAGGATATTGTTAGAAAGGTATACGGAAATATCAAACTTAGAATTCGACAGCCGAAATTAATAATACTATTCCCATATTTTAATATGATTATATGGAGAGGTACTTTTTTTATCATATTTTGGAAATTTGGATTTTTATGCTGCGGAGAGTAATATATAATGAAAATATAGGAGTAGCAGTTTTCTTTACTGATTATTTTGAAACATCCGTGGAGATTCCCGTCACAAGGATTTCGTCTCATTCTGAAAATGTCTGTTTATCCGCGGAGATTTCCCAGAGTAATTCTCCGGTTGCCAGAAAAGATCGAAAACCGAAACTGCTGCGGAGAATCCTGACGATCAACCTCTCTTTGCAGCCTGGATACTATGAAATACACTGGAGGTTTGCAATCCGCGGATAATAAATCTGCCAGCAGGGTATATCCGCAGTATATTCTTATAGGAAGTAAAACAGATAATTCCGCAGAGAATACCATTGCCGCCCGGCTTCTTTTGGTATTAAGAACCGTAAGCTGATATGTCTTTCATCTGAAACCGTAATTTATCTATCAGCATTGATACAGCTAAGCCTCTTTCTTTTTCTCCCATTTCTTTTTTCTAGTCCCTTTTTTCCGTACCAGTTTTTTACAGCCCCTGTCTATGCTAAAGTATAACCATCAAATACAACATAAGCAATTGATTTTATAAGCCTATGTGGTATAATACTATTAACCTGGATTCGGGCTTGGATCTCAGTCGGCTGGATGCCGCGGAGAATATTTTTATATTCAGTATAAGCCCCGAATCGCATTTTCTAATTATAAGAAAGGATGTTGTTTTATGAAGAAAAAAGTGATTTCTATGTTACTGGCTGTTTCTATGATTTCTACTTCCCCGATTTATGCTGCGGAATTCTCAGATGGAAACAGTGTTGTTGTGAATGATGCTGTAAATGGAACGGATGCTGATTCTGCAGATTCCGCGGAGATTCCGGATACTTCTTTATTTTCTTCTGATGCTGTCGATGGTGCGGGTGTTGTAAATGACAGTGTGGACGCTGGAGAGGATGCCGCGGAGAATGCTTTCTCTGACCAGGAGGTTCCGGATGTGGATGACGGATCAGGTAGTGGGGTGGATGCCGCGGAAGTAAACGTGGCTCCAAACGGAGTTTATGATTACAAATCTGATTTAATGTCATCTTATAAAATAAATGCAGTAGACCGGGCTGTTTCACAGATTATTTCTGAAGCTGGAATAACAAGCCAGAATACAGATTTAGAAAAAATTTCTATGATTATGGCGTGGTTTAAAAAGAACACTTCTTATAGCAATGAAGAGGAAACGGGAAATCAGGATCCGTATGGTTCTTTAGTTTTAAGAAGGGCTGTATGTGGGGGATTTGCAACAGGTCTTTCAACAGTACTGACGAAAATGGGAATCACAAATTACGTTAGGATAGGCCATGATACCGAAAGAAATGGTCATGGTTGGGTAGAAGTTAAATTAAATAATAAATACTATATTCTTGATGCGACGGTTCGTTATATTCCATATAGTTTCTTGGAAGATTATAATGGTTATTGGTTTAAAGATATTTGGGAATCAAATGACCACACACGTTGTGCAAATACATATTCATGCAAAGGCATTCCTGCTTCTGAAATAGAATATATTGGAGCAAATGGTAATAGTTTGTATGTTAGTACAAATGCGGGCTACTATGTAAATGATGGTACAGGCTGGAAGTCAACATCAGAGCTTCCGGGTCGACTCTATGGATCTTCTGTTGTTTCTTTGCCAACAGAAATAGAAAATATCATTGGAGATGGAAATCTTATCAAGGATCCTATCTTAAGCGGTAGCAGTCGTACAACCAGATTCTACATTTCAAATCCGGGAGCTGCGGAAAGCCAGGATGCTGCGGAGTCATTAACCTGCAGGGTGGACAACGAACAGATTGCGTCTGCAAAAATAACGGCAAGAGGTAAAGGATGGGTGGATGTTTCGGTAACGGGAAGATCTGCCGGAACAACTACCTTAAGTGTATCTGCTCCGAATGGAGTTACCGGTACGCTTCCAATAACGGCCTTAAATGCTTCCGTCTTAAAGGCTCCTGTAATTCAGGCTCATGTAAAGAAAACCTTCCTTTTGTCTATTTAAAATGGGATCTTACAAAAGATGTCCTTAACAACGCAAATAGTATGGGATACCAGATCATGGTGGGCGATCCTAAAACAGGAGAATATACTTTAGATGGTGATATAAGCTTAGATGAGTCAAATTTCGAAAAAGATTATTTTACATGTGCCACAATAGGATTTGGAGAAACGAAAAAAGTTAAAGTCCGTCTCTATGAAAAACTGGACGATGGCACCATATCTTATGGGGACTATTCAAATGAGCTGACTGTTTCTGCTACACCTGGGTATGTCAGAATGGAATCCGTTTCTATGAAAAATAACAAGGCATACCTGAAATGGTCTAAATCAGAGAGTGCTGATGGATATGTGATTTACCGCAGGATTGGAAAAACTGGAAAGTATAAAAAGATTAAGACCATTAGTTCCGGAAATACCCTGAAATACACAAATTCAAAATTAACCTATGGTAAGAAATACTGCTATAAGGTTAAGGCTTTCTGCGTAACTCCTGAAGGAAAAAAACTCTACACGAACTGGTCTAATGTTATAAGCCGTACTTGTAAATAAGAAAAAAGTGAATTCGAATTCACTTTTTCGGGAAAAGAGTATCAGAGATGATACTCTTTTTTATTTTCATCATATTAGATTCGTCCATTCTGTGATGAGGTTTATGCAAAGCTTTAGGTATGTGAAATTATTTCTAAAAATACTGATTTTGAATGGATGGTCAGAAGCAGATAAAAGAATTCCATATGAATGCGAAAAATGGTGCAAGTCCTGGGCGGATGAATTGATTCGGGTTACAAAGCCTGCCAGTCCTGTATTGATTTTTAGCAGCAGGAGATTACAGCATCGAGTGAGTGCTACTTTAGAGGATGCGGGTTTTGTGATCAGGGATATTCTGGTATGGGAAAAGAACAGGTGTAACCCAAAAGCCCAAAGAATTAATAATGTGTTATTTAGGCGTAGGATAATTGAGGGTAAGTACGATAATTACAGGATAGGAAATCTTGCCCCATATTACGAGCCAATCGTATTTGCAATGAAACCCTACAAGGGAACAATTACAGATTGTGTCCTGGATAATGGAGTAGGAGGTTTTTATTGTCAGAATGATCGTATACCTTCCAATATCTTAAAATTTGATGTAAACAAACAGAATAAGTACCATGAAACAGAGAAACCTGTTGCATTAATCGAATATTTGATTCAGTTATTTACGATGCCGGAGCAGGTGGTATTGGATTTTACGATGGGTTCGGGTACAACGGGCGTTGCGTGTAAGAATACTGGCAGAAAGTTCATCGGTATAGAAATAGATGAGAAGAATTTCGACACTGCCTGTAAGAGGATCGATATGTAAGCGAAAGTATAATGAGAAAGTGAAATGTTATAGTATAATATCCCACATAACATTTTCGCTTTCTTTTTTTGTTAAAACCTTTTGGATTAGGAGACTGCCGCGGAGAAACCCGTCTTCGAATAAAAATTATTTGCCAATAAAGAAGACTTTTTCTTCCTATTATAATGAACGGGTAGGATGTTTTTATGAGCCCTTTTTTTCGTACCAGAATTTTGTATTCTCCCCGGAG
>ENA-OQIR01000670-OQIR01000670.1-human-gut-metagenome-genome-assembly--contig:-NODE-670-length-13893-cov-1.826529_pt1 | contig 13893 bp, 20 predicted proteins | sample MGYA00242580_ERZ504745 | MGnify/ENA primary metagenome ERZ504745 (study PRJEB26092, sample SAMD00036214) | human gut metagenome | host: Homo sapiens | study: EMG produced TPA metagenomics assembly of... | reverse complement strand
CACCGTCACTATCGGTATGGACCGTTTGAGCCGTACTGCTATCTGGACAGCAACGGGCAATATGCCGGCATCGACGTTGAGCTGGCAACCGAGGCGTTCTCCCGCTTGGGGTACAAGGTCGAATTTCAGGAAATCAACTGGCCCGACAAGGACAGCCTGCTGCAGGACGGCACCGTGGACTGCCTTTGGGCGTGCTTCAGCATGAACGGGCGCGCCGACCAATACCAGTGGTCGGGTCCGTATATGTACAGCCGTCAGGTCGTAGCGGTGCGCGCCGACAGCAACATCCACGACTTGGCGGATTTGGCGGGCAAGCGCATCGGCGTGCAGGCCACCACCAAGGGCGAGGGGCTGTTCCTGGGCAAAATCCCCTCCGACTTGCCGGCGGCGGGGCAGGTCAGCAGCTTTGCCACGACCGAGGATATGTTCGCCGCGCTGCGCAAGGGCTATGTGGACGCGGTCTGCGGGCATGAGGCGCTGCTCGCCGGGTGGATCAGCACCGAAACCATTGCGTACCGCCTGCTGGACGAAAGCCCCATGAAAAGCGAGCTGGGCGTTGCCTTTGCCAAAGGCACCCACGCCGAGCTTTCCGCCGCGCTGACCCAGACGCTGGAGCAGATGCAGTACGAAGGCACCACGGGGCGCATTCTGGAAAAATACGGCGTAGACGCACAAAAAGCGATGGGAGGGGATGAAAATGCCTAAAGACGCACGCAGCAGAAGAAACCAGCTGTTTCTGCTGGCACTGATTGTGGTGGGCATCGGCGTTTTTGTCCTTTTTACCAACATAGACCGCGCCATGCTGCGCCAAACCCTGGACGAAACCTATACCTATGTGGAAACGCGCCTGCATCTGTACGAGGTTGACGCCGCCAACGACCGCATCAAAAGCCTGACCCGCCTGCAGGACAAGACCGCTGCCCTGCGCGATGAAATGACGATAAAAGGCGATTTTACCCCCAGCGACCTCAACGCCCTTTGCCGACACCCAGCGGCTGACCGGCGTGCTGGTGCTGGACGGCGAGCTGCAGCTGGAAATGCAAAGCACGCGGGACGGCGACGCCATGCAGCTGTGGAAGCAGCAGCTGCAAAGCGACTATATCCGCGAGATTCCGGACTACCCCCAAAAAGCCTACACCGCCCGCATCGAGCAGGACGGTGCGCTGTACGATTTTGCCGCCCTTGCGCGCACTGATGCACCGGGACTTTTGATCGCCTATGTGCAGAAAAGCAGCGAGGATGTCGGCGATCTGACGGTGGGCTACCTGCTGGATCATTTCCCGCTGGAGGATGGCGGCGTTGCACCATTTGTCAGGATGACGCGTGCTGACCAGCAACAGCACGGCGCAGCTCAACCGCACAAGCGAGGAATGCCGGCAGCTGTACAACGACAAGCAAACCCGTGTGTCCGGCGGCATTGTCGAGCTGCACAGCAACCGCGGCGTCTGGTACGGCAGCCGCAGAAATATCAGCAAGTACGGAGGTGTTTGTTCTTTTCCCGGCGGAAAGGTATTTTTGACGCGCAACATCATCTGCGTGTCCTACCTCGCGCTTTCCGTGATGATCTTTTTGATGGTGCTGCTGCTGCAAAGCCGCGCCGACAAGGACGCCTTAAAGGAAACCCAAAAGCGTATGGGCATCATCACGGCGCTGGTACGGCGTATGACTCCATCATGCTGCTGGACTTGAAGAAAAACACCGTCGAAACCCTCAAGGATGTCCCCGGCGAGGAGCAATATAAGCGCATCCGCCCCATGCAGCGCGAGGAGATGCTGCGGTGCACGCAGGCCATCGTTGCCGAGCCGTACCGCGCGGAATATCTGGAATTTATGGACGCGACCACCATGACGGCACGCTTGAAGAAGCATACCTCGCTGGTGTTCACCGGGCGCACCGTCCACGATCTGTGGTTTACCACGCTGCTGATCCCCCAGCGCACCGACGATGACGGCAGCGTCGACGGCGGTGCTGGTTGCCACCCGCGATACCACCGCCGAAAGCAGACCGAGCAAAAGCAGCAGGACGCCCTGCGCAGCGCACTGGCGGCGGCGGAACACGCCAACAAGGCAAAAACCGTATTTTTGAACAGTATGTCGCACGACATCCGTACCCCGATGAACGCCATCCTCGGCTTTACGGCGCTGGCGACCACCCATCTGACAACGCCGAGCTGGTCAAGGATTACCTGCAAAAAATCAGCGTGTCGGGGCAGCATCTGCTCAGCCTGATCAACGATGTTTTGGATATGAGCCGCATTGAAAGCGGCACCATCAAGCTGGACAACGCCCCCGTGCATCTGCCCGATGTGCTGCACGACCTGCGCACCATCATACAGGGCAATATCAGCGCCAAGCAGCTGGATCTGTATGTAGATACGCAGGATATCCAGCACGAGGATATCATCACCGACAAGCTGCGCTTGAACCAGATTTTGCTGAACATCGTCGGCAATGCCGTAAAATTCACCCCGGCGGGCGGCACCATCAACATCCGCGTCATGGAAAAGCCTTGCCCGCGCAGCGGCTGCACCACCTATGTGTTCAGCGTCAAGGACAACGGCATCGGTATGTCGCAGGAGTTCCAGCAGCACGTCTTTGACTCCTTCGCGCGTGAGCAGACGGTGACCCGCAGCGGCATCCAAGGCACCGGGCTGGGTATGGCGATCACGAAAAACATCGTAGATATGATGGGCGGCACCATCACGCTCAAGAGCGAGCAGGGCAAGGGCAGCGAGTTTACCGTTACGCTGGACTGCAAGATCAGCAAAACGCAGACCAAGAGCCAGCCCATCCCCGAGCTGCGCGGCGCGCGCGCCTGGTGGTGGATGACGACGCCCAGACCTGTATGAGCGTCAGCAAGATGCTGCGCCAGATCGAGATGACGGCGGACTGGACGACCTCCGGCAAGGAGCAATCCTGCGCGCGCAGGAAGCCCACGAGCAGGGGTGCGATTTTAAGGTGTATATCATCGACTGGCTGATGCCCGATATGAACGGCATTGAAACGGTGCGCCGCATCCGCAAGTTCATCGACCCCGATACGCCCATCATTATTTTGACCGCCTACGACTGGTCAGACGTTGAGCAGGAGGCACGCGAGGCAGGCGTGACGGCGTTTGTTGGCAAGCCGCTGTTTATGTCGGAGCTGCGCGCCGTGCTGACCCACACCCAGACCGAGCCGTCAGCCCATGGCAGATGCCCCAGCACGCGGGCGTATGCGGGCGAAAAGGTGCTGCTGGTCGAGGATAACGCCTGAACCGCGAATTGCCACCGCCATTCTGGAGCAGGCGGGGCTGCAGGTGGACAGCGTGGAGGACGGCACCGACGCGTGGCGCGTATGAACACCGCCGACGACGATCAGTACGATTTGATTTTGATGGACATCCAGATGCCCCGGATGGACGGCTACACCGCCACGCGCAAGATCCGCGCCATGGACGACCCCCGCAAGGCGAACATCCCCATTGTGGCAATGACCGCCAACGCCTTTGACGAGGACCGCAAAAAAGCCTTTGCGGCGGGCATGAACGCGCACGTCGCCAAGCCCATTGACATGGCGGTTTTGTCCCATACGCTGGATGAAATTTTGCGAAGCAGGGGTAAGGGGACGCTGCCCGGTAGGGGCGGGGCATTGCCCCGCCCGCGACCATAGAGCCGACAATGCCCTGTCATTTCGGCTATCCTGAGCAAGGTGCGGATAATCATAAATTAACAAGACCTTCTCTGAAAACAATGAACCACAGGAGGCATTTCCTGCCTCGTTCGCATAAAGATTGCTAAATTTGCTTTAAATCTCAACGAATTTGCCGAAAAAGAAAGAGTGCTATCTCCTCGCCAAGAGCCGCCGCTGTGCGGCGGTTGCGCTCCGAAACGCGCCCTATATTACTGCCTGAAAAAGCCTTTTTCTACAAGCTGCCCGCTGTATCACCCGATACAGCGGTATTTTTATTGTCAAAAAGGAGTTATAGCAATGTCTAACGAAAACAAAATCCGTATTCTGTATGTTCAGCCGAGCAAATATCCGGAAGAACGGCTTGCTGCAAATGAGCTGCATCCCCTTCAGCGGCTTGTCGGCGGGTATATGCAAGCCGTATACCCGTGGTCAAAGGACAAAGTGGCGCTTATCTGCAACGATTCGGGCAAGGTGGACGGCCTGCCGCTGAACCGTTGCATTGAGGACTACGATGTAATCGCGGGCAATTTCTTTATCTGCGGTTTTTCCGGGGAGGAATTTTGCAGCTTGACCGACAAACAGTTCCGCTACTACGAAAAGCTGTTCCGTACCCCGGAGCTGTTCTTGCCGACCCCCATTGGCATTATGCCTATGAAATGCACCCCTGACCAGTATAAACGCCTGATGCAGGAGCGCAAGCCGCGCTGAGCAGAGTCCGCACGGTGCTGCAAGCAGCTTGGCTGCGGCTGAAAGCGATGCTGGCGCGCACGATACGGCGCGCAGCCGGTTCGCTGATGGCGCTGCTTGGCGCGGGCGGCGTGGTGCTGTTGCTGGCGATGGTCATAGGCGCGGCTGCGGCGGTGATCGGCTCACCGATGGGCATTTTGTTTGCCGATGAATCCGGTGACCCGAACAGCATCCGCATTGCCGAAATCGTTGCCGAAACCAATGCCGACTTTGGCGCAGCCATAAACGACATTGTGTCGGCGCATCCGGAGTACAGCGAAACCACGATGGAATACGACTACGAGGACGGTCACACTTGGGCGAGCTACTGGCCGAAGTGTTGGCCGTCTTTGCCGTGCAGAACAACCTGAACAACGACGGCGATGTCATCGTCATAGACGAGGGCAAGAAACGGTTGATTCAGGACACTTTTTGGGCAATGCACGAAATAAGCGCCGAGGTGGAGGAGGTGACCGCCACGCCGGAACCGACCGAGGACGAACCCGACCCGGAGCCGGTCACGGAGTACATTCTGCACATTACGGTCAGCAGCAAATCGGTGGACGCGCTGGCAGATTTGTACCGCTTTACGCAAGACCAGCGGGACATTTTGCACCAGCTGCTTTCCGAGGAAATGCGCCCCAGTCTGCTTGCCCTGTGCGGTGGGATTGCCGCTGCCGATGGTGCGCTGTGCTGGCCGTTACCGGGGCACACTTATATATCCTGCACTTCGGGGAAACAATAAGTAATCGGTTATCCTGACAAAAGCAGTCTTGAAAGTGTTTTGGCACTTTCAAGACTGCTTCATTATTGTTTATACTGTATCATCTGTGGAAAGTTGTGTGCTTTCTTTTCATGGTGATGGAGAGTGCAAGCATTGCAATGTTCCATAGCAAAGATGCACCGGAAAGACCAACAGCCGCTGTCGCAAGCGATTTTGCCGTAGCAGAGTCATTTGCTTCTTTGTTTGCCACAGCGGAAGTGTCGCGTACAAGACCGGCATTGATGGTCGTGCCATCGGTCATTGTAAGAATTAGGTAGCCGTCGTTATCAATCATGGCGTTGTCTATTCCGCGCCCGGCAGTACCATCCTGTCCATCCTTGCCATCCTGACCGTTTTGTCCGTCTTGACCATTTACACCGTTTTTTCCGTTAATCCATTGGTGCCATTTTGCCCGGAAGCGCCATCGGCACCGGCATCGCCTTTTTCGCCTTGGACACCCTGAATGCCTTGCTCGCCTTGGTCACCCTTGTCGCCCTTTTCACCTTGGACACCCTGAATGCCTTGCTCGCCTTGGTCACCCTTGTCGCCTTTTTCGCCTTGGGCACCTGTCGCTCCCATTTCTCCGGTAGCTTTCACATTGAGAGATTCCCAATTCTGACCATTGTCATAGGAAACATACCAGAGGTTATCATCACCGATTTTGAGCTGCGGTGTTCGACCATCGACACCGTTTGTTCCGTCTGCGCCGTCCTTGCCGTCTGCACCATCCGTTGCGGCAGCCTTGACGCCGGTATCGGTAGCGCCAATCCACCAGTTGCCGTTTTCGCCGATGCTGGGGGTCAGACCGTCTGCACCGTTCGTGCCGTTTGTACCGTCCGTTCCGGCAGCTTTACGCCTGTGTCGGTTTCACCGATCCACCAGTTGCCGTTTTCGCCAATGTAGGGCGTTTCACCGTCCTCGCCTTTTTCACCATCCTTACCGTCGGTGCCTGCCGCCTTAACTTTCGTATCCGTAAAGCCGATCCACCAGTTGCCGTTCTCACCGATATACGGAGTTTCGCCGTCCTTGCCCGGCTTTCCGTCGTCACCGGCCGCTTTTACGCCGGTGTCGGTTCCCCCGACCCACCAGTTGCCATTGCTACCGATGTAAGGCGCTTCGTCCGCGCGATAATGCGCCTCGTTGGACCAAACGCTCTCATAATCCTTGTTGTCTACCGTTGCTACGGTCGTCACTACATAGGTGTACTTGCCTTTCAGGTCAAGGTCTTTGATCTCATATTCCGTTGCTTCGGCAGACAGCTTTCCGGATACTCTTGTATATGCACCGCTTTCGTCCTTGCTGTAAACATAGTAGCCAGTAATCGCCGGATGACCGTTTTCGCAGTCCGGCTTTGTCCAAGAAAGCTTCAGGTCAAAGTTGCCTTCGCCGCGGGTTATTGTCTTGTCCAAATTGTCGATGGCTCGCGGCGGAGAGGAAAGATTGGTAACACTGTAGCCGATAAAGGGTGTCTTGTTGTTCGCTGCACCACTCAGGTGGCGCTGCCACTGCCCCAGCGTCCAATGGAATCGATAGGCGTCTACAACAGGCGCGGGAATTCCTTCCGCCACAAGGCTCTGCTTGTCCAGACTGGTGACGGTGCAGCTCGCTCCCACCGCAGTGCCTTTGGAGGTGGAATTTCCCTTGCCATCGCTATATTCAAGGCTTGTGGTGACACCGTGCGTTGCTACATCCTCATTGCCCCATTTTATGGAGCTGTTGAAGAAAAACCCGTGGGACATTTCTACGCTTTTTGTGGTGGTGTTTTCCTTCGTCCATGCCACCTTATCCAGCGTTCCGTTATAGCCCAAAGCAAACTCCGATTTGCTGATGGAGGAAGCCTGAATATCCGGATTCAAAGCGCCCCAGCCATCATGGTTATAGCGGTAGGGGTCGCCCTCGTTGCCGTCCATCCAGTTGGCAGCGGGATCGATCTTCTCCAACAGGTAGCAGGTCGGTTTGTCTTTGCGGTCGGCCATGTACTTGTTATACTCTGTGGCAAACTTGTTGTAGGCATCCACCGAAAGCTGCTCATACACAGGTCCCTGCGGAATGGCAGTCTGCATGACAGTTTTATCGTTCCATGTGCCGTCCGCTTTCTGTATGTCATATTCGTAGACGAACACCGGTGTACGGCTGACAACAACACTGTTGTAGGCTTGTGCGGAAAAGCTCTGACTCCACTCCTCGTGCAGAGAACGCTCGAAGACTTCGTCCAGTCCAGTGCATAACCTGTTTCAATGGATGCCTTTCCGCCGAGGAAGTTGAATTCGGTGCTGTAGCCTATACTGAAGGACACGCTGTCAGAGTCCCAGTCAGACAGCTCATAGCTTTCCGTCAGGACATACTCTGTTTCGTTGTTGCCTGCATCCATAATGTCCTTAAAGTATGGGCCCGCCTGCAATACTGCCTTTACGTCCGGGTCCGTGTAGGCGTAGGTTACACCCCGGTATTTGGCAAGGACACCGTCGTTGTTCTTGTCCACGGGGATAACCAGAAAGCTGACCGCATTCTGGGCATTGGTGTTCACATAGCTGTCCGTAGGAACAAGGCAGTCATATCCGCCGGCTGTTCCGTACTCCTTTATTTCGCCGTTTACCGTTTTATCATTATAGTTTATGCCCCGCATATAGCCCGTCAGCAGGTGGGACTCGTTGTTATTTTTGTGCTTGAGGGCAATTGTAAACACCACCTGTTCCCGCCCGGCCTTGTTGCCGTCAAAGCTGCCCACGGCAATGGACTGGATGTCACAGTTGGAGATGCGGGTGGTGCTACTCGCGCCGTCATCGGAGCTGCCGAAGTATCCTCCGGTATACACCGCCACAGGCTTATTGTTGCTGACATCATAGAGAGTACCGTTTACAAAAACCAGTTCCTTTGCCCCCCGGCCCCTGCCGTTGACGGCCACCGCCTCTACGGCAAGCCGCTGCCAGACATCGTCCGCATCATGGTAGCCGCCGTAGGTCCAGCCGTTGGATCGATGGTGCCGTTTGTAGACTTGGCAAGGTGCCGCCGACGTTGGTCATCTTTCCCACATACATATATGGGGCATACATGGTGATGGTCTCGTTGACCATGCTGGCATCTTTTTTCCAGGTGCCGAATTTCCCAGCATACCGGCCAGGAACAGGTCTACGTCACCGTCGCCGTCCAGATCTCCGCAGGTAAGGCTGGCAGCTACGGGGAACTCGTAGCGAGCGCGGCCTCCACTCATGCCCATGTAGCGCAGAAGATTTCCTTCTGCGCCGCCGGACTTGGTGACAATGGCACCGCCGTCCTTGGAGCCATAGACGATTTGGAGCTCCGGCAGATAGTAGTCGACTTTGGCTTGATCATTGGGCAGCCGGTGGCAGTAGGACAGCACCGCCAGATCGTCTACGCAGTCCCCGTTAAAGTCGCCTACGGCCATGGAACGCCCAGCTTGCGCCGCTGATTGCCTCCCGAGTTCTCTACATCATACCAAGGGTGCTCGTTGTAGTAGCTCATCAGCAGCTGTTGCTCTTGCCCCGCCGGGTAAGACCTCCGCCGTTATAGTCCCACTGTTGGATCTGGCACCTCCGGCATTGTAGGACTCCGGGGTATAGACCACGATGCTCTCCTTGCCGTCGCCGTCAAAGTCACCGGCCACGATGTTCAGGAAGCTGCGGTTGGCGTAGGTGGGCACCTTAAAGCTATTTCCGTCATACATGTATGTAAAATCACCGATGTCCACCGGCCCGCTGCGGTCGGAGCCCGCCTCCTGCCTGGTATCGATGACCCACAGATAGCCCCGCTTGTTGGAAATCCCCACAAAGGCCACATGGTCTTTCCGTCCGCTGCCGGTGGGGTCAAAGGCCACTGCCTCCATCAGGGCGTAGGTGTCAACGGAAAACGTGCCGTTGGCACCGCTTTTCTTTCTTGCGAAGGTCGGCAAAGAGGATTCCGTACCCATGTCAAAATAGGAGGCCTGGCGGACTGATTTCCCCAGACATTCAGATACATCAGCTCGTTCTGCTCCACCATGAGGAACGGCATCCCCACATCGTAGCCATAGGGGTTGGTGGTCGTCGTATAGCCGCTGGGCTGTACGTTTTCCAGATTCATTAGATTTGTACCCGAAAAATCCGGGCCTTGCGTCGTGTCCTCCGCAAAGATTGACAGCGGAAAGCAAGCCGCCATCAAAATAACCGACAGCAGTATGGCAAACCCTCGCTCGAATATAGATCTTTTGTCCATCTTGTGATCCTCCCGTTGCATTTTCATAGACCGCAATAACAACTTACTATAATCTATTTTACTATATTATTCGTCTTTTTTCTGTGTCGTTTAGGGGCAAAATCGTGTCGTTTAGCAGGAAGCCGCGCTTCTCTGCTTGTGCGCGTTCTGTGTTTTTGCTACAATTAAGGCAACAAGGAGGTGGGACGGTGAACACCCAAAAAAGAAATCTCTGCGCTGCCGGAGTGCTGCTGACCGCAGCGGCAACAATGGTCGTGCTATTTTTGTTTCGTCTGTCGCAACCGGACAAAGCGCAACAATCCATCTTTCTGAATTGCACGGCATCAGATCGGGGTGGCTGGACATTTTACACCGAAGCCGGGCAAACCGAACCTGTGTTCGGTTTTGGTGGCTACATCGATGGCGTACCGGCGGAAGGCGCCGGTCCTGTTGTAGCGGAGCGCGTCATGGGGGAACCAGGCGAACGATGCTTTTTGCAGTTTAGCTGCGTCAATGCGGGTCTGCAGGTGTTTTTGGAGGATATACTTCTCTACACGGATTTTCCGCAGCAAGAAAACCGCGTCGATGTATTTTTGCAGAATGCAGATTTTGCCGGCATTAACTACGACGGGCTTTGCATCCCGCTGCCGCTAGACTGCGCGGGGAAAGCACTTCGCATTGTCACCTACGGACCGTCCCTAAACGGGCTGCGCGTACCTGTGTTTCCCTCACAGGCAAGCCGTTTTTCCGATGCCGTGGTGCAGACCACCGGCGTTGTTTGGTGTATGACCGCCGTGACGGTAAGGCTTATGTTCGCGCTAAGCCTGCTTTTGGTGCTGGTGCTTGGTGCTCAGGCCGGACAGCCGCTGTGGAAGCTATTGCCCTTGAGTGGATACTTTTATTGGCGGCAGTGTCAGGCGTTTGCAACACCTTTCTGGAAAGTGCTTCGGGCTGAATGCCGACAGTGGTCTGCTGAACTGGGTCTACCTGATCCACATGGACTTTCTGTACATTTACTTGGCAGCCGAACTTCGGGGCAAAAAACGTTGGGGCTTGGCTGCCACAGCCCTGCTGCATATTCTGCTTACTGCCTTGCGGAGTTTTGCGGCGGTGCCGCTTCTCACCGAAAAAGTCGGTGACTGGCTCGGTTTCTCTTTATTGGTCGTAGCGATTGTTCTGATGCTGTTCTCGCACGAAGAAATGCAGCGCAGAATCAGTTGGTGCCTGTGTGCGGTTGCGGCCTTTCTGTTTTTGATTTGGGGTGTCACCCGTTATGTCGGCGTAGAAGTACTCTATCCGTTCAGCAACCCGGTAACATCCATGCTGGGCGGATATCCGCACGCATTTTATGCGCTGCTGTGCAATGTTGCCGGCCTGCTGTGCGCTGTACAGGTAGTCGTTGAATTTGTGCGCAGTATGCTGCTTCGTCAACGGCAAATGCAGATGATGGAAATCAGCAGCCAGACAGCACAAGAGAAATACGAGCAGGCGCAGGCATCGGTTCGCCAGACGGCGTCGTTTCGCCATGAATGGAAAAACCACATTGCCGCCCTGCACCTGTTGGCACAGAGGCAGGATCAGACGGAGCTTCGGAACTATCTAGACCGATTGGACGGGGAGTTGGAACAGCTTTCGCCCCGGAATTTTACTGCCAACCCGACAGTCAACACGATTTTTCAGCGTTTCGCGGCACAGGCGAAGAAAAAGGATGTCACCTTCCGCGTAAGTGCGGTTCTGCCGGAAATGCTGCAAATCAGAGAGGATGACCTGTGCAGCCTTCTTTTCAATATGTTGGACAACGCTTTGGAGGCAGCCGCGCAGACAGAGCAGGGAGAAATTCTCTGCTCGATGCAGATTCGCCGGCAGTATCTTGCCATCCGCTGCGAAAACACCTACAGCGGAACCCTGCGCACCGATAAAAACGGAGAACTCTTGACGACCAAGAACGATGCTTCCGACCACGGCTTTGGCTTGATGAAAATGCGTGCTATTGCAAAAAAGTATGGCAGCGTACTGGACATCAGCTATGACGAAAACCGATTTACGGTTATGACAGCTCTGAAGCTCTTGCCGGAAAAGAAAAATCAGTAAACGATAAGGCGCGAAAATGCGGCATCTTCCAAACGGGAGATGCCGCATTTTTCACTGGTAAAATCAAATGTATTCAGTTTTGGTTGAGGTATCGGACAAATTGATTCTGAAAATGCTCCATATATCGCCGCCCAATGGTAAGGTCGCTGCCATCCGTCAGGTACAGAGTCCGACCGCCCTCTTCGCAAATGTGGGAAAGATTTACGAGAAAGCTGTTGTGGCAGCGGCAAAAAAGTGAACCGGGAAGAATTCCCTCCGTTTGGCTCAGCGACAGCGGCAAAAATTTCTCGCCATGTGTCATATGAAGAACCGTGCCGTGTTCCCGGCTCTCGGCATAGTAAATATCCTCTGTCGGTATAACAAGCGTCTTGCCGCCCGCATGAAAGGTCACTGTGGAAGGGCGGTGGTACAACCGCAGATCGGTTGTAATTGCCTGTTCCAGCTCAGCCGCCTGAACCGGCTTGAGCAGGTACTGGATAGGGCGGACGCTGTAGCCGTCCTTGAGAAATTCCGTAGAGCTTGTGATAAACAGGATGCTGGTTTTCTCGTCGCGCTGCCGCAGTTCCTGCGCCAGTTTCATGCCGCTTTTTCCGCCCATCAGAATATCCAGACAAAGCAGCGAAAATTCTTCTCCTGCCAAGAGCGCATTTTCCAGTTTTTCGGCAGATGAAAATGATGTGATTCTGTGTTCGACCTTCAGCTTGTCCAGAATAGATTCGCACTGTGCGCACAGGTTTGCACATAGAATTGCTTCGTCTTCACAGACTGCCACCCTATACAATGCGCTCACCATCCTTTTACTTGTTAAAAGTATTGTAGCAAATATCCTGCTTTTTTGCAACAGACGCTGTAAATGCACGATTTATTCCGGCTGAAACAGGGCACAGCGGGTTAACTATATAACAGCTTCCTTCCTGTTGCTCCGCCGTGGCGTGACGCGGAACTGTCTTTGAACACGGGATGTCACAGCGTCACAGTGCGACATAACTATTGTACAATAGAATCAGAACTACACATTAGCAGAAAGTGAGGTTTATGGTTATGGCTTTTTGTGAACAGTGTGGCGCACAAATCCTTTCAAAGAACCCTTCGCCGCGTAGTTTTTCGTGTATTATTCGTATGCCAGATGGTTTTTATAACCATCTGGCGTATTTTTTTGTTTCTTTTTTGCTTTGACGGCAGAGGACCGCCGTTTTCTGCCCGCGCCCCTCCGAGTTTGAGGTCTATTCAATGAAACTCAAAATTTTGGAGGTTTACGATGCAAAGAAAAATATTGCCGATAAGTATTGGATTTACGGCGAGGATGCAGAATTAGCCGCGCGCCTTACAAGCTATTTGACAAGAGTGGTATACAATCAGCGAGCAAATTATATCCGCGCACTAATGAAGATTAAGGAACATGAGTGCTCGATTGAAGATTGTGATTCGGATATTGAATCTCAATCCATGCGCTCAGGTAATTCATTGGAGGAAAGTATTGAATCCAAGCTAATGTGGGAAGCTATTCGAAAATATTTGCCCAAACTGGAACTGAAAGAGTGCGAGGTTATGATAGCCTTGTACATTGACCGTCTTTCCGTTACGGCTACGGCTGCTAAGTTGAGAGTTGATGCCAGTACGGTCAGGCGCCGCCGTGACAGCGCCTGTGACAAAATTCGCAAAGCAATGGAGGAAAAATAAAATGGGAATGTTCAAAAACACCCTTTTGCTGGCCCAGCAGGGTAATGAAAAGGCAATGGAGAAATTGCTTAGTCGCTACGATCCTCTGCTGAAAAAGTGCAGCATTATACAAGGACACTTCGATGAAGATTTATATCAGTCCTTGATTCTTGAATTTGTGCGGGCTGTATCCGCATTCAAAATTTAACTAAAAAAGTGGCTGTCGCAATTCAGTGCGGCGGCCACTTTCTCTTTTAGGCTGATTCCATATCGTTATTATCTGTCCACAGTTCACACTGGGTCATAACGGTTTGCACGGCATCGTCCATCCCTTCCGGCGGGTAGCGGTGCCTTTTGAGCAAACGCTTTATCATCATACGCATCTTGGATCGCGCAGAATCACGCTTTGCCAATCTATAGTACGGTTTGTATACTTGCTTTCAACAACTCATTGATGCGGGCGTTCATCTCTGGTAGGGAAATCTTTTGCCCTCGCTTGGTTCATCAGTCTGGTAACAAGTACGCGGACAGATTCAAAGAATGCGGCCTCAATGCGCATATCTTTTTCTGCAAGGGAAGAACACAACGACAGCGCCTGCTTTAACAGCAGAGCTTCTTCAAGAAGTCCTCACGCTCACGCTCTTTATCAACACCAACAATAAAGTTTACCGCACCGCTGATGGCCTTAGAACGCTCCAAATTGGTGCCGGTTATAAACTTAGAGTAATCATACCCGTGGAACAAGTCGCGGCAGATAGACATGTTTTATTAGCTTTGGGGCTATAGTAAAAT
>ENA-OQIR01000669-OQIR01000669.1-human-gut-metagenome-genome-assembly--contig:-NODE-669-length-13893-cov-3.817449_pt1 | contig 13893 bp, 18 predicted proteins | sample MGYA00242580_ERZ504745 | MGnify/ENA primary metagenome ERZ504745 (study PRJEB26092, sample SAMD00036214) | human gut metagenome | host: Homo sapiens | study: EMG produced TPA metagenomics assembly of... | reverse complement strand
CCAAAAACATATTTAAGAAAGGGAAAGAAATATGTTAGAAAAAATCTTCAAGCTGTCCGCAAATAAAACGGACGCCAAAACAGAGGTTCTGGCAGGTATCACCACCTTCATGACAATGGCCTATATCCTGGCAGTTAACCCGAACATCCTGTCCGCAACCGGCATGGATTCCGGAGCTGTATTCACAGCTACCGCACTGGCAGCCTTCCTGGGAACGTTGCTGATGGCAATCTTCGCCAACTACCCGTTCGCACTGGCACCCGGAATGGGTCTGAACGCATACTTTGCCTATACAGTTGTTATCGGTATGGGATACAGCTGGCAGTATGCACTGACCGCAGTTTTTGCAGAAGGTATCGTATTTATCGTTCTTTCACTTACCAATGTACGTGAAGCGATCTTCAATGCGATCCCTCTGAACCTGAAATCCGCAGTCAGTGTTGGTATCGGTCTTTTTATTGCATTTGTAGGATTACAGAATGCCAATATCGTGATCGGCGGCTCCACTCTGCTGCAGCTTTTCTCTGTAGATGGCTACAACGCAGCCAAGGGTGTAGAGGCTTCCTTCAACAATGTGGGGATCACCGTTATCCTGGCTCTGATCGGTATCATCGTAACCGGTATCCTGGTTGTTAAGAATGTAAAGGGAAACATCCTCTGGGGTATCCTGATCACATGGGGACTTGGAATCATCTGTCAGTTCGCCGGACTTTATGTTCCGAACCCGGAGATCGGCTTCTACAGCCTGCTTCCGGATTTCAGCAACGGACTCTCTATCCCGAGTCTTGCTCCGATCTTTGCGAAGCTGCAGTTTGACGGAGTTTTCTCACTGGATTTCCTTGTTATCCTGTTTGCATTTTTATTTGTAGATCTTTTTGATACTCTCGGAACTCTCGTTGGTGTATCCTCCAAGGCCGGTATGCTGGACGAGAATGGTAAGCTCCCTCACATCAAGGGTGCCCTTCTTGCAGATGCTGTTGCAACAACTGCAGGTGCTGTTCTCGGTACATCCACAACTACTACTTTCGTAGAAAGTGCTTCTGGTGTATCCGAGGGCGGAAGAACCGGACTTACTGCAGTGACAACTGCCATCTTATTTGGCCTGTCCCTGTTCCTGTCACCGATCTTCCTGGCAATTCCGTCCTTTGCCACAGCTCCGGCTCTGGTGATCGTTGGTCTGTACATGCTCAGCAATGTTATCAGCATTGATTTCAGCGATATGTCCGAGGCGATCCCATGTTATGTATGTATCATCGCAATGCCGTTCTTCTACAGCATTTCCGAAGGTATCTCCATGGGAATTATCACATACGTAGCCATCAACCTGATCACAGGTAAGGCAAAAGAAAAGAAGATCAGCGCTCTGATGTATGTACTGGCAGTGCTGTTTATCCTGAAATATATTTTCCTGTAAAATATGGTAAAAAATTCCCGGGAGGTTTATCCCGGGAGTTTTTTATTTCTTCGGCTGATACCGCATATTCGACACATTATAAACCGTAATAAAAGCCTTCGGGTCCTCCTGGTTTATAAACTTCATCAGCTTCTGATATTCACCTTTATCTACAATGGTTATGATCTCATGGCGTTTTTCCATTTTATAGGCTCCGATGGCTCATAGATCGTGGCTCCGCTGTGCAGGTCATGAACAATAAACTGCCTCAGCTCCTCTTCCTTCTTCGTGATAATGCAGACGCGCCGTTTGATGTTATGATCAAAAATAAAATGATCCAGAACAATTCCGTTAAAATACGTTCCCAGAATACTTAAGACTACCGTCTTTTTATCATATACAAGCGCCGCGGAAAGTGCCACGCACATACCGGAAAGGGACATGGCTTTTCCAAGCTCCATGTGGAGATACTTATTCATGATCTTCGCCACGATATCCAGTCCGCCTGAGGATGCATTCCGGTTAAAAAGAATGCTAAGTCCCACACTCACTACCAGAACATAACACAGAACATCCAGTTCCTGGCTGTCTGTCATGGAACCGAAATCTGGAAAAATGATCTCAAACAATCCCAGAAACAACGGCAGCATCACACTGGTATAAACCGTCTTAACTCCAAACTCTCTTCCACAGGTAAAAAATCGATGATCAGCAATACCACATTCAGGATCATGGTAATAGCCGACAGCTGCAGCGGCACAAAGTTGGAAAGCACGATTCCAAGACCGGAAATACTGCTGACCGACGTATGGCTTGGCACCAGGAAAAAATATACCGCTGCTGCAATGATCGCCACTGCCACGGTGAGGATCGCGGTTTCCTTAACGATATCCGCATAATTCAGTTTCTTTTTCATGATTTCAGATACTCTTCCCATTCTTTTTCTTTAGCGCCCACCAGCACCTTGTCTTCCCCGACAAGGATTGGTCGTTTCACAAGCATCCCGTCTGTTGCAAGAAGCGCAAGCTGCTCTTCCTCACTCATCTCCGGAAGTTTGTCTTTCAGTTTCATCTCTTTATAAATATTTCCACTGGTATTGAAGAAACGCTTCAGCGGAAGACCGCTTTTTTCCCACCAGGCTTTCAGTTCCTCTGCAGTTGGATTGTCCGTCTTGATATCACGCAACGTATATTCCACATTGCTCTCATCCAGCCATTTCTGAGCCTTTTTACAGGTACTGCATTTTGGATAGCATACAAATAACATGTTGTGTCCCTCCTGTTCTTCAGCAGTAAATAAATTCACTGCTGTCTGTTTTTGTCGCCTGCAGCACAGAATTTTTATAGAACTTTTTTTACTGTACTGTCCAGGTTTTATTTTAACATAGACGATGCGGTATTTCTATCCTGTATCTGCTCATCTTCCTGAATTTGCCTGATTTTGCCAGTGAACAGTACCTTTGCCTGTTTCCATTTAACCAGAGTGAATAAATCCTTTGTAAATTACAAATCTCTACCTGATTCATAAACAGAGTTTTATTCTATTGTTCCGACCATATCAGCTTCGATTCCTGTTTCATCTCATCCACAATTTTCTCCGCTGCATCCAGATCTCCCTTTACTTCCAGCTCTGTTAATTCCAGGCTCTTCTTTCTGGCTTCCGCACTCATATAATAAACCTCTGTTACAGTTTCCGGGATGCTGTCATCTTCCGGTGATACTTCCTCTGTCTTTTTGGAAAAATCCTGAAGCAGCATGTCATCACCTTTCAGTTCCAGAGTTCCTGCATATGGCGCATCAATGGCATAGACGAACTCTGTTTTTCCATCTTCCGTGTACTGTACTTTCATTCGATTGATGAGATTATTGGAAGAATACAAATTATTATTTTTTACGTACATTCCGCTATTTTCCAGGGTCATGTATTTTTCGTTGAAATACCAGTGGTTGTAGCCTGCTGCCGCAACGATGAGTGTCAGGATAACTGCCACTACTGCTGTCAGCACTCTGCGTATCATTAATTTTTCCGGATTTTTTCAGTGCGGCTGCACTTCCGATATTTTCCGTTTCACCAGCTCTGCGTCGTGCTCCGGAGGCTGCAGATGATATCATTTGAGCCTGCTCTTTTCCCTGCTCCTCTTTCATAATCTCCAACATTTTTCTGCATTCCTTACAAGCTTCCATATGCTCTTTTACCAACGCCTGACTGTCTTCACTTAAAATGCCGTCCACATAAGATGGCATCAGATCCTGTATTACATCACATGTGATCCTCATTGCTCCAACTCCTCTCTGATCTTTACTCTTGCACGGTAATAAGTCACCCTCGCCCAGTTTTCACTTTTTCCGAAAAGCATTCCGATCTCACTAAACTTAAGCTCTCCGAGGTCCGCATGGAAAAACTTCTTTATACGGTTCCGAAGTCTATGCAGAACTTTGTGGATTTCCATAGCCTGACTCCGCTGCGCCAGCTTTTCCTCCAGAAGCTCTCCGCCATCACTTTCTGCTTCTTCCAGCTTCTCATCCCCGAGAAGTTGCTTCTTCTGTTTTTTCAGATGATCGTACAACGTATTTTTTGCGATCTGGCAGAGCCACACACGCACATCACAGTCACCCCGGAACTGGTCTATCTTTTCCAGAGCTTTAAAAAACGTTTCCTGTGTCACTTCCTCAGCCAACGCTCCATCCTGTGAGATAGAACGGATATACCGATATACAATGTCAAAATATGTCCGGTAAAGTTCCTCTATGTTCATCGGTTTTTCTCTTTCCTCCCTTCTCACTTATAAGACGAACCCGTTTCAAAAACGTTACAGAAAATCCCGGAAAAATTTTACCCGGATTTCCAGCTCTTTCTTCCATTACAAACGAAATGCCCGATATAAAAATACCGGGCACAACATAATCAGAAACTTTTTCCTGTTCTTATCGTTATTTCTTTTTTCGTACAAACAAGCACAATTGAACCTGTCGCTGCGCTTCTGATCAACTATACAAACGGCAGCGTCAGCTGCTCATACTCCGGTTCCTTCGCTTTCTTCCCGGAAGCTGAAGCCGAACTTTTCGACGGCCGGTAGCCTTCCATCTGCCGGTCGATCCAGTCATCAGCACATCCACAACGTATTCCTGTTCTTCGCCGGTCAGTTCACGCCCTTTTGGTATCCCGTGCCACTTCTCCAGGCAGCCACGACAGCAACAGGCGCAGGCATGCTGGGCCAGAAATACAGGATGGCCTTTCATCGGCGTCTGTTTCCCGTCATTGGGGATCACTGCAGGCGCCAGACGCATACGGATGAAATCCTGTGCATGCTTTTCTATTTTTTCTCTGCCTTTGTCTGCTGCATAAGCCTTATCTTTTTCTTTCAGATAAAAACCGCTGCGGAATTTCGACTGTGCCAGCCGGTCAAACAACTCCATGTTCCTCATAATATTTCTTCTTTTCCTCGTACATAAGATCATCTGCTCTTCTCAGCATTGTCTCAAGCTCCGAAGAGCTTTCCTCCCAGACAGCGCCAACAGAAACACTGATCCTTTTAGCAGCAATGCTGTCACAAATATCCCTGACCTTACTCCGAAAAATCTTCTCATCCATGTCAAAACAGATGAGTACAAATTCATCGCCACCTACCCGGTAAGCATTCTCCGGCAAAATCGTAAGCATGGAACGCGCTGTATTTATGATCAGCCTGTCTCCGGCCTCATGTCCGTAAAGATCATTCACCCGTTTCAGACCATTGATATCAATATATGCTACTCCTGTTTTTATCACTGTTTTTGCTGCATGCCTTCCAGAACCTGAATATACCTGTTCCTGTTATACAAGGTCGTCAGCATATCACGGTAGCTCATGTACTGCAGACGCGCCTTACGCTCCTTGGCTTTCAGGCTATCCGTTAAAAAGTACTGTATGGATGACAGCAGCGTATGATCCTCATAATGCAGTCTCGGATTATCTACCCCGAGAAATCCTATGATCTTTCCGTCACTGTTTAAAGGAACGGCCAGCAGCCTGGTAATGTCCTGCATCTTCAGAGTCTCATAATACGGCTGCCCCTGCTCCTCCTCAATATCCTGAATATAATACAGGCCATTTTTCCGAAAGCTGTCCATCCAGATATCCAGCATTTCCATGGGAACCTCCTGAAGATTATCCTTCTCGGCAGTCACTCCGTTCATGGCATACTCATAGGTATTTACACAGACATTCCTCTTTTCATCGATCTGAACAATATAACTGCGATCTCCGTCAAAATACCCGCTGATAATGCGCAGCAGATTGGGGATCGCCGCATCTTCATCTTCTCCTGATATCAGCTCTGCAATACATTTATTCAGTATCGTTGCGATCTCAAGTCTTTCCTTTATTTTTCCCTCTCTGCTTATCAGCTGATACATTTCCTGATTCAGCTCCGTCATCGTCACAATAAACATAATGATCATGGAAATACCAACAGAAAAATCGATCAGCGACATTCCATACCGGAATGCCTGCACAGCTGCCGCCACTGCCGGAAGTACAATGCATGACAGCATAGAGAACAGGAGCTTCCTGCTGACTCTCTTTTTGTACTGAAGCAAAAGTGTAAGATCAATGAACATACCTGCTACCGTAAGAAGAATTGACATAATATATAACGGTGCCCGATGGTAATAATTATCCCCATCTATGTAATAATACCAGTGAGTAAACTGTGAGATCACCACAAAAGCAGCCTCTGCGGCAGCAATAACATATCCGGCTTTTACTCTTTTTAATGTTCTCCGCTCTTTCTCCGAAAACAAATAAATACACACATAAATGTGAAAACACAGCAGGAATACGTCACTTAAAAGGAATACGAGAAAATTCGAAATCCGAACCATCACACTGCCCGGAACTCCGGGATATCCGCTGAAAATATGCGCCATGGCATCCATCAGCAATAACAGAGAAGCAAAACTCTCCATCAGGATAAGATACCGACGCTTTTCCCTGTCATAATTACTGCTCAGAAACATACATAATGCAGCTATGGCACAAAATACACATCCCCATATAAGTATCGCTACCTGCAGTACTTTTTCATCCGGCATAAAAAACACTCCTCACATTCGTCACTTACAATAAGTATTACACTTTACCGTGTAAAAGTCAACCTTCCAAAAAATCCCGGAGTACATTGTCATACTCCAGGATTTTGTCGTCAACCGGATAAAAGCAACCGCATTCGCTACATAATTCTACACCAGATAACTGCTTCGCAGTTGATTCAGTTAAAGCTCTTCCCCGCAGGATTCAATCACTTTTTTGTACCAGTAAAAAGAATCTTTGCGGATTCTGGAAAAGTCTCCAGTCCCGTCATCATTTTTATTTACATAGATAAGACCATAACGCTTCTTGAATTCTCCAGTGGAGGCACTGACAAGATCTGTACAGCCCCAGCAGGTGTAGCCGATCAGATCTACTCCGTCATGGATTGCTTCCTTCATCTGCTCTATATGGCGGCGCATATATTCAATACGGTAATCATCGTGAATCTTTCCATCCTCTGTCAGCTGATCCACCGCCCCAAGACCATTTTCCACGATCATGATCGGAATCTGATAGCGGTCATAGATCTGGTTCAGAACATAGCGAAGACCAGTTGCATCGATCTGCCAGCCCCAGTCGGAAGCTTTCAGATATGGATTTTTCAGATTGTCACTTCCATTTCCGGCCGTTTTCTCTCCGTCCTTTGTCACGCTGACACAGCTACTGGAATAATAGCTGATAGTGAAAAAGTCCACCGTACCCTTCTTGAGGATCTCTTTATCCTCCTGAAGAACCTCCAGCTGGATTCCGTGCTCCTCAAAGTATCTCGCTGCAAATCCCGGATAATATCCTCTTACATGAACATCACCGGCAATGGAATTGTGGATCTGCCAAACTGCTGTGCATATAAGATATCATCCGGATGGCAAGTATATGGATAACCATTGTGATAAGCAAGCATACAGCCAAGCATAAACTTCGGATCAATCTCATGAGCCATGGAAACTGCAAGTGCACTTGCTACCAGTTGGTGATGCATTGCCTGATAACGGCTCTGCTCACATACATCCTTCGGATCCAGCATTCCTGCACAGAATACCGCACCAAAATCCTGCGTCAGCATATTGATCTCATTAAAAGTCAGCCAGTATTTTACCTTACCTTTATATCTCTCAAATAAAACCTTTGCAAATCGAAGATAGAAATCGATCATCTTACGATTTTCCATCCGCCATACTCCAGAGAAAGATGAAGGGGATTCTCATAATGAGAGATCGTTATCAGCGGCTCAATGTTATATTTTCTCAGTTCGTCGATCACATTGTCGTAGAACTTAAGGCCTTCCTCATTTGGAGTTTCCTCATCCCCATTTGGGAACACTCTGGACCAAGAAATAGAAAAACGATATACCTTAAATCCCATCTCTGCAAAAAGAGCAATATCCTCTTTCCAGTGATGATAAAATCAGTCGCCTGGTGATTGGGATAAAATTCTTCCGGTAACGGTGCCGGCGGTGTAAGACGACGTTCCTTATCCACACTTCCTCCTGTCAGGATATCTGCAATGGACGGGCCTCTGCCATCCTCATCCCAACCGCCTTCATACTGGTTTGCAGCAGTTGCTCCGCCCCAGAGAAAGTTTTCCGGCATACGATTATAATTTTTCATATTTTAATTTTCTCCTTTTTACAAACATCAGGCGGATCTGTTATCTCCGCCTGATGTTTCGTTGTTATTCTTATACAATAGTCAGGAATTTATCTCCTGCATTTACAGCTGCATCTTCTTTTTCCATGCATACTGCTTTGATATAATCAGAAATATTGGTCACAACAACCGGTGTGATCAGATCATATCCTTCTTTCTTAATGGCATCCATATCGAATTCCACAAGAAGCTTTCCTTTTTTTACCTTATCTCCATCAGAAACATGGGATTTAAAATATTTGCCATTTAAATTTACAGTATCAAGTCCGATGTGGATCAGAATTTCTGCTCCACTTTCTGTCACAAACATGATTCCATGTTTACTGTCCATGATATTTGCCACCGTACCATCTGCCGGTGCATAAACCTTACCTTCTGATGGAACGATTGCTGCTCCGTCACCTAAAACCTTATCAGCAAAAGTTTTATCCGGAACATCGGAAAGTGCTTTTACAGTTCCTGCTACCGGTGCACAAAGCTCGATCTTGTCTACAAGCGGAACACTCTGCTGTGCAGGCTGTTTTTCTGTATCTGTGTTCTGTACTTCATCCTCTGTCTCAGCCTTTACATCCTCAAATCCGAAGATAAGCGTAAGAACAAAAGCAGCTACAAAAGATACCACGATCATAATGATTCCATAAATCAGATTGCTTAATCCCTTCTCGCCGATAAACGCCGGGATCGCCATGATACAATTCTGTGCAATGTAAAGAGAAACCTGAAGAAGTCCTCCTACGATACCACCGATTCCGGCTGCGATGGAAGCTGCTACAACCGGTCTTTTCAGTTTCAGTGTAACACCATACAGAGCAGGCTCTGTGATACCCATAAGAGCGGAAACACCGGCTGCACTTGCCAGCTGTTTCATGTTGCTGTCCTTGGATCTTACAGCTACTGCAAGAGAAGCTCCGGACTGTGCAAGGTTAGAGCATACCTGAGATACAAAAATCAGTGTATCGGTACCACCGGTTGCAATGGCATTCAGTCCGATCGGTGTCAGCGCATGGTGCATACCGGTCATAACGATGAACGGGAAGGTTGCTGCAAGGATACCTACAATAATGAAACCAAGTTTTACGGACAGGAAGTTGATGGCTACCGCAAGTCCGTTACCAATAATTGTTCCGATCGTCCAACTACGATCAGGGCGATCGGTGCACTGATCAGAATTACCAGTGTCGGGTTCAGGATCAGTTTTACCATTTTCGGTGTGATCTTATCAACCAGAATCTCAATATAATGTGTGATCCATACCATCAGGATAACCGGAATAACGGAATAAGAATAAGTTGCTTTTGTGATCGGCAGACCAAACAGTGTGATGGCCGCATCACCAGCTACCATAGTTACAAAGGTAGGGCTTAAGTAAACACCGGCAATAAACAGCGCCAGTGACTGGTTCACGCGGAAAACCTTGGCAGCATTTGCTGCGATCAGGAACGGCATGAAGTAGAAAGTAACATCTCCGATAAAACTGATCACCTGGTAGGTACTGCTTGTTTCTGATACCAGATGAAAAGTTGTCAGCAGGCTAAGTACAACTTTGATCATACCAGCTGCAGTCAGGGCAGGGATCATCGGGGTCATACATCCGGTGATGGCATCGATAACTTTTGAAACAACACTCTTTGAGCTGTCAGAGTTCGCTGCCGGTGCATCATCGGTAGGAACGCCTTTGTCTTCCAATGCCTTGTAAACAGCGTTTACTTCGTTTCCTGCGATAACCTGGAACTGATCTTCATGCCAGTTAACGCCGGAGATCTCAGAAAGCTTTAAGATCTCTTTCTCGTTGATCTTCGATCTGTCTTTCACATAGAAACGAAGCCTTGTCATGCAGTGGAACAGACGGGTGATATTATCTTTTCCGCCCAGCGCTGCAATCAGTGTGTCTGCAGTTTTTGCATAGTCCTTTTTCATTTGGGGACCTCCTTTAATAATAAATATTGAAATTTATATTAAAGGTCTTGCCTGAAAAGATACGCACATGGCACGTATTTCAGTAACAATCCATTAACACCTAATTTATAAAACAATCTCTTTTCACAGATTTTTCAGACGTTTATGGTCTTCTGTGATCTTCTGGATATGAATCGTCAGATACAGCATTTCATCCTCAGTCATAGCGTATTTATATTCCTCTTCCATCATAAGATAGATCATTTTTACACAGCCGTAAGCTTCTCTGTACTGCTCCTTGATGATCTTGAAAAGCTCCTGATTCTCATCATAGTGAAGCTCTTTATGAAGGAATCTCTGGGCAAAATATTTCAGATGCGTGAGAAACCGCTGATAATACAGATTATTCTCCTGAAATTCCATATTGTCATAATACTTCTCCACGATGTCCAGGATCTGATGTACGATAATGGAAATCTGATAGCTGTCCGTCTTGCCGCCATCTTCCGCATTCACAAAATGCAATGCAAAAAATCCTGCTTCATCTGCAGAAAGATCTACCTCGAACATCTCATTTACCTTTTTCAGTAATTCCAAGCCGATCTCATATTCCTTATGATAAAGCTGCTTGATATCCAGAAGCAGCATATTCTGAAGGCGGATCCCGTTTTCAAGTCTGGAGATCGCACCCATGATATGGTCGCTAAGGGAAAAATAAATACTGTCATTTAATTTCATCCCCTCTTTTTCCTTCACATCATTTACAAAAGCTTCCACAAAATCCAGATATTTTTCCGGAATAGCAGTCAGATAACCCTGTATCTCCTTGCTGATCTGGGCATTTTCCGCAGTAAAGATCTTCTCGATCCTGGACTCCTCCACTTGCTGTCCTTTCTTTTTCTGAAAAGCAATTCCGCAGCCCTTTACAATAACTTCATGTCCCTGTCCATCCCTGGACAGTATCAGATTATTATTCAAAATCTTATGGATAACCATAGTCCTGTTCCCCCGCTGCCAAACAAATAAAAAAGACCATTACAGTATATAGAAAACCTATTCCTATACTACTATAAGTCTTGCCTGACGATAAATAAATATTTCAGTAACAATCCTTCTGATTCGTAACTATTTAATAACTGTACGTAATAATATCAGAAAAAATATATGTTGTCTATCTGGAATATTTAATAAAATATTTATAATATTTTTGTGAACTTTGACAAAATCCCCTGATGATCCTGCCATACGGATCAACGGGGGATTTTCTGTTCAGCTTTTTATTCTTCAGATCTCTTTTCCCTTTGTCGCAACGGCATGTACAACAAACGGTACAAACAATGTAATAAACGCCGCATATCCAAGGTATGCATACCATCTATATGTATGGGCAAGAGATCACTTATTTTTGCTTTGTCTATACATCCCAAAAACGAAAAAATTTCCCTAAAAACGACCTGATTTTCCCAAAAACAAATAAAATCCCCAAAAACATATAAATTGTGTAATTGGGAAATAATGTTTGACTTTCTTAAAAAAACCAGTATTTATGCGGCTTTTGGCATAGTGAATTTCGCATTGTTTGTAATTTCATATGTGGCATCATAGAAATACCGCATGTTCTCTGCATCATTATATTCTCCTTTGCTTGTATCAGCGGATAACTTTTTCACCTCATCCGGTGTCATTTTAATTGGCAATGTGACTGCAATCTTATCTTTTAAGAGCTGCTGTCCAGCAACAGTTTTCACTTCTGTGATTTCATAAATAAATGTATTCTTATACCACAGTCTTCAATCTGAATCAATGACAAGGGCTTACGCCGGCAAATATGCCCCATTGACACAGTTTCAGTCTGTTGTATAAAATGAGCAAGCAGAACAAGAAGATGTTCTGCTAACGCTATATCATTCATGATTGTTTAGCTTTGTAATGAGGATGTTAGTATTAGGTTATAAAGCATTTCAGTGTTCTTACAGAATATAGGTTTTAGAGCGGATGCCAAAGTACAATTTAACATTGCTACATGCCACATTCCATATTTTATGAAGAAAAATAAGAAAATTACAGATTAAATATATAACATAAAGACTTTCTTATAAAAAAGTGGTAATATGCCATAATCAAATAAAGACAGTGCTGACAGCCACTTTCAGCGGTACCACTTTTTTCTTATTCTGCCATATTTGTGGTATATTACGGTTTTAGAGTGAATGATTCTTCTATTTTGTAACATTGAAAAAGTCATTTATGGATCAGTGTAAATAATACAAAATAAAAGAACTGATGGCCATATGCATGAAGCAGTGATATAATTACCAGCTCTTTTAGTGTCTGTATCGTATTAACACAGTTTCTACCTATTACAAAGAGAAAAATGAAATCTCTTGCAAATAGTTATTCGGTAGTGTAAAATAGTTTGTGTTTTGGTAAAAAATAACTCCTTTTTGGTAAGAATTCAGATATGACAATTCTTATCGAAAAGGAGTATTTTTTATGGCAGTTGCAAAAGAACAAATTCGACAGATCATCTCAGGAAACAACATTAATAGCGTTGCAGATATATACACGCTTCTGAAAGACAGTTTCAAGGATATCCTGCAGGAGCTGATGGAGGCAGAACTGGATGCAACTCCTGGCTACGAGAAAAACCATAAGGGAGATCTACAGACAGACAATAAAAGAAATGGTCATTCTACAAAAAACTTAAAGAGTCAATACGGTGAATTTCAAATCGACGTACCAGGAGACCGTAACGGTGAGTTTGAACCAAAACTCATCCCTAAATACCAGAGAGATATTTCCGGGATTGAGGAAAAAGTGATCTCTTTATATGCCCGTGGTATGAGTACACGTGACATCCACGACCAGCTCCAGGCTCTTTATGGAATTGAGCTATCAGCTGAAATGGTCAGCAAGATCACAGACAAGATACTTCCTCAGGTTAAGGAATGGCAGTCCCGTCCTCTGAACCCGGTTTATCCGTTTGTCTTTATGGACTGTATTCATTATAAAGTACGTGAGGATGGCAGAATCCTGAGTCGTGCTGCGTATGTAGTTCTTGGCGTTACAGTGGAGGGATACAAAGATATCCTCAGCATCACAGCAGGCGCAAATGAAACCAGCAAGTTCTGGCTTGGGATGCTTAATGATCTTAAGAACCGCGGAGTAAAAGATGTCCTTTTCTTCTGCGTGGATGGTCTTCCGGGTTTTAAAGAAGCTATTCAGGCAGTTTATCCGCAGGCAGAGATCCAGAGATGTGTGATCCATATGCTACGCAATTCTTTCAAATATGTAAATTATAATGATCTGAAAAAGTTTTCCTCAGATTTCAAAGAAGTGTACAATGCTCCGAACGAAACAGCCGCTTTAACAGAGCTGGAGAACATGAAAGAAAAATGGGGGAAGAAATATCCGTACGCGATCAGTAACTGGGAAAATAATTGGGAAGATGTAAGTTCCTTTTTCCAGTTTTCTAATGATATCAGACGCATTATGTACACGACAAATATCATAGAAGGATTGAACCGCCAGTATCGGAAAGTCACGAAAACGAAAAGCGTATTCCCAAGCGATTCTGCATTGGAAAAGATGCTGTATCTTGCCAGCGAGAACGTAGTCAAAAAGTGGACGCAGAGATACCGGAACTGGGATCAGGTATTGAATCAGCTGATAGTCCTTTACGGAGAACGGCTTACTGCTTATCTGTAAGAGAAAAGAAAAGCAGGAATGGGGAAGCTCTTTTAAGCCCCTCATTCCTGCTCTCTGTCTATTCCTTCGGCATTTATATTATTGCCAGAAATTTCCGATCCTATTCCAGAGGTCGGGTGTGGGCAGAGCCCACAAAAGGCAATGATCATGATGCCTTACTTGTCATGCAAAAAAATCGAA
>ENA-OQIR01000668-OQIR01000668.1-human-gut-metagenome-genome-assembly--contig:-NODE-668-length-13896-cov-3.691336_pt1 | contig 13896 bp, 19 predicted proteins | sample MGYA00242580_ERZ504745 | MGnify/ENA primary metagenome ERZ504745 (study PRJEB26092, sample SAMD00036214) | human gut metagenome | host: Homo sapiens | study: EMG produced TPA metagenomics assembly of... | reverse complement strand
GTCGTGGCCGGTGTCCCCGCCCGCGTCATCAAGATGCGCGACGAGAAGACCGACAGCAAGACCGGCCTGGAAGAGGGCCTGCGCCAGCTCTAGGGTTACGCGGTTTTACCAAACCGCGCAACTAGTCGACGCTGCACCTTTGGTTCCGTCGTTCTAACGAACGACGGATCTCTCGACGCTGCAAACGCCCCTAAGCGCAATCTGACGTTCAATCGTCGGTCGCGTACCGAAGTACGCTTCCCTCCTCTTTCACGTCACCTTGCTCGCCTAGGGGCGTTTTCGCTGACATATGCTCAGTCTGCAACTCAATTCAGCTCCAAGCAAAAAGGCCGAAGTCCCGAAGGGTTTCGGCCTTTGCTTTGTCTGAAGTTCAAGCGCAGTTTATCGATTCTCAATTGACCCGATGTTTTTGAGCTCGATGGAGATGAGCCGTTGGGCTCGTTGACGAACTCGATATACTCGGAGTTCGAACCCATCTCGGCCGGGAAGCTGATCTCGATGCCCGTGTCGGTACGAATCTTGTGTATTGCGCACGGCCGCGCGTTCGACCTGCTTGCGCTCCACGGCACGCGCTCGGCACCTTCTCCTCGGTCAGCGCCGCACGCACGCTCTCCTTGATAACCGGCTCGTCCTCAAAGACCTCATCGACGATATCCCAAGGCGGCAGCTCCTCGTCGTCTTCAACCTTCTCGGCAACGGCGGCTTTGACCTTGGCGAGCGCTACGGCCGTGTTGGCGCCGTGCTCTTCAGCGACCTCCTCGACCACGCGCGCCACCGTGTCGATGACCTCCTTACCCGAAACGCCCGTGTCGCATTGCAGCAGGCCGTCGGGAATGAGCATGCGATCCTCGCCGGCAATCTTGCGCTTCTTGTCCACGTAGCCGATCTCCATGGTGCTTGCGCGCACGATGGCATAGCTCGGCACCTTTTGCGAGGGGTTCGGCAGAATGGCGTAGTGGCGCGCGATGTCGTTGCGCACCTCCCCCTCCTCGCGGCCCACTTCGTGCATAAAAGCCTGCTTGGAGCCCAGCAGCATCACGGCAAACCAGCGGGCATCCTCATCGTCGTCAAAATCGGCCACGAGCACGTCGGTGGACTCGGCTTTCTCGGCTTTGGTGAGCTCGGAAGAGATAAACTCCGCAATCTGCTGCGACAGGTCCACGAACTCGCGCTCGCCAAAGAAATAGCCCTTGAGCTCGCCGCCAAACGCAGAGTTCTCGGCAAACGTGGCGCGTTTATTGTCGGCCGAGGTGCGTGCACGGCGCAGATGCGTGGTTACGAAATTGCGCACGGCACGGCTTTCGGTATCGAGCTCGCGCTGGCTCATAACGTTGACGGCAGAGTCAAAGTCCAGGATATGCAGAATCGCGTGATTGATTTTCATATACGGCATTCCGTTCTAGATCGATTTCGGCACGAACCAGTATAGCGGTCGAGCCCGCCCCAGGCGCATCGAAGATTGGTGCATCGGGGACAGGCTGCTTTGCACCAATGGCTAGCGCAGGAGCTCGGACTGCCAAGCCTCGAGCTGTTCTGCCAAACTCTTGCCGGCGGCGGGCATGTCGATCTGGGGTCGTTTGGGCAGCAGCGCACACTTAAGAATTGCCACGATGGTCTGCGAGACAAAGCGTCGCGTATCCTTGTCAAACCCTTGCGCAGCCTGGAGCATCACGGGCAGGCTCTCGCGCAGATTCCCAGCGATATCCGCAAACCGCTCAGCACCCGTAGCCTCAAACACGGAGAACAACGCATCTACAAAACGCTCGCGCTCGCTAGGCGAAACTGCAAGCAGCATCTCGCGAATGGAGCCATCAACGTATCGAGCACCGGCGGACAGGCGCTCACAGTACACGAAGTCGCGACCATCAACCACCCAGCTAAAGGGATTGTGCTGCAGCAGACTGAACTCGGTGCTCTCAACGATGGCATAGTCCTCCTGCGTCTCGAACATCATGCCAAAGATCGACGACCGAGGTAGCGTCTTGTCGATTCGACCGGAAAGATCGGCAAAGGCGTTGCCGTTCAGAAACTCCTCGACGAAACCCGGACCATCATGGGAATACGCCCGTTCGATTCGCGCACGGGCGACATCGGAGCACATCGCCGCACCGTACACCGCAAGGTTTCCACCCTTGGAATGACCTCCGCACAAAAGCGGCCCGTCAATCGCATCCGCCGCCTCGTCCACATAACGCGCCGCGGATTCCTGGGCCGGCACAGGATACCGGAACGCCATGTTAAAGTCCTCTTTCCAGCCCACAATCGTGCTGTCGGTCCCCCGGAAGGAAAGATAGCTAAACCCCGCCGGAAACCGGAACGCCATGGCTGCAAACTGCTCTGTCGCCACCACATCGCTCACGGCACGATAGCCGCAAACGTGCACGCCACGGTAGCGAGGGCTTGCTGCCACGGCCTCCAACAAGGCCCTGCTCCCCTCTGGATCCCACAAGTCGTCAATCATGTCCCGGTAGCACTCGGCACGCAGCAGCTCGCGTACGTCTAGGCCCTGCCAGTTCGTCAGCTCCGCCATATCACCCGGCAAACGCAAATAGGACAACCACGCAAAGACGAGGCTATCCACCGCGCAGAACGGCCTCTCCTCAAACGGATCAAACGCCGTCTGGGCATAGGTCAAAAAATTAGGCGAATCCGACATGGCCCTCCCATCAACCATGGTGTATAGGGATGGTGCATTGGGGTCAGGTTACTTTGCACCAAAAAGGCGCCCGGGCCGTGTGGACCCGGACGCCTTCATTGTAGCTTTTCGCTCTAGCGAGCTTGATTTAGCAGGAGAAGTCGACGCTGTCGATGATGTCCTTGAGGGCCTTTGCAGAGACGGTGAGCTCATGCTGCTCGTCATCGTTCAGCGGCACGGGGACGCGGCAGACGACGGCGTCGCGGCCAACGACGGTCGGCATGGAGATGGCGAAGATCGGACAGGCCATACTCGCCCACCATGAGCGAGGAAACGCAGAACGGTCTGCTCATCGCGCATGACGGCAGTGCAGATGCGCTTAACGGCCATGGCGACGCCGTAGTAGGTGGCGTGCTTCTTCTCGATGATGGTGTAGGCGGAGTTCTTGACGTCCTCGGCGATGCGCTTCTCGCAGCCTCATGCTCCAGATGACCATGGAGCTCGCAGAAGGTGTTCAGCGGCACGCCGGCAACCTGGGCGCTGGACCAAGCGACAAACTCGGAGTCGCCGTGTTCACCCATGACATAGGCCTGAACGTCGCGCGGGTCAACCTCAACGTGAGCGCCGAGCATCTGCTGCAGACGGCCGGTATCGAGCACGGTGCCGGAGCCGATGACATGGCCCTCGGGCAGACCGGACATCTTAATGGCGGCGTAGGTCAGAACGTCGACCGGGTTGGAGACGATGAGCAGAATGCCGTCGAAGCCAGACTTCTTAATCTCGGGGATAATGGACTTAAAGATGTTGACGTTCTTATTGACCAGGTCCAGGCGGGTCTCACCGGGCTTCTGGGCAGCGCCAGCGGTGACGACGATCATGGCGCGTCGGCGACATCGGAATAATCGCCGGCGTAGATCTTCATCGGCTCGGCAAACGTCATGCCGTGCGCGATATCCAGGGCCTCACCCTCGGCGCGGTTCTTGTCCACGTCGATGAGAACCATCTCGGAGAACAGACCGCTCTGCATCAACGCGAACGCCGAAGACGAACCGACGAAACCGCAGCCGACAATAGCGACCTTCTTCTCGTTAACCATTAGAAACTCCCATCTCTCTCCACAAACAAGCCGCCCGGGAACGACCCGAGCGGCTCGCCGTAATCCCAATACATCCAATCGGGACTTTGATTATGCTCCTATTCGCAGCCAAATATCGACCGCTTACCGAAATTATTTGCAGATTCGTAAAATAACTGCACGAAATCGGTTTCGAGCTATTGACGAGCCGAAACAACTTTCTAATACAGGCCCGCCTCGCGAATGGCTCGACAGCCAAAGCGATCTGGTCGGGCGGCAAGACCAGCGCCATGCGCACGTGCCCCTCGCCCGAAGGACCAAAGCTCGCGCCCGGCGTCACCACAACGCCGGCCTTCTCCATAAGCTCCTCGCAAAACGCCATGGAATCGGTGCGACCACCGGGAAGCTTGGCCCACACGAACATAGAGCCATGCGCGTTGGGACGCTCCCAGCCCAGGCCCTCAAGACCGTCGCACAGAGCATCGCGGCGCTCCTGGTACTTCAGACGCTGCGCCTCGACCTCATCGCGTGGACCGTTCAGGCAGGCGATAGCAGCCTTCTGGATCGGGAAGAACATACCAAAGTCGATCTGGCCGCGCAGCTTGGCAAAGGCAGAGACCACGTCCTCGCGGCCGACCAAAAAGCCGATACGCGCACCGGTAACGTTAAACGACTTGGAAAGCGAGAAGAACTCCACGCCCACCTCAAGCGCACCAGGATACTGCAAGAAGCTTCCGCCCGGCTCGCCGTCGAACACGATGTCGGAGTACGCGTTGTCATGGACGATGAGCAGGTCGTGCTCGCGGGCGAAAGCGATGATCTCCTCGTAGACCTCGGGCGTGCCCACCGAGCCGACCGGGTTGCGGGCAACGACACGATCATATACTTGGCACGATCGGCCACCTCGGGATCGATGCCCGCCACATAGGGCAGGTAATTATGCTCGGCGACCAACGGATAGTACTCGAGCTTGGCATCGGCAATCTTGCGCCCGCCTCAAAGACCGGGTAGCACGGATCGGGAACCAAAATGGTGTCACCCGGATCGAGCAGGGCCAGGCCCAAATGGCCCACGCCCTCCTGCGTGCCGTTGCACGACTGCACCATAGACGGCGTAATGCCCGAAACGCCAAAGCGGCGCTCATAGTAATCGCACACGGCTTGCTTGAGTTCGGGCAGGTCGCGCAGGGCATACTTCCACATCTCGGGGTCCTGGGCCGCTTGCGTGAGCGCCTCGACCACGTGGTCGTACGGCTTAAAGTCGGGCGTGCCCACGCTCATGTTGTAAATGGTCTTGCCCTGAGCCTTCAGCGCAAGCAGTTTGTTGTTGAGCGAGGCGAAGACCTCCGCGCCAAAGCGGTCGAGACGCTGCGATGCCTGCATGGTGCCACCTTTCGATATGAAAAACGCGGCACTCCGACAAGAGCGCCGCGCGATACGGGCCATCAGATTGCAAAAGTGTAACGCTTGCACCCGCTGTTTTGGTTCAATTTGGCAACCTTAGTCCATCGGATTGAGCGCGTCAATCTGGGCGAGCCACAGGCGCGAGCTGGCGTCACTCGGCATGCGCCAATCGCCGCGCGGGCTGAGCGTGACCGAGCCCACCTTGGGGCCATCGGGCAGGCAGCTGCGCTTAAACTGCTGGGCAAAGAAGCGACGGTAGAACGTGCGTAGCCACGTGTGAATGGTCTTGACGTCGTAGACGCCCTCGAAGCTCTTGAGCGCCATGCGGTAGATCTTGCCCGGCTCAAAGCCAAAACGCAGCAGGTAGTAGAGGAAGTAGTCGTGCAGCTCGTACGGGCCCACCAGGTCCTCAGTCTTCTGCGCAATCTCGCCGTCGCCCGTAGGCGGCAGGAGCTCGGGGGACACCGGCGTATCGAGGATATCGAGCAAAACCTCGGCAATACGCCCGCCAAAGACATCGGCCGCATAGCGCACCAGATGGCGCACAAGCGTCTTGGGCACGCTCGCGTTGACGGCGTACATGCTCATGTGGTCGCCGTTATAGGTAGCCCAGCCGAGCGCCAGCTCCGACAGGTCGCCCGTGCCGACGACAAAACCGCCAGCCTGGTTGGCCAGATCCATCAGAATCTGCGTACGCTCGCGGGCCTGGCTGTTCTCGTAGGTCACGTCCTGCACGGTCGGATCGTGCTCAATGTCCTTGAAGTGCTGCTCCACAGCCGCGTGGATCGAAACCTCGCGGAAGCTCACGCCCAGGTCGCGAGCGAGCGACTCGGCATTCGACTTAGTGCGATGCGTCGTGCCAAAGCCAGGCATGGAAACCGCCGTGATACCCGTGCGCGGCAGCCCCAGCGCATCGAAGGCACGCACGGTCACAAGCAGCGCCAGCGTGGAGTCCAGACCGCCTGAAAGACCGATGACAGCCGCCTTGGTACCCGTATGGGCAAGACGGGTCTTGAGGCCCGCGGTCTGCAGGTCGAGAATGGTCTCGCAACGCTCGGCCAGGTCACCATGGTCGGCCGGAACAAAGGGTGCGCGGGGGAAGACACGGTCGATGCCGAGTGCATCGCGCAGGACAGGCTCTTCGGCCAACACGCCCTCAAACGAAAACTCAACGGTCGTGGCCTCCGGCGCATCGTCCGCGCGCGTCCACGTCGTCGAGCGACGGCGCTCGGCAACCAGACGGTCAAGGTCAACGTCGACGATGGCCATATCGCAGGTAAGCAGTTTGGTCGCGGCGAGCTTCGAGCCGTTTTCGTAGACGAGGTTCTCGCCCGCAAAGACCATGTCGGTCGTGGACTCGCCCTCACTCGCATCCGCGTAGGCATAGGCACAGTACAGGCGCGCGCTTTGGTTAGAGATAAGGCTGCGGCGGTAATCTGCCTTACCGATGATTTCGTCAGAAGCCGACGGGTTGAGAATCACCGTCGCACCGGCAAGCGCCATCTCGGTCGAAGGGGGTGCCGGCACCCACAGGTCCTCACAGACTTCAACGCCCAGCACCAGGTCCTCGGCGCCTTCATCACAGCAACGGTAGACAAGCCCGAACCCAGCGGGACCGGACCCTGACCGGCAAATTCAACCCACACGGGATCCGCAGGCGCCGGAGCAAACCAACGGCGCTCATAGAACTCGCCATAGTTGGGCAGATACTTCTTGGCCGTGAGGCCCAAAAGCTCGCCCGCGCAGCACACGGCGGCGCAGTTGTAGATATTCTCGGCAACTGCAACGGGAAGACCGATGGTAAAGACGACCGGCAACTCACGGGTTTCATCAAGGATGTGCACAAGTGCCGCCTCGCAGGCATGCAGCAGTGTGCGGTTATGGAACAGATCGGCCGCGGTATAGCCGCACAGATTAAGCTCGGGCAACACCAACGCGCGAATGCCGCGCTCGGCAGCTCTGCGAACAGCTGCCAGCGCAACCTCGGCATTACCCTCGACATCGGCCACGCGAATCTGCGGCGACGCCGCCGCCACACGCAAAAAGCCATCGTTCTTATTAGCCGAAACGCAGCATTGCCTTGTTGATCTGGACACTGGAGGCCCCTTCTACCCTGAGATTCAGTCTAACGGACGTTCACATATCTCTAACTAGCCAAAGCAACCTCTCAGTTACTGAGACGCCAACCTGTGCTAAGAGCATGTATTCCAAAAATATCTTTAATTAAAAAAGGAGAAATCGATAATCGACTTCTCCTTTAAGCGAGGCAAGTTAATTCCGAAACTAATGGCAGAATTTATCCATGTAGTCCTCAAAGTCGAACACTTCTACCACGACGCCCTCTTCCTGAGACTCTTTCAGTTGCTCCAAGAGATCTTTGTTAATAACGTCCATGCAGAAACCTCCTCTATCTAATCAATTGTAGTATATCTGCTTTCATGCAATTATCAACCAACTTGTTTAATTGCTCCTCGTTTGTCGATAGTCCCTCTTTTTTCAAAATGTCGCGCACCTCGTTCTTAGTAATCGGCTTTTCAAACAACGAAAGCAAAGCGAACGAAAAATCATTAACCGCACACATTCTATGGGTGGCACAACTCAGCAGTACTCTTAACCCCTCTTTTGAGCGTCCGACTTCTTTAACAAACGAACTTTTAACCAATTGAAAACCGTTATCGTGCATTACATAATCGGCATCGATATTTGTATTCAGCAATCCATAATGCAACAGTTCTTCTATCGCCCTTGTCAGCTCGAGGTCGCCCTGATCAAGAATAAGAGAAATGCTACAATCGGCCTCCAATAAACGGGCCAACTTAAGGTATACCAACTGGGAAACAGCATAGACATGATGGTATTCAGAATTATAGAAGTAGGCAAATGGCTCAACGAGCACGACAGAGGTCTTGGAATCCAGCCAGATTCGATCAGCTGGATTTAGACTAGTTAGCCGTCGCTTTACTTTGGTCAAATGTCCCTTATACCTGACAGCGTGAATAGAATCTAGGATCCAGGTCACCTCTGAAATATGAAGCCGCTGGGGCAAGTCAATTGTGTCGCTACCGTTTATGACCTCTTGCATATAAAAATCAATATGATGCTCATCAGATAAGGATTTTGCTTCATTTAAAGTTAAACCAGTGCCTGAAACATAATCCACTTCGAGGCGCAAATCCTCATATTGGGACTTCGGCATTACAGAGACACCATACTTATCGGGATGATTCCAAACATCCGACCCCATAACGAGACCAAAATTCGTAAATCCTCTCGTGGAATATGGAACACCACATACCTGTTTTGAATAATTCAAAACATTCTCTGTATAAGCTAAGGTGTTCAGAGCCTCTTCTTTAGTTTCGGTCGGAAAGCCAATCATAAAAAATAGATGAACAGGAATACCCGCATTGAGACAATCATGGACATTGCGATCAATCCAATCAACTCTCGTGTTCTTCTTCATTAGATCAAGAACTCTTTGGTTGTATGACTCGAGGCCAAACTGAATCTGCCTACATCCACTTTGGTATATCTTGTTAAAACTTCTGTACTTAGGGTTGGAGAGAACCTCGTTTCTCCATGCCAGAAAAACGTTTTTCCCGATGCGTTTATTTCATCCGCGAGTTGCTCCATTCTTTTGCCTTCGAATGTTTCATCCACAAAAGAGAAAACTCTCGTGCCGTATTTTTCATTTAACCGACACATTATTTCAAATACTCTCGATATAGGTATCTTTCGGTAACAACCACCGGTGGCACCGGGAATGGTGCAGAAGGCGCAATGATTAAAACACTGCCTAGAGGAATAAACCGGCAATATTAACTCAGGCATGAAGTATTTAGAAAGGGCGAAGCCATCGAAATCGGGAACTGTATCGTTGATAAATGTTTGCTCAATCCGATGGTTTTTATATATCTTTCCACCTTTAGCATGGCAAAGGTTTGGAACACAGTCGAGATTGTCATCACCAGAGTCAAGAGCCTCAAGAAGACGTGCAAGCGGCTCTTCGCCGTCATACATCATTATCGAATCAATGTATTCAAAAAAGGGATGCCATTCTTTCATGCAGTCATCTGCTAAACGAGTAATGTAATTGCCGCCCAATGAGACGTGTTTAACAGATGGACATTCTTCCTTAATCAGTTTCGCTAACGTAACTGCAGAAATCAATTGGAAACAGCCGCTCACCGAAATCCCAATAAACTCGATTTTTTCCCTCTGAATACGCTTAAGAAAGGCAGTTTCATAGAAGGAAATAAACGGATTATGCAAGGTATCCGCAAGCGATTTCATTATTTCTGGTGTCGAATAATAATCATAGGGCAGATCTATGGAGTTGAACGTGTATTTAACTCCATATGAGACGTGATTTATGATATAGAGTGCATTTCTAAAAATGTTTTCAGCATATTGTCTTTCTTTTAGATTAAAGTATCTCTTCGATCTGAAAATATCTTTTGCCTCGTCAACATTAAGTGCTGACTTTTGTATCAACTCGATTGTTAATTGAACATTCGAACTAAACGAATCCTTTGATTCCCGATACCTTTTACAGCACTCTTCGACATGTCTAAAAGATAGGAGGTCATCGTAAAATTCCACGTTTAAGTCAACAATGTCAACTTTGTATTGTTCAACCTCTTGAAGATATGACTTCAAAACAGGCAAGGCAAGATACGGCCCCACTGGACTCCATCCTGGGGGAAATACTAAAAGCGTTTTAGGCATATCAACGTCACATCTTTCGCAAATAATTCAATTGAAACACAACTACCATCATAATTGAAAATACACCAAGTCCTGTAACGAGAATTGAGAACATCGCGATGCTCGTGAACAGCGAAACAAGGAGTGTTGAAATAACAACAGCAACCGATTGCAAAGACTCCCTAATTGAAAACAGGCTCATCGATTCAGATCCGTCTCTCGCCAAATCCTGCAGCGATGTTATGAGAAGCACATCTTGAATGGCGTTTCCGGCACCGACGATAAAAAGGAAAATAAACGATATCCCAGACGCATAGCGATAGCCAAACGCCAGATACGCACCGAGCGCAAGATACGTCACAAAACAATATGATTTAACGCAATCGGAACCACTGATTAAACGACCGTATATTGTATTTCCGAACAACAGTCCGATTGTAAGACTACTCTGAAGGAATCCGTATTGTATCGATGACGAGTCAAATTGCAATTGCGCTATAGCTGGCAAAAGAGAATTCAGAGATCCGAATGCCACGCCACTAGAAATATCGATTAATAGGAAACCAATTGCCAAGTGCTTCGCGTTAAGATCACTAAATGCAGTCCAGTTTTTTTCATTTTTGCTTATCCCCTCTTTATCATTAACCTCGATAACCGACGGAACATCTCGCAGCAACCAGAACGACGCGGCAAAAGAAAGCGCGTCTAATGCAAGAACAGCCTCCGCCCCAAATTGAGCGACAACAAAACCGCCGGCAACTGGCCCCAGAACCATCATCAAATTCTGCAGAAACCCAAACGAATTATTAATTACGTCGCGATTGATACTATTCGTATTGGCTCTTAACAACGAGTAAAAGCGGGGCATTTCAACCGTTCGGCAAAGCGATACCGCGCACGTAATAGCAAACATACTCCATTTACTATCAACAAAAATATAGCAAACGAATAATCCCGCGCGAATTAAGTCTGCCAATCTCATGGCCTGCAGTGTCCCGATACCCATCTTCTGAGGCAGCTGCGCGAGCGCAACTGAAAACAGAGCGGGGGCAAATCTGCAGCAGACCATCAAAGCAGTTGCAGAAACATCGTGAGTTACCTCGTAAATCAGCATTGGCAAAGCAATATTCGCACACCAATTGCCTATTTCGCTTATCCCTCTAGCAATATATAGGACCCGAACCGGACGGCTAGCTCTCAATACCGTGAACATCAGGATTAACCTCGTATTTCAGGCCTCGCTCATCCCTTAATAGGAATCCATAATCAACCAAGTACCGCCTCAACACGGCATAATCAGGATAGAGCTGTGACAGCACACGATTAACCTGAAGCTCCGTATAACTTGTATTTAATTCAAAGAAAGAGACGGCCCATAGCAGCATGATTCTTTTATAGCTTTCCTTTTTTGGAATTGAAACCAGCTCGCCATTCTTGAGAAATCGTTTTTTAAAGTCTATTAGCTCATCCATTCACATCCTCCATTTCATACGCATCTAATACTAAAAATGCATACGCTTTAGGTCATCGTATTCGGCTTCTTTATTCGAACTAAACTCGAACTAATCTAAATGATTTGCTCAAACACTCTTCGAAAGCTCGTTTTTCACTCTGAGTAAAACGCCCTTCCCAGTCAGTCCACGAACAGGAAGGCAACTCACAGCGAGCGGAGTCGAAGCCCTCTGCCGTCGGTCGTTCAAAATGCACGACAACCTTTTCGATATCCCCATCTGTAATCAGGTCAGAATGAACGACCTCGGTACCGTCTTCGAATGTCATATACGGGTACATCACGTAAACCACCTCGCAATCGTAAATCCAGTTTAGCATCAAGCTATTGCACCAAAGACAGCAAGCCCCCTTGATGAGTTGATGGTATCTGTTAAATGTCACGTACGATTCACATCTGGTGGGTACCCTGATGGCTACACGAAACGAAGCAGATTTACACCGGGAGGACCCCGTATGACAACCAAGTACACCGACGCGCCGCGCACACGTGTCATGACGCCGGCATCGCTCAACAACGGCGTTCACGAAAACCATTCCATCGGCCAGACCATGGCCATCGCGCCCAAAAAGGGCCTGTTCGATGACATTTCCATTCCCCAGATCATCGCCGGCGCCGCAGCTGCCGCCACGAGCGTGGCGCTTGCTCAAAGATCGGCATTGCCGGCTCGGTGATCGGTGCCGCTGTGAGCTCGGTCATCACCGTTGTGTCCTCGCAGGTCTACCGCCACTTTATCTCTGCCAGCGCCGAAGCCCTCAAAGGTACGCACGCCACCGTCGACTACCCCGCCGGCGCCTATGAACCCGTTGAATTAAATGCCGAGGAGCACTTAGGCGGCGCCGCGACTACCCAAGGAGATGCGCCAGATTGCAGGGCGCGCGACCACGGCGCGCGTCGCCCCCGACAGCCTGCGCGCCAAGGCGGCGGCAGAGCGCAGCCAGACGCAAAAGAAGGTCATCATCTTCTCGATCGCCATCGCCATCGTCGCGGTTATCGCCTGCACCGCTGCCATCCTTATCACCACCGCCGGTGAGGGTCTGGGCGAGCGTCCCGAGCCGATTCTGTCGTCGCGCACGACGGAGAGTGATGCAAATGGCAACACCCAGTCGCAAGACCAGCAGGCACAGACGGACGGCACGCAGGACAGTTCCACCTCTGCCGATTCGTCCTCGAACACCCAAAACCAATCGCAGGGCACCGATTCCTCTACGTCCAACAGTGGCACGCCGTCCGGCACGACCGACTCAAGCCAAACGACTGACGGTTCGCAGCCGAACACGGGCGGCCAGACGAGCGACACCACGTCGGGAACGGGCACAGCAGACAGCAACAACAGCAATTCGAGTGGCACCACATCGGGCACGGCATCTGACAGTTCAAGCCAAGGCACGACATCGGGCAACTAGGCGCTGCATCCCCAGATAGGCAACCTGTACAACGGGCGCGAATCGATAGCGGTTCGCGCCCGTTTGCCTTGGGTGCCGCCATGGCGAACGCTATGCGATGGTAAGATGCTTTACATGTGTAAAGAGGAGATTTGCCATGAGCAAGACAATAGTTAAGCCACGCTATCGCTGGGCAACCACATCTATCTGTATCGTCTGCTGCGTGATGCGATTGGGTGCGGCAAGCAAACGTTTATGACGCAGGTCGAGGAGGCGCTCGCTGCTGGCGATATGGCCGCTTATGACCTGGGCTTCGAGTCCACGCGCGAGCTGCTCGAGGAGCTCGACGACTGCATAAGGCTGACCGTCTTTAAGGGCGGTCGCCTGTATGCCACGCTCATCGCCAACGAGGCCTGGGATGCCGCCCTTGCCAAGGGCGAGGACAAGCCCAAGGCTGCCAAGGGTGCCAAGCAGTCCTACAAAAAGAAAAAGCGCGGCGAGAAGGACCTCAAGGCCGTGCGCCCCAAGCACGTTAAGCGCGCCGAGCCCGAGCCCGTGGCCGAAGTCGCTCCGGAGCCCGAGCCCGAGGCAGAGATCGAAGTCGCTATTGAGGTAACGGCAGAAGCCGACACCGAAATCACCGCCACGACCGATCCCGAAGTCATATCCGAGCAGGAAGCCACTGCGGAGCTCAACGAAGCTCCCAAGTCGACAACCGAAGAAGCCGCTGACCAGCCCGAAACGCCTGCGTTCCAAAACAGCGATGTCTTTGGCGACGAGACCGAGGACGATCAGCCCGACGAGCCCGACGATCAAGGCGCTACCGAGTCGGCGCCGGAGCCCGAGACGCCGCAGCCCGCCATCTCGCTCACGGTCGTCTATGACCCCGAGAACGCAAACGCCGGCATCACCACCATGCATCCACGCCCATCGAGCAAAGTCGAGCGTCGAGAACGAGAACGCGACGCAGGTTGAGGTTGAAACTGCAGCTGCAGACGCGCCCGTCACCGTGAAGCCCGCAGATTCCACGATCAAGCCGGAAGCGACGCTGGAGCCCGCACCCGTCATCGAATCCGTGCCCGCCGCTGCTTGCGACCGAATTCCCGCACCGGCACCGGCTTCGGTACCCGCAGCGGCCCCAACCCCCGCACCTGCAGCGCCCGCCATCCCCGAGGACTTCC
>ENA-OQIR01000666-OQIR01000666.1-human-gut-metagenome-genome-assembly--contig:-NODE-666-length-13954-cov-3.857019_pt1 | contig 13954 bp, 20 predicted proteins | sample MGYA00242580_ERZ504745 | MGnify/ENA primary metagenome ERZ504745 (study PRJEB26092, sample SAMD00036214) | human gut metagenome | host: Homo sapiens | study: EMG produced TPA metagenomics assembly of... | reverse complement strand
TTCCAGATCGAGATCTCTCAACTAAAGGTCTGATACCATTAAGCTCACACATTTTTCTAAGCGCATCCACTTCTTTATGCCACTCATTATCCGTATTTGCAAAGTCCGTAACCTCTGCTCCTTTTTCATGATTATCAAAATCAAATACAATAAATCTGCATGTTCCATTTGGCAGTAAAGGATATACACCTATTACATCTGATCCATCTTCTTTTGTGCCTAACAAATGAGCAATTATTTTTTTTACATCCAGACTTATCCATTTGGTATTTTCACATTCATCACAAAATACCTTCTCTTTACGTTGTTTAGGACAAAGCCGGTCATTCCAACGATTTGCACATTGTGGAAAATAACCCCCGTTCTTTCCCCGTCTGGCATATACATCTTCTCTTCCCCAAAACATCGAAAAGAAACGTATTGCCATTTTCTCTGTAATATATGGCGGATTTACAATACGACTCCCTTGATCCAGGTCATATTCTTCTGCACTTTCTATTTTTTCTTCAAAAGGATTCACCTCTTCATATGAAATGCCTGCTTTCTTCAATTTATCTTTTAATATCTTGTTCTCATATTCAAGCAACCTAACCATTTTTCTCAATGAATCAGCATCATATGCTTCTATGTTCAAACCTTCCACCTACAATTCTTATTATCTCGTAACATAACTTCCATTCAATGTCCCAACTTAATTTTAGTACTTGTTCCAACTATTTTCAATACTTATTTTCCGTATTGACGCATTTCTTCGCCAATCGTATAATTAAGTTAGATACAGAGCATTTCTGTTATCAAAATATTGCCCGCCCACCATTGGCGACTTATAAATGATTGGCTCGAAAATATTGTTCGCTTACCGGAAGCGTCTAATAAATGTCCGGCTTGAAAATTATTTAGAAATTATTTTTGTTTTCGATATTGTGTTTTTATCACACATTGCATATACTATAAATACACAAAAAAGCCAAAAAAGAGGAGGTGTTAGTATGGCTACTTCAAGTATTACTCATAATTTTGTCGTATCCAATCCAAATAGCATAAAGCGTTTTGTCGCAGCAATTGACGAAGCCGACCGTGACCGCACACCAAAGCAGACACTTCCCGGACGTCAGTTAACGAACCCACAGGAAATCTTAGCTTTAATGTCAAAAAGGAAGAAAAAACATGTCTGATAAATATTTTACCGTTAATATTCGGGCATATTTGGATAAAGACGAACCGACATATATCGGAGAGGAAAGTCTTTACGACTTACTCTCCGATTTTTCTTGTCCCAAAAATCCCGATGTGGAATACTTTTTATTACATAATGCGATTGAGTTTACCAAAAAAGATCAATCTATCACTTATCTGGTATTTGATGCTGAAGATGCTTCACTGGTTGGTTATTTTTCACTTACAGTAAAACCAATCTCTGTCCGTGCTTCAAATATCAGCAAGACAATGGCAAAAAAGCTGTCCCGTGTCAGTATTTTGGATGAAGAAACACAATCCTATACTACCGCAGCTTACCTGATTGCCCAGTTGGGAAAGAACTATTCTCTTCCAAAGAATAAACGAATCCCTGGAAATATTCTACTGGGATTTGCACTGGAAACCATATCCAGTCTCAAATATTCCGTAGGCGGCGTTATGGAGTTTCTTGAATGCGAAGATAATGAATTTCTTCTGAGCTTTTATACACAGAATCATTTCAAGCCATTTGATACTCGTATTACCGCTTCCCAGAATAATGAGTCACACACTCTGCATCAGCTTTTAAAATTTATTTGATTTAAAAATACATGAAAAAAGCGACAGTCTGATTTACATTTTGTATTTCAGGAAACTGCCGCTTCTTTTTCTTCCTTATTCTGTTTTTCTTCCTCCAACTCCCGGAGGACTTCAGCGCCGTACTTATCAATCATCCGTACCAGAAAATCAATGCACCGCTCAAATTCAATATTCTGTTGCATAAGCTCCTCCCGTTATTGTTTTGATCTGAGCTTATTTTACAGAACCTGCCGGAAAACCACATTGAATAAAAATTGATTGTAAATTGACACAATCAATTTAAAAATATCCGCATTTTCTTGAATCGAATATATGTTCGTGCTATGATAGATATACTTAATCTTAACTACGAAAGGGGAATTTCTATTGAATCGATGCGATTTTTCTTCTATTAGCACTTGCTTAAAAAATCATATCAGCGAAAGTAATCAAATGAGTCAGCCTGATTTTTTATACGAATTATTTGAAGATTTTATGGATGATCCGGCAAATCAGGATTTTTCAATGGATAACGGTCTGGTTTGCCGCTGGATGACCGGTCAGGCAAAGATCAGTCCTAAAATATCCGCTTACTATTCCAAGCCATCCAATCAGGAAAAATTAGCCCATACCATCCGCCAGAATCTTCTTCCACTGATGTCTGACTGTAATATGGCTATACAAGATATTTACACTTTATTCATTCAGGATGACAGCATCTCAGATGCGAAAAAGAAAAATCTGCCTCCCTTATATAAACCAGCCAGTTCAAGACTGCTGTTTCTTGCAAAACTGATTTCTTTTGGCATGGAACGCCAATTCATCAAACGTAATACCCAAAATCAGAAGCTACTCGCCAGAGAATCTTTATCCCCCATTATGCTGGAATGATCTCTCGGAATCTTCGGCCCAGTAAAATCAAGGCTTTCTGATTCCTTTTTATTAAAATCCCCCACTTTTTTGCCAAAAACACTTGACAAATCGCTCAAAATTTGCGACGAAGCCGATTGAATATATTTTATTTTATCGACTGGAGGGCGATTTTTATGTTACCTGTTAATTGTGGCAGTCATGCTGACTACCAAAACTTTGTTGTTACTAATCTTCGTAAATATTATCCTAATCCAAATGCTCTTGCTCGTTCCACCTGGGATATCATTGAGCGGTTTTGGAATCTCGATTTATCTTTTACTGATACTTTTATGGCTGATAAATATTCAAAATTCGGACCAGCTCCACGAACTCCTTCTTGCATGCAGCGTTCTTATCTTCTTTCCATTGACTTTAAAGTTACTTCATTAACGGAATGGCTGCTCAGCTTAAAATGAATCCTCTTTATGCTATCCTTAGTGGATTTGAAGTTGGTAACACTCCCGGTGTTGGTACTTTTTATGATTTTTTAAACCGCTTATGGAACTCTGATGATGATCATATGTCACCACACATCCATCCGCTGAAGACTAAGGTCAAAAGGCCTAAAACAAAAGGTACAAAAGCTGATTCCGTGGAAAAAGTTACAGTTGCCGATCTTCTTCCGACCTTGGAGAAAACAGATTTTAAACTTGATGAACAGCCTTATTCTTCTCTCTTTAAAATCTATCAAAGGAATTCCTTGAGATTTCTGTTTCTACAGGCTTATCCCTGCAGATGCTTTAGCATTAGCGGGTGATGGAACGCCTGTTGTAACTTCACACAGAGAACGAAAAAAACGTATCTGCAAATGTAAAGAGAATGGTATCCATGACTGTAATTGTAACCGCTATTTTTCCCAGCCTGACTGTGATATCGGATGGGATTCCTCTCAGGACTGTTATTATCACGGATATGACTTGTATATGCTTGTTGATTCACAGAGTGACTTACCTGTATTCCCTCATTTTTCCTGTGCTTCAAAACATGATTCACATGGATTCCTGCACGCTTTTTCAGAATGAAATCATTTCTTCCTGAATACTCAGTTTCTAAAGTACCTTTAGATTCTGCCCATGATGCAATGCCTTACTATCAATACTTCAAGCGTGAAAATATAACGCCTTTTATTGACCTTAACGGAAAAGGTGGAAGACCTCCCATTTACAAAAACGACTTTACAATTGATAAAGATGGTGTTCCTATTTGTCCTTCTGGATATCGTATGCGTCGAGATGGTATTGAAGTTGCTAAAGGCAGAATGAAATTCAAATGTCCTAAGATCAGTCACACCAGTGGCTGTATCTCCTGTACATGCGAAAACCCTTGCTCAAATGTCAAATACGGACGTACAGTCCATCTGGTTCTGAAAGATAATCCAAGATTGTTTAATAATCCGCCAAGAAGCAGTAAGGAATGGAAACTGGAATACAATGCAAGAACTTCTGCTGAACGCTCTAACAAACGTGAGAAATTAGACTTTAAACTAGAAGACGACAGACACCGCTCAACTAAGATGTGGTACTGCCGCCTTTATCACATCCTGATGTTACAGCATCTGGATGCTTGGGATCTGCCATCTGAAGTCACCCCGCGAAAGTTGATTTTGGATGTAGCATAATCCTGTAGATTATTATATCTCATTTTTTAAAACATAGCGACAGTTATGTTTATTTCTTGCGTTCATTTTTACGTTCAAGAATAATATTTACTTTTCAAAGTTCAATGCCAGAGTTTTGCTGGCATGATCACTCAAGATTCCGAGAGATCATAAAATCATTTTTCATTTCGCGATTTTGCACAGAAGAGGGGGCGCCGGTCTTTAAGCGTTTTGATTTCAGAGATTCGTACCGCCCCTAGTTCCATTATATTTGTAAAGTATCGTTCTACTATTGATATCAACATCTTTTATTGTTATTATTGTTTCAAGCAATGATGTGAGTCGTAATCCGAGAAGATGCATAGCGACTATCACTGCTTGGTTAGGCTTCGTTTACCACAAATTTCCATTGACAATCTACAATTATTTGCATATAATATAAGCAAGAAAGCAAAGCTTTCTTTTGAGGCTTTTGTCGGAATCGCCTGGCTAATAAAAAACCGAAGAAATTGTGAGGGGTTTTTCGGAAGCACCTGGCTAATAAAAAACCGAAGAAATTAGCGATGAAGGAGAAGCACATCAGCTTCTCCTTTTTTACTGGGAGAATAAATCATGAGTATCACTTGTTGCTATATAAAAGAACAATACTTCAAAGAACATTCATCATTTGTAAAAATGCTTGACCCTGGAAACACTGCAAAGCAGTCACACCGATCCTATTTGTGTTTAAAAATAACTAACGATGGAAATGATTATTATCTTCCGCTTAGGAATAATCTAGGTGCTGATGTGCGTCCTTATGGTAGAATCGGTCACTCGGTTCCTTCGGCTTCTCGATCGGATGCTGGATTGGATTATCGCTATGCGCTTATTGTTAATGACAGCAAATACATAGAAATACCAACAACACAAAAAATACCTAACAAGCAGTGGAACAAAATAACTGCTGACTACAATAATATTATCTCAGAGTTCACCGTATATCTTTCTGGAATTTAAAAAAAGCGTTAAAGAAAAACCGTAATTAACAGAGAAGCGCTATATAGAGAATCATCTCTTATTAATTTCACTTCTGAACTAACATCTTAATATATCATCCCTTCACCTTCGCTTCTTCGGCGAAGGTTTTTTAATATCTATACACAGGATTAATATCTTCCGTCAGAGTTTTTCTGTCGTGGCATCTCTTGCAAAGGGCCTGCCAGTTCCCACGATCCCAGAAGAGTTTCTGATTACCACGATGAGGTTTGATATGATCCACGACTGTAGCTTTCGTAAGATGTCCTTCCTCATAACATTTCACACAGAATGGATTGCTATCTAAAAACTTCCTTCTCTCACGTTGCCACTTGGCACCGTAACCACGCTCACTTGCATAAATCCACTTCTGTAAGCTGTAGCAAATGCTTCTTATCATAAGCTGACTGCCATTTTCAACATAAAACAATCCCTTATCTGTATCAGAATCAAATTCAATCAGTTCCAACAAAGCCTTAACCAGCCAGTTTGCATAATCTTCTGCTGAAATAAATGTCTCGATAAATTCGCTCATTCTTACCAGAGCAGGATCGTAAGAGCCAATGATGACATCATTGAAATTATTTATAAGCTCAGAATTCTCAAACGGCAAATATTCGTTTGATGATAATCTGCAGGCCTTGTAATTGGATGTATATGTTTTAAAAGAACTTCCTGCAGGCGCAACAAAATTAGGAAATGCAACCTTAAGCAGGCCTTCAAACACATCCTGATCACTAAGTCCGTCACTTTCGCCTTCAGCATTTCTACGTGCTGCTATTCTTTGCTTCCTGGCTCTTAACAATAACGTGAAAAAAGTACCTCCACATAGCACATATTCCTTCTTATCTTCCATATATCCACCTCGATTTTCAAGTTTTAACGCTATTAACACTATTAACAGTAATTTCAGTAGTTTTTCCCTTTACACCAACATTATCAACTATAGGTTAGATGATAGATAAAGGGTGAGCGGACATATAGAAATGTTCATTACCTTATATTTTACCTTATATATCGATTTTTCCAAGAAGAAAAATAGAGCGGACAGAAAGATTATCACGCTCTATTGAAATATTTCTTCTTATTCAATTGATTTACAACATTTCAAAAAAGGAGATTCTCTTCGGCAAGATTATTATCGATTTCTAAAACCAGGTTCAAGACGTTCTCGATTTGGATTTTCTTTGTCTCTCATCCGCTGTCTTCGTTTTGCAACATTGATTCCGCATGTATGAGAACAGTAGATTTTATCGTTTCTACCTGGATTAGGCGTGAAGAATTTACCACAATTTGGATTTGCACATTTTTTCAACTTGTTATCCCCACTAGCCATAACTAATGTTTCAACCAGAATTCCTTCATACAAGTATTTCAAATCCCATTTAGATGCAATTTTTCCATTTTCATCAACCATCATTATGGGATGAACCCTTTGAAGTGATTCACTTATTATATCTGACAATATGTTACTAGCCAATTCATCTAAATGCTTCTTAGTTTCCACGGAAAGATGAAACCCCTCCGGTAATTGAAGCTCATTGAATTCATTAATCTTGATTTCATTTATTTGACCATTGTCGTAACGTATCAGATCAACAAGAAACTTATATAGCTCATTGGGATATTCATTTTGAAACAAACTCCTAAGTTCATCTGTAACATAAACTTTATTCTCGCCTTTGCCAATAGCTTGTGTTTCAACAACAAAACCAAACAATTCACATGCCAGTGATCTTATTGTTTTATCTCCAACTTTATTAAGAACATTTAGGAAATAATACTGGAATTTCATTGTTTCAGTACAACGTTCAGGATCATCTGCATCAAAATCATAAAACCCATACCGTTCATACAGCAACATTGGTAAAAGGAATCTAAATAGATTTTCATAGTTTATGCTTTGTGACTCAAGTTCACTTTTTACATTTAGAATACGCTGAGCACTTACAACATGCCGTTTGAATTCATATACCTGCATATTATCTTGCCTATACAACGGATACAAACTCGAATAGGTTCTCTCATCTACATCTAAACCCATGATGTAGCACCCAGGTCTCTCATCATCTATTTTAGATGACGAGTAGGGTAAACCGTATTCGTTACAAAACCTAACAATAGAATTTTCATCCTTAGTATCAACATTCGCGAGCTGAATCAATATGTATTCATTATTTTTGAATAGATCCATAAATAGACGTTTCTTCTTTAGTTCAGCTTCTCCGTTTCTAGCAGGATGAAACTCCTTTGAAGCTATATACTTTTTACCTTCAGATTCTATTATCTGATAGGTCCCAACATAATTATCAACCCAAAAACCAATATCTGATGTAATCATTTTAACCTCCAATGTCATACGGTGCGGTATATAGAGAGTATGACATATAGGGTTTAAAATGTAAACATACAAATAATCTTGCGCCAAGAGCTGAGGTGCATTACAAATACGCTCTTCATTCGACTGATTGCTACCACCGTGGCCAAGGTGAAGGCTCTTCCGTCAGAAGAATGAAGCAACTCGTAAACGTCAGCCCTAAGAAGAGCAGCTGACCGGATTATAGGAGGAACCCTATGAACGGTCGACTGATAGGACAAAAGAATATTTCCCGTGAGGTTTCCTCCAACGCAAATCAATGGAGGAAAATCCTATGGGAAGAATTGCAAATTACAGCAACACACAGAAGTACAGTGACAAAAAGAGTTTTGATGGCAAGCCAGTAGAAGAAGGAAAGGTATTGGTTCCATTCAAAAAAGAAGACATGAATCTCATGCCAGGTGAATACATCGATGATAATTTCACGACTTTTCACCTCGGAGAATTCAAAATTGTAGTAGGCTTTATGGCAATTAGTGAAGGTTACTTTGCGTCATACATGCAGGAATTTTGGGACAAGCTTACCAAAGAACTTGAAGCCAGACGTGAGGGTCGCTGCGTCATCGGTAAGAATGCAGATGGTACGGACAAGCTCTGCCCTTACACCCGCAAGTGCAAGGGATGCCAAAATAAGGGACTGCTTGAACGTCGTAACACCCACCGTGTAGAAATCATTTCGTTAGATTATGAATATGAGGGAGACGGTTTTGATATCGAAGACACCAGCACTCCTTCTGTAGAAGACCAGGTTCTTGAAAAGATTGACCCAGAACCCACTGAGGACGAACTCAAACTTCAGATGTTGGCTCACTTCGATAAGACCAACCCTCGCTACGGACAGATTATCCGTCTCAGCTTAAGCGGAATGTCAATTGACGATATCTGCATTACCATCGGCCTTAAGTCAAGTCGTGGCAGACAGGAAATCAATAACGCACATGATGCCGTTTGTGATTACCTCAAGCTTCGTCATCACAAGAAAAACCGTAAGTAGTACCAAGAGAGCGGTAACACTATATCTGTGCTACCGCTCTCGTTTTTAATGTCTATGAACAGGTCTTCTGCCATTTAACTGAAATTGATCGTGCGATTTGATATCCTTTATTGCTTTTTTTAAGGTACCACACCATGAGTGGTTGTGATATGGATGAGAAGCTTTATGCTTATGAAAGACTATACACAATTCCCTATCAGGAAGTTCAACATTATGTATATACCAGACATGATGCGTATTGTTCGAAACAAGAGTAATATCATATTCATTCGCAACTATAACTGTAAAATACTTTCTATCAATTGATTCTATATCTTCTTTCTTGAACAATAAGTGCCTCCTTAATCTGTTACATCAACAGTTGCATATCCGGCACCCTGCTCCGCTACAAACTGAGCATGAAGTTTCGCCTTTTCTACCTCGAACTTTTTCTTTAATGATTCTATTTCTCTTTCCATAAAATCCGCTTCGGCTTCTGCAATAGCAGCTCTCTCCGCATCCGGTGTAATAACAAGCTTACCATTCTCACAAGTGATAGAAACATAATCTCCGATATCAAAACCTAACTTCTTAAGCCACTGCCCCTTCAACATGATTGTCGGCGTTGCCTTATAGTTATGCCCGCTCTGGCTGATAACCTTAATACTTCTTTTCTTTGCCATAATCGAAATCTCCTTTTCATAATTTGTCATTGATTGCTTGTAACTCTGTCTCTAATTCATTCAGCCCAATGGCACCACCTCCCTCCAGCGAAAAAATAAGCTGCAAATGCTTTCGCATCAGCAGCTTATCGCTTAAGTTCGGTATATTATGAAGTTATTTCTTTTCCGCTTTTTCCTTATCCATGATGTCGTAATACTCGTCCATATCAAGGGAAAGCTTTATATGAGAGTCTGCTTTTCGGTTGCTCAAGAGGCAGATTGTCTCCACATGTTTCAGAATTTTATTTATCGCCTGAATGTCACCCTCCAATGCTCTTTCGATTACCCAAAACGGTATCAATTTTTTATTATTTACACTTTTTTCTTCCGTTTTCATCTGCATTTTCCTCCAGCATAATCTTTAGTATTTCAAGCGATCGTGTACGATGCTCATGTACCGTACTTCTGACAAGATTCAGTTTTCTTGCTATATCCGCATCATTCATTTCCATAAAGTATGACAAAAGAATAATGTCCCTTTTTCTCTCTGTCAGCGCAGTTAATGCTTCTGCCAATAGAGCATTTTTTACCTCCACATCATAACCGCCTGCCCGAAAATAGCTTTTTTCCAATTCATATTCATCAAATATAGAAAGGCTCTCCATCTCTTGTTCGGATAATTCTGAAAACAAAGTTTCATGTTTTCTAAGATAGGCTAAATGTCTTTCATAATCCACTATTTCGCCCTTTAATGCCAGTTTGCATTTTCGCTCAACTGGTGCATTACCGTTTTCTCATCATAGGAAGAAGATTGCTCCATAGAGTTCACCTCCTCCCCGACCATGAGATATGAGCAAAGGTCTTTTTCCCTTTCACCCTTATCCCGTTTGAACAATGCGTTTTGTTCGGATCTGAAAGAAAATTTCTTAAAAATGACATAAAAAACGTCCTCATAGGTCAAACCTACTGGACGTTTTTAATTTATATTTTTCACAAAACGAATACTCGCTTCCTGTACTTCCATTTTCCTGCCAATGCAGATATTCCCACTATCAAAACTGTGTATATAATTGAATCTCTTAAAACCATAATTCGCAGAGCTATACTTATTACAAGCAAGAAGCTGTACCAAAAAATTAATTGCCTCGATCTTTTTGCATAGAACCTACTATCGGCTTTTGACAATGGATGTATCGGATTATCTACAGGAGAAAACAGAACAATTACACAAATGAAGCATAAATAAATAACAAACATACAATCCAACGAAATCACGTTGATTTTTCTTACTAGCATTGCAATATTCACAATTCCTACAGAAATCATACAGCATTTTATTTCTGTATCAGCATGATAACCGCCCGCATACGGGCGCAAAAAATATATTTCCAAAAATACCAAGATACTAAAACAAAATTCGTGCCACAAAACACCTGATATTGCAATTGCAAAAAAATTTAATAGTATCCAAAAAAGCTGATTTAAACCATATTGAATAATTTCCTTTTCGTTCTGATTTTCACATATTTGGTTTGATATTTTCCTGCTCCACTCACCTATCATTCAATTTTCTCCTACAGAATCTCTCTCTTTAATCATATTAATCCTACATTAAATATATCTCTTTACCTGTTTCAGCATTAACCAGCATGACATATTTTTGAGAATTATTATCATTTACTTCCAAATACCAGATTGGTTCTGCCGTATATTGCTGATCTTCATTTATGTATGCACGCTCATAAAATTTTGCCCGAGTCACTGTATAAGTAGCTTCATCTAATAAGTTTTCATACTTTGTTTCTACCGTTGCTGCTATTTCGTCAAACCCTTTTAACGATACATTTTCCCCATCTTCCTGGAAATTATAAAGACCATACACACGCAGGCTTTCTATCCCCCGTGTAGAACAAACAGCAACCACTGGACTGGACTCTGGCGTATCATATGCAAGCGCCTGTGCCATAACCGATAATTCAGGATACACAGGAATCCCACTTACTGTCTGCCTTGCATATACGATACATACATCATCCTCGTTTGTCCACTCAGGCTTTCGTTTACTCTCTTCCAGCAATCCTTCAGCAACATATTGGTTTTCAATTTCCCGAAGTATATCCGCGCTCAAAGAAGAAGTCTGAAAAACTAAATTTTCTACTGCATATCCGGCATTTTCAAGAGTTTCTTTTACTTTTTGTACAGCATCCTGATCGTTTACAATAGATTCTGTCGCAGAAGTAAACTTCTCCATATTCTCCGTATTAGTCACCCCTATTTGAGCATAATAAGCCGATTTTTCCGTTGATACTCCAAACTCCATTCCAATCCCTACATTTGTACCATCCGCTAAAACATAAAAGTTTTCTTCCGGATATAGATCACTGGCAGGAGTATTATAATGCTCAAGAATTTCTTTTCCTTCTACAAAATTTGCATATGCCTTTTCACTATCCACAAAATGCACACTTTCCAAAATAAATTTGGGAATCTCTTTTCCGTTCCAATTCTCCGAAACTTCTAACTCACACTGAAACCTAACTTTACCGGATTCGGATTCCTTTTCATACGTCTGCGCATACGCATTTTGAGTCAGCATAATAAGCGATAACGCACATATACCTGAAATCATTATGTCTTTTCTCATTTTTCTGCTCTCACTTACAAATCACGGTGTATAACGTCCTTCTACATGTAAACTGCCTACACTTGCTGTACAATGCATAAAATATTCGTATCTGGGCAGCGCGTAGCTCGTATAGGAAGCACTTGCACTTGGAGTATTTTTTGAAATCGTTGCAGTATTAGATGTTGTTGTCGCATGCAGTCTACTGGATTTACAATATAATTTTCCTGAACCACTGAACTTAGTACCTGTCACATAAAACTTCTGCTCATCATCAGCTTTCACCGATCTTTTAGAAATAATATCACCCGGTATAGTAATGTTAAATGTAACTGTATCTGCAAATACCGGAACAGTGCTTCCTGTCAAACATAAACATGCAGCTACTCCACATAACCATTTTTTTCTGTTCATCTTCATCATAATCTTCTCCTTTTCTCTGCATTTTTGCTGCCATCTTTAACTTTTAATTTGTTTCATCTTTTACTTTACTGATCACACCTCCCTCCATCTCATATACCTCATCGCAAAGAACCTCTATATCCTCCCGATTATGACTGGCCAGAATAATCAGTTTATTTTCTTCTTTCATTTTTAACAGAAGTTCCCGGATTTCTCTTACCCCGTTTTTGTCCAGACCATTCATAGGTTCATCCAGAATCAAAATTCCCGGATCTTCCATGATGGCCTGTGCAAGAGCAAGTCTCTGACGCATACCCAGTGAATACTTTCCAACCGGTCGCTTCAATGCAGGATCCAAACCAACCTTTCTCAGAACAGAGCAGAGATAATCTTTATTCTTTTTGTTTCGCAAAGTATAAAGAAATTCCAAATTATGATAGCCACTCCAGGTCCGCAAAAAACCCGGATCCTCAATAATGATCCCCGCATCGGTCAGCATATCCTTATCTTTCCCCATCACTTTACCATTGACAGTTATCGTTCCCTCATCACAGGAAAGAAAACCGCAAATAGACTTAAACAAAACAGTCTTTCCAGAACCGTTGTGCCCTACAAGACCATAAATTTTGCCACTTTCACATAAAAGTGAAACATCCTTTAAAACTTTGTTATCTTTGAAGCTTTTACTTACATGAGATACTTCAATTACGTAATCCTGCCTGTCCATATATTTCACTCCTCGCTATATATCCTCATTTTCCCAGTTAAATTCTATTTTTTTTACCTTTATTAAAATAATGACCGTCATACACAAAATCCCTGCTATTAAAAATCCAAACATATAAGGTATAGATGGCAGCCAATAGTAACCATAATCCGGGGTTGCAATCCTTGCCAGTTCAGCCATATCGTCGGGATAAAAAAGGCCAGTTTATGACGTATCATGGGATGTATATTCAGCACGGGAAATAGAGCGATTGCCAGGGCAAGACCACCTGCAACTGCAGCAATCTTATTCAAAAACAAACTTAGCAGGAACATCAGAACCCCAATAAATGTACAGATACAGGCACAAAGAAGAATCTCCAGCCTATAAGCTGTAATGGCGAAAATTCAGAGAAAATCTCGTAATAAATAAACACAGAACTATCAAACTGCGTAAGAGCCCTTGTCGTTGCTGCCGTTCTCAGCAGCTTTCCCCATTCATTGCTCCATTCAATGTCCGGTAAAAGAGGAAGTATTGTGCAGATGACTGCCACAACAGTAAGAACAATGGAACGGATAAAAATCCCTCCTATTTGCCCTAATGCCCAACACTTTCTTCCTACACGGATTGCATGATACATATTCACATGCTGCATAAAAGGCACATCCGAGTTCGCATAAATTACTCCAAACCAAAACATAATCAGATAAGAAAAACTACACATCGCAAATGGAAATACGCACCAAGAGGACGGGTAGTCCACTGCAACTGAAAACTGTCGGATAGCCCCTACATATGACCGGCTGACTACAATCATCAATATTACAAAAACTGCCATTTTGCTATTGGCGATTTTCATCATGGAATTTTTCCAGGTATACTGTAATAACTTCATACTCCCACCTCTATAATCTGCTTTTTATTTTTTTG
>ENA-OQIR01000665-OQIR01000665.1-human-gut-metagenome-genome-assembly--contig:-NODE-665-length-13980-cov-2.164802_pt1 | contig 13980 bp, 19 predicted proteins | sample MGYA00242580_ERZ504745 | MGnify/ENA primary metagenome ERZ504745 (study PRJEB26092, sample SAMD00036214) | human gut metagenome | host: Homo sapiens | study: EMG produced TPA metagenomics assembly of... | reverse complement strand
GCATTCTTCAGCATTACGTATCCCGCTTCTTTCACCAACCATTTTCTTCGTACTTGTTACCCGTGTGATCGGATCCCTTCAGGTATTCGACCTGATCTATATGGTTATTGACAAGTCAAACCCGGCACTTACCAAGACTCAGTCACTGGTTTACCTGTTCTATAAATATGCATTTATCAATAAGAACATGGGATACGGCGCTACGATCGTAGTAGTACTTCTTATTATCACCATGATCCTGACAGTATTCCAGATGATCGGTCAGAAGAAATGGGTATTCTACAACTAAAAGGGGGATTAACCATGGATAGTATGGAAACAAAAAAGAAATTAACCACTATTTTAATACATGTCATACTGATCATTGTGTCCATAACGATGCTTGTGCCATTTATCTGGATGATCCTGACAGCTTTTAAAACTGTAACTGAGCAACATCTGTAGATCCTTTCACTATTTTCCCGAAAATATGGAGAAAAGACGCATTTATTTCTGTTATCAATAACATGAACTTCCTGCTTCTGTACAAGAATACACTGCTTCTGATCTTCTTCCGAGTAGTGTGTGCGGTTCTTACAGCAACTATGGCAGGCTATGCATTTGGACGACTGAACTTCAAGGGCCGTGATCTCTGCTTCAGTCTTGTACTGTTCCAGATGATGGTTCCGGTACAGATTTTCATCATCCCGCAGTACCTGATGGTCAGCAAGATGGGTATGCTGAATACGATCTTTGCCCTTGTATTCCCAGGTATTGTTACTGCATTCGGTACTTTCCTTCTGAGACAGGGATACATGGGACTGCCGAAGGATCTGGAGGAGGCTGCCAGACTTGACGGATGTAACATCGGTCAGACCTTCCTTTACATCATGGCACCACTTACAAGATCCAGTATGGTCGCACTTGGAATTTTCACAGCTGTATTCGCATTCAAAGACCTGATGTGGCCGATGATCGTTAATACAGATAAGGATATGCTGGTACTTTCTTCCGCACTTGCAAAGATGCAGGGCCAGTACGTATCCAAATTCCCGGAACTGATGGCTGCATCTCTGATCGCCTGCATTCCGATGATCGTGATCTACATGATCTTCCAGAAACAGTTTATCGAAGGTATTGCTACCAGCGGTGGAAAACTGTAATCAGAAATATTACATAAGGTAATACAAGACGCTGACAATGTATATAACTGAGGATTTGGTTATTGAGGTTGTCAGCGGTATTTTTATCGAAGCAAATGCCAAAATGCACAGTTATTTGATGATTCTTAAGGAAAGAGGCGGATATTTTTATCTGCAGTAAATGAAAAAAGGAGAAAATTATGCCGATTAAATTTCACGAGGAATCAAAGACATTCCACATTTATAACAAACATTTAAGCTACATCACCTGTATCATGGAAAATGGTCAGATGGAGAATCTGTACTATGGAAAAGCTATCCGCGATAAAGAGGATTTCAGTTATCTTCATGAAGAGATCATGCGTTCCCTGATGGCTGTATGCGTTCCGGAGCCAGGACTTCTTTCCATGCAGTATACCAAACAGGAGTATCCTGTTTACGGAACCGGTGATTACAGAAACCCTGCCCTTACTGTTCGTCAGGAGAACGGAAGCGAGATCGTAGATTTCAAATATGTTTCTCATGAGATCTATGGCGGCAAGAAGAAGCTTGCAGGTCTTCCGGCAACTTATACAGAAAGTGATGAGGAAGCAACATCTCTGGATATCACACTTCATGATTCTGTGATGGACACAGACCTTGTTCTTACATATTCCGTATATGAGGATTACCCGGTGATCACCAGAAGCGCACGCCTTGTTCAGAAAGGGGATCAGAAGATCCGCCTTGAGAATGTGATGAGTGCAGCAGTGGAGTTTCCGGATATGGATTATGAGATGATCCATCTTTCCGGTGCGTGGGCACGTGAGCGCTATGTAAAAACACGTAAACTTGAGATGGGTACACAGGCTGTACAGAGTCTTGCAGGAACCGGTTCCAGCTCTGAGCAGAATCCGTTTATCGCACTGAAGCGTCCTCATACAACAGAAGACACAGGCGAGGTTTTTGGATTCAGCTTTGTGTACAGCGGCAACTTCCTTGCACAGGTCGAGGTTTCCACCTACGAGATGACACGAGTTATGATGGGAATCAATCCACAGGGATTTTCCTGGGAGCTTTCCAGAGATGAGGAATTCCAGACTCCGGAGGTTGTTATGGTATACAGTGATAAGGGCTTAAACGGAATGAGCCAGGCTTACCACAGACTGTACCGTGACCGTCTGATGCGTGGAAAATGGAGAAATCATGCACGCCCGATCCTCCTCAATAACTGGGAAGCGACCTATTTTGATTTTAATGAGGAAAAAATCCTCAATATTGCAAAAAAGCCAAAGAGGTTGGGGTAGAGCTGTTCGTTCTGGATGACGGATGGTTCGGAACCAGAAACGATGATTACCAGGGGCTTGGCGACTGGTTCGTAAATAAGAATAAGCTTCCGAACGGAATTTCCGGACTTTCCCGTAAGATCGAGGAGATGGGCCTGAAATTCGGTCTCTGGGTAGAGCTTGAGATGGTAAACAAGAACAGTGACTGCTACAGAGCACATCCGGACTGGCTCATCGGAGCACCGGACCGTTTTGAGTCTCACTCAAGACATCAGCACGTTCTTGATTTTTCCAGACCTGAGGTTGTGGATTTCATTTATGATTCCATCTCCAAGGTTATCGAGGAATCTTCATTTCCTACATTAAATGGGATATGAACCGTTATATGTCCGAGCCTTTCAGCCGCGGCGCATCTGCAGCAGATCAGGGCAAGACTATGCATAAATATATCCTTGGTGTTTATGAGCTGTATACAAGACTGACAGAGAGATTCCCTGACATCCTCTTTGAATCCTGCGCAAGCGGCGGAGCAAGATTTGATCCGGGAATGCTGTATTTTGCACCGCAGACATGGACCAGTGATGATACCGATGCAGCTGAGAGAGAAAAGATCCAGTACGGTACCTCCTTTGTCTATCCGATCGTCAGCATGGGATCTCATGTATCAGCAGTACCGAATCATCAGCTGCACCGTACCACACCGCTTTCCACAAGAGCAAATGTGGCATATTTCGGAACCTTTGGCTATGAGCTGGATCTGAACCTCTTAAGTGATGAAGAGATCGAAGAGGTAAAGGCACAGGTGGAATTCATGAAGGAACATCGTGATCTGATCCAGGTGGAGGGTGATTTCTACCGTATCTTAAGCCCGTTCGAAGGAAATGATACTGCATGGATGGTTGTTTCCAGAGACAAAAAACAGGCAGTTGCCGGATACTATGAGAGACTGAACAAGGTAAATGCTTCCTGGATGCGTCTGCGGTTCAAAGGTCTTGACGAGGATCAGCTTTACAAAGTAAAATGGGAAGATAAGTGCCTGAAAGCTTACGGAAATGAGCTGATGTATGCAGGAATCCCGGTTGATCGTGACTACTGCAATAAGACAAACGGTGACTTCCATTCTGTATTGTATACAATTGAAGCAGAGGACTGATTTCTGCAAGTGATGGAATAAAAACTGTCTGTAGAAAAAACATCCGCCTGACCAGAAAAATAACAGGCCGCCGGATATGGCGGTCTGTTATTGGGTGGCGAAGCAGCGCACGGTCGGAAATGTAATATATGACATCAGGGAGGTGGCAAGTTGCTTCATACAGTTGGTTTTACAAACTCAGACAGCTATAAATGTCTGGAGAATTTAAAGAAAGGTGCGGTGGATCTCTGTCTTACTTACTGTGGGTGGGAAAAATGTGATCCGGGATATCGATTTGGACCAAATAAAAGGATCTCCCATGTACTTCATATCGTGGAATCCGGAAGCGGAGTTTTTGAGATGGATGGCTATCAGTATCATCTGACCGGTGGAGAAGCATTTCTGATCCCACCCAATGTGGAGGCCTGGTATGAGGCAGACATGGACAATCCCTGGACGTACCGCTGGGTAGGATTTGAGGGAATGATTGCCGAGGAAGTGATTCATGTAAGTGGTTTTAGCCGGGAAAATCCGGTCCGAAGGATCCACTGCATGGAAAATGCTGCGAAGTATATTGATGCATGGTACGGACCAACAAGCTCGTTTTTGAAAATGAGCTGAAACGAAACGGACTTCTGCTGCTTCTTTTTTCTGACCTGATCACAGATAACCGGGATGCATGTCTGAGAGAAGGCAAGCTTCTTCCATCCCACAGATATCCAAATTCCGTTTATGTGGAGCATGCAGTGGATTACATTGCAGCCAACTTTGACAAGAGGCTGAAGATCAATGAGCTGGCAGATCGCATTGGCGTCAACCGGAGCTATCTTACCAGTTCATTTAAAAAAAGCCTTGGATGCTCGCCGCAGGAATATCTTATGAATCTTCGCATTGAGAAGGCGAAAACTCTTCTGAAAAACGGAGATATTCAGGTCAGTGAAGTAGCTGCAAGAGTAGGGTATGGAGATCCGCTGGCTTTTTCCAAGGTATTCAAGGCAAGAACAGGAAGAAGTCCGAGAGAATACAAGGAAGAAAAGAGAAGACTTGTAGTGAATGGAAAGAAGGGCGATTATACGGAATCTGAGGCCTGATAACTGGCAGTACCTTTTGTTGCTGGCAGATCTTTGCGATAAAAAATAACAACTCTCTGTCTGAATTAGGATATATTTCATGCAACAAAACAACAATTATTGACATCAAAGTACATATTTTAAAGATGCTTCCGGTAGTATCATAAAACCATAATAATAACGAAGCGGGGCTGCGCCGCAGAATCAGCAGAAAATCAGGATTTTTGCCAAGAACAGAAAAATCTGTCACAGAAAAATCCAAAAAGATCAATAGGAGGAACGAACATGATCAAAATTACATTTATGGGAGCAGGAAGCACGGTTTTCGCAAGAAATGTACTTGGTGACTGTATGTGTACACCGGCACTTCGCGAGAGCGAGATCGCACTTTATGATATCGATGAGAAGAGGCTGGAGGATTCCAGAATTATTTTAAGTGCCATCAACCACAACGTAAACGAGGACCGCGCAGTGATCAAGACCTACCTTGGTGCAGAGAACCGTAAAGATGCACTTCGTGATGCAGATTTCGTAGTTAATGCCATCCAGGTAGGCGGCTATGAGCCATGCACCGTAACAGACTTTGAGATCCCGAAGAAATACGGCATCAAACAGACAATCGCAGATACCCTGGGAATCGGCGGAATCATGCGTGCACTTCGTACCATTCCGGTTCTGGAAGAATTTGCGCGCGACATGGAAGAGGTCTGCCCGAACACTCTGTTCCTGAACTACTCCAACCCTATGGCAATGCTTACCGGCTATATGCAGCGTTTCACAAAGATCCGCACGGTAGGTCTCTGCCACAGCGTACAGGTATGTTCCCAGAAGCTTCTTGAGGGAATGGGAATGGAAGACAAGATTGAGGGACGTACTGAGCTGATCGCAGGTATCAACCACATGGCGTGGCTCCTTGAGATCCACGACAAAGACGGAAATGATCTGTATCCGGAGATCCGCAGAATTGCCGAGGAGAAGAATACCTCCGGTGAGAAGCATGAGGACATGGTGCGTTATGAGTATATCCGTCATCTTGGATACTATTGCACAGAGTCCAGTGAGCACAATGCAGAGTATAATCCGTTCTTCATCAAATCCAAATATCCGGAGATGATCGAGGAGTTCAATATTCCGCTTGACGAATATCCGAGAAGATGTATCAAACAGATCGAGGGCTGGGAAAAAGAGCGCGAGGATATCCTCAAGGATGGCAAGATCGGTCATGAGAGAAGTAAAGAGTATGCTTCTTATATTATGGAGGCTGTTGTTACAAACACACCGTACAAGATCGGTGGAAATGTTCTTAACAACGGTTACATCGATAACCTTCCGCCGGATGCCTGCGTAGAGGTTCCATGCTATATCGACGGAACCGGTGTACATCCGGTAAAAGTGGGCAAGCTTCCTACACAGCTGGCAGCTATGAACTCATCTAATGTCAGCCCGCAGCTCCTTGCTATTGAGCAGCAGTGACCAAAGACCGCCAGAAAATCTATCAGGCAGCCATGATGGACCGCACACAGGTGCAGAGCTGAACATCAAAGATATCCAGGCAATGTGTGATGAGCTGATCGAGGCACATGGGGATTATATGAAGATGTACCGCTAAGGCAGGAAATGATCGGAAGGCAGCAAAAACTTTGAAATAAATATGCAAGGCGGCATATAAAGGCCGGAACACCAGAATGGGGAGGTGTTCCGGTCTTTCTTTATATGGAACTTTTGATAAATAATAAAAACAACTTGTTCGTATGTATATACAAGTTATAAAATGATTACAGATGAAATTAACAGGATAAATACAGATCAAAATATAAATATCCGTTTTACATCCGATGTTTGAAGGGAGAAGCTTATGGCAGAAAACGGAAAAGCAAAATATTATGCACTGATGGAAGAAATGAAAACAGACATTCTTTCCGGAAAGATCCGTCCGGGTGAGAAGCTTCCTTCTGAAAACCAGCTCAGTGTCCGCTACGGGCTGAGCAGGCATACGGTGCGAAAGGCTCTGGGGATTCTGGCAGGAGATGGATACATAGAATCCTTTCAGGGAAAAGGAACCTTCTGTGCGGATGTACTCCGTCAGATCCACGGGACCGGAAACATCGCAGTGGTAACTACATATATCTCGGATTATATTTTTCCCAGGCTGATCCAGGGGATTGATGAGGTACTGTCCGATAATGGGTACAGTATCATCCTCAAAAATACAAGGAAACAGTCGTCAGAAGGAGGCAAGATTCCTGGAAGAGCTGATCAGTAAGGGGATTGACGGACTGATCATTGAACCCAGCAAAAGCGAGCTGTTGTGCAGACATGTAAGTCTGTACGAAACACTGGACAAATATCAGATCCCATATATTTTTATCCAGGGACTGTATACAGAGATGCAGGAAAAACCCCATATCCTCATGGATGATGCAGGTGGCGGTTATCTTGTTGCAAAGCATCTCCTGGATTCCGGCAGACGTGACATCGCAGGTTTTTTCAAGGCAGATGACCGTCAGGGAATCGAACGGCATAAGGGCTATGTGAAGGCTTTGCAGGAGCATGGAATTGCCTATGACCCGGATAAGGTGGTCTGGTTTCACACCGAGGACCGGCGAAAAAAGCCGGCTCTTATGGTACGGAACATGGTCCGACAGAACAGTCTTCCGGATGGGATCGTATGTTACAACGACCAGATCGCTGTCCAGGTCATGGAAGAACTGGAACGTCAGGGCAAAAAGATCCCGGAAGATGTTGCAGTGACCGGCTATGACAATTCACTGTATGCAAGACAGGGACAGGGCATTACCACCATCACCCATCCCCAGGAAAAACTGGGAGAGATGGCGGCAAAGCTTCTCCTGGAAAAATTAAGTGGCGTGCCGGATGAAGAAAGTACAGTGGAACGGCTGATCCGGCCGGAACTGATCATACGGGGCAGCAGCGTGAAAGCAGGGGCGTGAGCACAGATACATAACCGTTTTATCAGATTGTTTTATTAGAGAATGAAGCGATGTAGATTACAGAGAACCCTATAACATTTCAGAAGATCGGACGCATGTTGGCAGCAGAACCGGGCAGCAGATTTTCAGGAATGTTATGCATATGATATTAATTTTATTTTAAGGAGGATTTTTCGCATGAAAACAGGAAGAGATTACAAATTCTGGTTTTGCACAGGTTCACAGGATCTTTACGGAGATGAGTGTCTCCGCAAGGTAGCCGAGCATTCTAAGATCATTGTGGAGGAGCTGAATAAATCCGGCGTACTTCCGTTTGAGGTTGTATGGAAACCAACGCTGATCACAAATGAGCTGATCCGTAAAACCTTTAATGATGCCAATGCAGATGAAATTGTGCTGGCGTGATCGCATGGATGCATACATTTTCCCCGGCAAAATCCTGGATTCTTGGTCTCAAAGAGTATCGTAAACCGCTGTGCCACCTTCATACACAGTTCAATGTGGAGATTCCCTATGATACCATTGATATGGACTTCATGAATGAGAACCAGTCCGCACACGGCGGACGTGAGTTTGGCCATATGGTAACTCGAATGGGAATTGAGCGTAAGGTCATTGCAGGACACTGGGCAGACAAAAAGGTCCAGGAGCGTCTGGCATCCTGGATGCGTACTGCAGTTGGTATCATGGAAAGCAGCCATATTCGTGTATGCCGTGTTGCGGATAACATGAGAAATGTAGCCGTAACAGAGGGCGATAAGGTTGAGGCTCAGATGAAATTCGGATGGGAGATCGATGCTTATCCGGTTAATGAGATCGCAGAATATGTTCAGGATGTAAGCCAGGGAGATATTGATGTTCTGGTAGAAGAATATTATAATAAATATGACATGATTCTGGATGGACGTGACCCGGAAGAATTTAAGAAACACGTAGCAGTCCAGGCAGGAATCGAGATCGGTTTTGAACGTTTCCTTGAGGAGAAAAACTATCAGGCTATCGTAACACATTTTGGTGATCTGGCTCCCTGAAACAGCTTCCAGGTCTTGCAATCCAGCGCCTTATGGAAAAAGGCTACGGATTTGGCGGCGAGGGTGACTGGAAAACAGCAGCTATGGTCCGCCTGATGAAGATCATGAGCGCCGGCAAAAAAGATGCAAAAGGTACTTCCTTTATGGAGGATTACACATACAATCTGGTACCTGGCAAAGAGGGAATCCTTGAGGCACATATGCTTGAGGTTTGCCCTTCTGTTGCAGAGGGAAAAGTCAGCATGAGAGTTTGCCCGCTTTCCATGGGAGACCGTGAGGATCCGGCAAGACTGGTATTCACATCCAAGACAGGCCCGGCTATCGCCACATCCCTGGTTGATCTGGGAGATCGTTTCCGCCTGCTGATCAATGAAGTGGAGTGCAAGAAGACAGAGAAACCAATGCCTGCACTTCCGGTAGGTACGGCGTTCTGGACACCGAAGCCGGATCTTTCCACGGCGGCAGAAGTGGATCCTTTCTGGCGGCGCACACCATACTGCATTTACCTATGATCTGACCGCAGAGCAGATGGGCGACTGGGCAGCAGCTATGGGTATTGAAGCTGTTTATATTGATGGTGATACAACGATCCGGAATCTGCAGAATGAGCTGAGATGGAACAGCATGTATTTCAGCAAATAATACGGGAGGTTTTTTAAAATGGGAGTAAACGAGGCAAAAACAGCCATTCTTGAGAACCGTACAGCTCTTGGTATTGAGTTTGGTTCCACAAGGATCAAGGCAGTTCTGGTAGATGACAAAAATCAGCCGATCGCATCCGGCGGTTACGGATGGGAGAACCAGTATGTGGACGGAATCTGGACCTACAGCCTGGAGGAGATCTGGAAGGGCCTTCAGGCCAGCTATCAGGATATGGCAAAAGATGTCCGGGAGAAATACGGCGTGGAACTGACAAGCGTAGGTGCTTTCGGTGTCAGTGCCATGATGCACGGATATATGCCTTAATTAAAGCGGGAGAGCTGATGGTTCCTTTCCGCACCTGGAGAAACAATATCACGGGAGAAGCTTCTGAGAAGCTGGCAGAGCTTTTCCATTACAATATCCCTCAGAGATGGAGCATCGCACACCTGTATCAGGCGATCCTTAACGGTGAGGAGCATGTAAAAGATATCGATTATATCACCACTCTGGAAGCCTATGTGCACTGGAAACTCACCGGAAAAAGAGTTCTTGGTATCGGTGATGCGGCAGGTATGTTCCCGATCGACAGTGAAACGAAAGACTACAACGAGGAGATGGTGCAGAAGTTCGATGAACTGGTTGCGCCTTATGGATATCCATGGAAACTCCGCGATATTATGCCGGAAGCTCTGGTGGCAGGTCAGGATGCAGGAGTTCTTACTGAGGAAGGCGCAAAGCTTCTGGATGTAAGCGGAAAGCTGAAAGCCGGAATTCCCATGTGCCCGCCTGAGGGAGACGCAGGAACCGGTATGGTTGCCACAAACAGTGTCCGCCGGCGTACCGGAAATGTTTCGGCAGGAACATCCGTATTTGCCATGATCGTTCTGGAAAAGGCTCTTTCCAAACCGTACAAAGAAATCGATATGGTAACAACTCCGGCAGGAGATCCGGTTGCATGGCACATTCCAACAACTGTACGTCGGATCTGAACGCATGGGTAAATGTGTTTAAGGAATTTGCAGAAGCCATGGGTATGGAAGTGGATATGAACAAACTGTTCGGAACTCTTTATAACAAAGCACTGGAAGGTGACCCGGACTGCGGAGGACTTCTTTCCTACTGCTATTTCTCCGGCGAGCATATGACTGGTTTTGAAGAGGGACGTCCACTGTTTGTACGTTCTCCTGAGAGCAGATTTACACTGGCAAACTTTATGCGAAATAATCTTTACACCTGCCTCGGCGCCATGCGTGTAGGTCTGGATATCCTTCTGAATCAGGAGCAGGTAAAGATCGACAAGCTTCTGGGCCACGGCGGCCTCTTTAAGACAAAGGGTGTCGGCCAGCAGATCCTTGCAGATGCGGTAGATGCACCGGTATCTGTAATGTCCACAGCAGGAGAAGGAGGAGCCTGGGGAATCGCGCTTCTGGCTTCCTATCTGATCAACAAAAAAGACGGCGAAGATCTTGCAGACTTCCTAGATGAAAATGTCTTTAAAGGAAATGAAGGCAGCACACTGGCGCCGAAAGCAGAAGGCGTGAAAGGATTCAACGCATTTATGGACCGGTATATGAAAGGTCTTGGCATTGAGAGAGCAGCAGTGGAATCCGAAATCTGGTAAAATGCAGGATGTACGGAAATGAGAATACCTGTTTTCGGATACGGGGAAAAACAGATGGAAATCTGTCGGATTTCTGCTCTGTGTCCAGAGAGGAAAATGAATGAACGAGAGTAACCACGAAAAGAAACCAACATCCGGCCAGATGGTTCATGTCGTGATCGATCGTCCGATGAATACCTGCCATCCGGAACACAAAGATCTTTTTATCCGGTAAATTATGGTTACATTGAAGGAATCATCGCCCCGGACGGAGAGGAACAGGACGTCTACGTTCTTGGCATTGATCACCCTGTAAAAGAATTTACAGGAAAAATCATCGCCATCGTCCACCGCCTCAATGATGTGGAAGATAAATGGGTGGCAGTGCCGGAAGATATGAATATGACAGCCAAGGAGATCATGGCACAGGTTCAGTTTCAGGAGCAGTATTTTGAGACAGAAATAGAAATGCTGGAATAAGAAAATTAAAAACAGGAGCAGACATGGTACGCCATGTGACTGCTCCTGTTTTTGGATAGGAGTCATATGAAAAGCTGTCTTGTAAGAATGTAATAAAACTGTCATGATTCTGGTAGATCCGGATAAGAATCTTGTTCTGGTATATAATTTTGAACATGGAACCTCGGAACCATATACATTACAGGACTCTGTGAAAGCAGGAATTTATGAAGATCTGTGGATTGATTTTTCTGCTATGAAAATGAATGGATTTTATTGAAAATATTTCTCCGTAATGTTATCATTGGACACGAAAAACACAGAAAAAATTAAAAAACAAAAAAATTAAACGGTTGTATAATGTGTCTGTAATACGATCAGAGGCAGCCGGTCAGAGAACAGAATGATGGGTGGCAAAATGTTTGATGACCAGGGCTATACAGGAGGAGAATACAATGAAATTAACCATGCTTGGAACCGGTAACGCACTGGTAACAGAGTGTTACAATACCTGCTTTGTACTCAGCGATGAGTACGGCCATTTTCTGGTTGACGGAGGCGGCGGAAATACGGTGCTTTCCCAGCTGAAAAAAGCAGGTGTTGATCTGATGGATGTTCATGAGATCTTTGTTACACATAAGCACGTAGACCATATCATGGGAATCGTGTGGGTGATCCGCATCATTTGCCAGAACATGAAAAAAGGTACTTATCAGGGCGAGGCAAACATCTATGCTCATGATGAAGTGATCGGACTTCTGAAAGACATGGCATTTAAGCTTCTGAATAAGAAGGAGACACAGTACATCGGTGACAGACTTCATCTGATCGAGGTAAAAGACGGCGAGGAAAAAACAATTCTTAATAAGAAAGTGACCTTCTTTGATATCGGTTCCACCAAGGCGAAACAGTTCGGTTTCCAGATGATCTATGACGGTGGTAAGGTACTTACCTGCTGCGGTGACGAACCATACAATGAATGTGAAGAGAAATACGACAAAAGGCAGCGAACTGGATGTTCCACGAAGCATTCTGTCTGTATGGACAGCGTGATATCTTCAATCCTTATGAGAAACACCACTCTACGGTTAAGGATGCCAGTGAGCTGGCTGAGAACCTTGGAGTTAAGAATCTTGTCCTGTATCACACAGAGGATAAGAACATTAAGAAACGTAAAGAGCTTTACGGAGCAGAAGGCAGAGAGTATTATCACGGAAATCTGTTTATTCCGGATGATCTTGATGTGATCGAGATGTAAGAAATATAGATAAAGGACCGGGAATGAGACTGTGGTGGCATTCCCGGTTTTGAGGTGACAGAACATATGCCAGTAACAGACCGAATCACCCTTGAGAAAAAATATGAAAAACTTCAGGAAATCCTCCGTTCATTCGGAAGTGTGGCGGTAGCGTTTTCGGGCGGAGTGGATTCCACATTTCTTCTGAAAGTGGCGCAGGAGACACTTGGCGATAAGGCCATAGCCATCACTGCATGCCCCTGCTCCTTTACAGAAAGAGAGAGGAAAGAAACCGAGGATTTCTGCAGGGAAAATCACATTCATCAGGAGATATGCAAGCTTAATGAATTTGAGATTCCGGGATTTCGCCAGAATCCTCCGGATCGCTGCTACATCTGCAAAAAAGGCATTTTTACCAGATTATGGGAAGTAGCGAAAAAGAACAACATCAATGTGCTTGCGGAAGGTTCCAACATGGATGATCTGGGCGACTACCGTCCGGGAAAAAGAGCTATCCAGGAACTTGGTGTGCGAAGTCCCCTTCAGGAAGCCGGACTCTATAAAGAAGAGATCCGTGAACTGTCAAAGGAGATGAATCTTCCTACCTGGAACAAGCCGTCTTTTGCCTGTCTTGCTTCCAGATTTGTATACGGTGAGACCATTACCGAGGAGAAGCTTCACATGGTAGATCAGGCGGAGCAGTTTCTGATGGATCTGGGATTCCGTCAGTTCCGCGTCCGTATCCATGGAACCATGGCCAGGATCGAGGTTCCGGCAGAAGAGATCCTGAAAATTGCAGATAATGAAACAAGAACAAAGATCACAGAGAAATTCCGCACATTGGGATTTTCTTACGTGACGCTGGATCTTCAGGGCTTCCGTTCCGGAAGTATGAATGAAACACTGGGAAAATAAGTAGCAGAAAATGAAATAATCCCCCGGAAATACCGCGCGAGAAGTATTCGGGGGATTGCTGCACTAATAGAACCTGAGGCTCAGTTACTGTTTTCAAATCTTAATTTTCGGATCGAGAATATCTGCCTGGCAGGCTGTATATCTTACATATAATCCTTCAGCACATCATGATCCCGCAGTACTTTCTCAACCACGGTACCCTTCACAACATTAAGAAGTGGTTTCTTCAGTGCATTCAGCGGCCCTGGCAGCTGGATCTCAAGAGGAGATTTTCCGTCCATCAGTTTTACACTGCTGTCCAGAAGCTCACGGATATCGTAAACGCTTCCCCATACTTCCGGAACCCCACGGTCTACACCGAAAAGTCCGTATACAGCCTCCATTGCAGTACGTACGGAATACTCTGTTGTGAATACGGTATCACGAGGAGTTTCCGCAAACTGGCCCAGGAATGCAAAGTTTACACAGCCATCCGGGATGACATCCGGGCGGTCACCTTTTGTGCGTGGCATGAAGAAGGCGGTGATGTATGGCATCATAGTCGGAACGCAGACAGC
>ENA-OQIR01000662-OQIR01000662.1-human-gut-metagenome-genome-assembly--contig:-NODE-662-length-14002-cov-1.440216_pt1 | contig 14002 bp, 18 predicted proteins | sample MGYA00242580_ERZ504745 | MGnify/ENA primary metagenome ERZ504745 (study PRJEB26092, sample SAMD00036214) | human gut metagenome | host: Homo sapiens | study: EMG produced TPA metagenomics assembly of... | reverse complement strand
TCTTCCGGCGTTTGGTAGCCAGGAACGCGCGCAATATGAATTTTGAAACGTACCGTGTCCTTTTTACGACGGAGCCGGGCTGGAGGACGCTGTGGCCAGAGAGGTGAAAGCATGGGAAATGTCCTGATTTTGAACGGCAGCCCCGGGCGCCGCGCTCCAATTCAAAGCGGTACGCCGCGATTTTTGCCGAGAGCTGCTCCTGTCCGACGGAATCCTGTCTGATTTCTGCGTCCAACCATGCGGAGCTTTGCTCGAAATGGAATGATTTTTCCGATGTGCTGCTGGTGTTCCCGCTGTATGCGGACGGAATTCCAGTTTCCCTGCTGAATTTTCTCAAAACGGTGGAGCAGAATCCGCCGGAGCGAAAGCCGGTGGTCTCCGTGCTGGTGAACTGCGGCTTTTTGGAGTACCGGCAGAACGATACGGCGGTTGCAATGGTGAAGCTGTTTTGCAGGCAAAACGGCTTTCCCTTCGGTTCGGTGTTGGAAATCGGAGCCGGGGAGGCCATCCTGGATACGCCGTTCCGGGGATTCGCGGCGCGGAAAATCAGAAGCTGGCCGCTTCCGTTGCGGCGGGCCGGTATCGTGCGCTGCATGCGACTATGCCGCTTCCCGTATCGCTGTTTCTCAAAGCTTCCACCAAATATTGGCTGGGCTATGGGGAAAAGAACGGCGTGACGAGGGAACAGATGGAAACCATGGAGATTGAGGGGAGCAGGAGCCTCCGCACGCTCTTTGAGAAGTTTTCAGGCCTGCCTGCCGCCGGTTCGGACGGCGCACGGCGCCGCATCTTCCGCTGTTTTGGAAAGGCGGGGGAGAACCTTATGGCCGCTCTTTGGCAGCCGGATTGACAAGTGAAAGGGGATTTACAATATCATAAGCCAGCTGGATATGATTCGGTAGTAGTAAAGGTTCTTGTACCACGTTTTACGTCACCATTATAAATAGATACAGAATATTTTGTTTTAGGAGTTAGTCCTGTAAGAGTATATGATGAAGCAGCTACTGCAGCAGCATCCAGTTCGATATATGTTGTATCTACCTCTTCGACATCATCTTTTGCTTCAGCCAACTTCAGCGAAGTAACCTCAGCGCCTTCAGTCCAAGAAAGTACAGCACTTTCACCTGTAATAGAAGCAACCTCATTCAAAATCTGTTCAGCGCTTGTTTTAAAAGAATATTTTTCCAAATAAGTCCATTTTGAATCAGCCTTTACCGAAGACATTGATTTCATTCGCAGAAAATACTTTGTTTCACCTTGTAAGCCAGTAATAACATAAGGAGTTTCAACGATAGATTTATCTTCACCTAAAACAACAGAATGCTGCGTACCACCAATCTCTATTTCATCATACAAAGAATCTGTACTATATTCTATTACATAATATTCTGCATCGGGAACTGTTCCCCACGAAATCTCAGCAGATGTCGGTTGTGCAGAAATAGAAATTTTTGAAGCAGTCACACTGAACAAACGATCATGAGCGCTGTCTACATCCCAATCATTACCATCAGTACATGCAGTTCCGATGATAGAGGCCAGGAGCATAAAAGCTCCAGAACCTATGATATATTTAAACATCTTCATATCTTTATGTCTATTTTATTATTTAAATTAATCTGAATATCCATAAGAGTTATGGATATAACCATTTGCAGCCGAAATAGTAGTAGAACCAATAGGCAATAAATAACGGTTCTTAACCTGTACATTATCTCCAACTAAGCCACTTGAGATAGAAGGCCAGTTAGTTTGTAATTGTGTCTGCTTAGAGTCTTCTCTTTCAGCGCCATAGAATGACTTATTATCATCATAGTCAGATGATTCTTTTCCTTCTGGCAAACCATACCAAGTAACACTCGACATATCAATCTTAGTTTTGGTTTCATCTGTATAGTTGAAATAAACCTTTTCCGGATAATAATTAGGATTAGATTCATTCATCAGTCATCATAATAAGTATCCTTAAATTCCTGAATCTTTTCAGCCAACAGATTCCAACGAATCAAATCAAATTTACGGAATCCTTCTCCAGCCAACTCCCATGCATTTTCATCAACAATAGCATCAAACATTGCTTCTTTAGTAGCTGGTATAGCTTCAATATATTTCTCAGCATCAGCCTTGTCTGCATCGGCAAAAGCACGTGTATGTACCATAGCTAATGCCTGACGAGCAGTCAATCCTGCTGATCCTTCATAATCACCATCAGGACCGGCCAACTCATTCATAACTTCAAGCGTACCACAACAAAACCTGAGGATAACGTGCCTTCACTACATTAATACCAGACATCCACTTAGCATTTCCTGTAGCAATAGCAGCCTGACGCCATTCTTCATTCATCTTACGTACATCCCATTTTCCAACATAAATTCCAAATGGTGCATTACCCAACATCGATTCTTTCGTTACACCATTTTCTGCACCTAACTGTACCTGTGCACAAGTTATATCACGGCGCAAGTCTTTCTTATCGAATGAATAAAAGAATGGAGCTGTCAATTTCATCTTACCAGATGAATTACCTTTTACACCATATTCAGTGGTAGCACCGTTAACACGTACACCAACGGTATATCCTAACTCACTGCTAACACCAAGTCCCATCGGCATCTCAAATATATTCTCATGGTAGTTCTTATCCAGTTCACGCTGGTTAATCAAATACCATTGATTTTCTACAGACGGATTCAATTTATGAGTACCATTAGTTATAATAGCACTTAAATGTGATAGAGCCAGTTCATAAAGTTTGGTACGAGTTGCAGCATCCGGACGCTGAGTAGGATAAGTAGGGTCAGTATAGTCTGCAGTTTCATATCCGTCCTTTGCTTGTTCACGAATCACCCATCCAGCACGAGTCATTGCGATATTCGCCAACAAAGCATGTGCATATCCCTTTGTCGCATGCTCTGTAGTATAACCCGATACCTCATCTGCCCAAGGCAGTAACTCTACAGCATTCTTTAAATCGACCATTAAAGTATCCAAAATAACATCACGGTCTGTCTTATGCAAATAAGCATTACTCAAATCAGCCTGTGAAGGTTCTAACTTCAGTGGCACATCACCAAAGAAACGAACCAAATCAAAATAAATCATGGCACGCAGAGCTAAAGTTTCTCCTTTATAGCGTTCCATTGTTTTCTGTTCTGATCCACCAGAAGTAAGCAATGAACTAGAGTTAATGCCCTCCAATGTTAAGTTTGCATCTTCTATAATACCATACATAGCATCCCAAAGTTTTGCTAAGTTACCCCAAGACGGGCTGGCATTATAGTTCATATTACCACGCTCACTGGTTGTATTGTCGGCATCAGCACCCAAACCATCGACTAATTCACAATCTGAGTTTAATCCCCAAATAATAGGAATATACTGTGAATAAGTCTGATCTTGTGCCAATCCACCATAAATTTTATTCACACGCAATCCTGTATAATAAGTAGAATTGTATACAGTGTTGTCATTTAGTTCGGAAGGAGCTGTCTGTTCCAGAAAATCAGAACAAGAACTCATACCAGCAACTCCCGCAGCTAAAGCTAATAACTTAATTATATTTTTCATAAATAATATCATATTAGAATTTAGAATGTTACATTAATACCGGCTACAAATGAACGGCTCTTCGGATAAGCTGCATAATCAATACCCGGAGTCATTGCATTCTTTTTACTGCTTGTATCTACTTCCGGATCCGTCCGGAATAGTTCGTCAGACAGTAAAGGTTATAACTGTGACATAAATACGTACGTTCTGCATAAAAGCTTTCTTCACCCAAGCCTTCGGGAATGTATATCCGATAGTAATATTATTGACTCTCAAGAAAGAGGCATCTTCTACTGCATAATCATTCAAATACATTGCTGTTACAGCAGCAGGATTATAAATATTAGCTCCTGTATTGAGAGCATTCAATCGTGCAATCAATCCTTCGGCACCACCATAGTAATCAACTGTTGAACTACTTGGCTTACCCAAATTCAGACCAGTTTCAGGATCAATCCAAGTATAGCGGTTATCCAAAGCAAAATCATTAACCAAGTTATATCCCTTTGCAGAACCTGCACAGAATGAATTAGCTAATTTAGTACCGTTCACAATCTGATTTCCGACAGAATAGTTAAAGAAAATATTGAAATCAAAGTTTCCAATAAATCCATCAAAACCAAATCCACCTGTTAACGGAGCAACTGTATTTCCCAATTTCTGTTTAATAGGATTACCGTTTTCATCACATTCATATTCAACTGTCCAGGATAAGGCTTACCACCGGCCATAGAATAGCTATTATCTTTAATGCCTTCACGCAATTCCCATGAAGTACCATTCAAAACCAATTCACCATTTGGATTTGTCACCGGATCGTATGCTGTATAGAAACCGTTTGTTTATATCCCCCAGATCTCACCTAAGCGACCACCCTCTTCTACACGATAGTCTTCATATTTTGCAATAGTACTACCCGACCAGTTACTGCTCTGCCATGGATTTTCTGTACTCAGTTCATCAATGCGGTTACGGTTATAAGAAATATTAAAGTTGAAGTTCAATCCCCACTTTGCCTTATCAGCCAATACAGCATTTAATGTCAATTCAACACCTTTATTAGAAGTTTTACCAAAGTTCTGATACTGGTAGCTATAACCGGTATTCGACGGAATCTCTGTTTTCATCAACAAATCTTTTGTTGTATTCCAATAAAAATCCAACGATCCAGATAAGCGGTTATTGAAGAAACCATAGTCGAAACCGATGTTACGAGTAATAGTTGTTTCCCATTTCAAGTTTGGATTATACAGGTTAGAACCATGTTCCAGCATAGCTCCACGAGTTTCATCAAAGAAAGGAGCTTTACCTGTATTACCAGCCATTGTATAAGTAGTATACATTAAGCCAGACTGATACGGTTATTACCGGCTGTACCATAGCTTAAACGAACTTTCAGGTTAGATAACCAGTCCTGAGTGCCTTTCATGAATGCTTCATCAGACAAACGCCATGCCAAAGCAGCAGAAGGGAATACTCCCCACTGATTACCTTTTGCAAACTTACTAGAACCATCGGCACGTACCGTTACCGTTAACAGATATTTATCCATTAAAGTATAGTTTACTCGTCCAAAGAAAGACAACATATTATCTTTAGCCGAAATTGTTGTCTGAGTAGCAAAGCTGTACCAGCTCCCATGTTAGCCAAGACTTCGTCGATAGTCATAGTGCCAGGAAATGCAACAGAAGTATTCTCGAGTGATGTTTCCTGCTGCTGCTTACTTCATGTCCCAGCAATACATTCAGTTTATCACGTCCGTCAAACAATTTCTTATTATCATAAGTCAAGGTATTAGCATTACGCCAATTTTTAGTGATATCACGAGTCAAAACAGACTGTGGTTGTCCATTATAACCCAATTTAGAATTCTGAACAGCATCACTAGCCCAAACCTGATCTGTATTATCATACTTCCAGCCATAACCAAATTCAGAACGGAATGTCCAGTTCTTGAATGGTTCCAGTTTAATCCAACATTATAATTTTGATTAAATGTATTTCTCTTTTTATAAGTTGCAAGCAAACGTTCTAACGGATTCTTCTGAGAAGACGTATTATTTTCTTCATCATCACTGTTTGAAGTCAAAGGATCAACAGGGCGGAAACGAGCTGCATTCGCAACAATTGAGTTAGCTGCACTCGATTCATTTGTATCTGCACCACCACTCAAACCATCTACAGTAGTGTAGCTCATACGAGCATTAAAGTCCAATGTCATCCACTGACTCAATTCTGCATTAATTTTAGCATTAATGTTATTCTTATTGAAGCCAGAGCCCAACATGATACTCTTTTCATCATTATGAGCGTAGCTTACATTATATTTTACCTGCTTGCTACCACCGCTTACATTCACATTATACTGAGCCTGATTTCCGGTACGTCCGAAAATATCATCCTGATAATCGTATCCTTCAACTGACTTCCAGATATCCATATCAGAATAGTTCCATAATCAGTAGAACCTAATTCATGCTGATAAGCAACATAATCATAAGGACTAAGTACTTTTGTCAACTTTGTAACTTTCTTAAGACCAAAAGAAGCACCAAAATCAACTTGGGTTTTGCCTTCTGTTCCACTCTTAGTAGTTACAATAATAACACCATTAGCACCACGAGCACCATAAATTGCTGTAGAAGACGCATCCTTTAAAACATCGATACTTTGAATTTCAGATGGAGCAATATCACTAATACTTGAAACAGGGAATCCATCAACAATATATAAAGGAGAGTTATCCTGAGACAAAGAACCACCACCACGAACACGAATCTTCACATCTGCATCAGGTGAACCTTCGGTTGTTGTAATGTTTACACCTGCCAATTTACCAGTCAAAGCTTCAGTTGCACTAGAAACAGGAACAGCAGCGATATCTTCAGCACTGACAGAGGCAACAGAACCTGTCAAATCGCGCTTGTTAACCGTACCATAACCGATAACTACAACTTCTTCCAATGTTTCTGTATCTTCTTCCAAGATTACATTCAGTTGTTTTGTCCTTCATACTTTACTTCCTTGTTCTTAAAACCAATGTAAGTAAAAGCAATGACATCAGACTTTTTCACTCCGCTAAGTGAGAAATCACCATCTATACCAGTTATAGTACCATTAGTAGTACCTTTCACTACAACGTTGACACCAATCATTGGTTCACCGTTTTTGTCCTTTACAATACCTTGTACCTGCAATCCCTGAGCAAAAGATGCAAGACAAAGCATGCTCATGATGAGCAAAGAAACAACGTTCCTTATTCTCTGTTGATAATACATAAAATGCGTTTAAAGATAATATTAAAAATTAGTTTGCAAATATCTCTTTAACACACATTTTTTATGTATAAATTTTGATTTTAAAAACGTAAAATTGTTCTATTAGTACAAATCCCATGTATTCGAGAAAGTATAGAACTCAGATTTCACCAGCATCTTAACATCTTTATCAGATAATTGCCGTGCCCAACTTACACGCTGGCTTATATCAGCTCCTTCTCCCGTGTTCTTATACTCTGCATAACGAGCTGTCTTTTCGTTTTTAGGATTTCTCCAATTATCCCAACCAGCTTTTACTATATGCTTTCCTAATTCACAATTCATAAATAAAGTATAAGCGTACGGGCGCCATGGTCTTCCTAAATAAACTTTATCAACTCCCTCTTCTGCTGTTAACTTACAGTTATTAAAGATATATCCATACTTGATATTTTCAGGAGTCGATGCAGCTGTAACATAAGAATTTGCCTTACTGTGTATCGTACAATTCTCAAACCATGCAGTTGACGGTCCAAATATGAAATCGGTCGTTCCTTCGATATAACAATCTTCAAAATAAAGTCGAGTACCTGCAACTCCTGTATAGACAGTATCCTGATTACCCAAGAAACGGCAGTTAATAAAACGCAGACAATCTCCTTCTGTATGTAAAGCTACAGCCTGACCTAATTTAGGCGCATTGTTTTCTATCGTTATATTCCGAAAAGTTATATGGTTTCCTTCTACTTTGACTGTATATGTACGGAAGGTACCCATATTATTCATATTGGCATGATCTGCATTAGTTATAATCGTATTTTGCACATCCTCTCCTATGATTCAACACTTTGCAGCCATGAAGGAATAATCAATTTTCTTTATAACGTACCCTTTTTACATATATCTTTACATCAAAATCCATAAAGACACGAACACTCATCCAAAGCCTCTGCTATCGTAGAATAATCGCCTGTCTTATCTTGAGCAACAACCAGCTCCCTAGGCTCAGCGAAACGTCGTTTTTCCTTAGGCAATCCTTCCCATTCCAAGCTGGCCAAAATAAAAGGTCCCACAGCTTTCGGGTCATTATCACGTACAAGTTCATTTATATAATAAGAATAATCTCCCATTCTGTAATTCTTTCCCCCTAATCCAGCAACAGCACATGCCTTTGTGATGGAAACAAGACCATTCTCATCAACTTTTATAAACTCATTCAAAATACCCTCACTAGCCTTTACGGGCTACAGCAAAATATGATGAAGGTATATATCCCTTACGAACGGCCTTAAACAGAGAATAAACGAACATGCTGGAGCATGAAGACTCCAGATAGTTTCCAGGCTCTCCACTTTTATCCATAACCTGATACCACAAACCTTCCGGACTCTGATACTTTTTCAGAGTCTTTGCTATCTGATTCAAAATAACCAATACAGAATCACGTCCCGGCTCATGCAAAGGTATAAAATCAAGATTATCAACTATAGCCATTGTATACCACCCTAAAGCACGTCCCCAGCAATGTTGTGACTGACCGGTTGTTTTATCTGCCCATTTTTCTCGCTTGCTTACATCACATGCATGACGGAACAGTCCATTTGACGGATCATAGGTGTGACGTGCAACAATCTTTATCTGATTTATCACTTCCTGATAGGCATGCGGATCATTATTTCGATAAGCATATTCAGCAAGAAACGGCGTCCCCATATAAAGCCCATCCAGCCACATTTGATTAGGATAAACTTTTTTATGCCAAAAACCGCCATCTTCATTACGAGGCTGACCATCAAACTGCATTCTCAACAGATTTAAAGCCTTTTTATATTTTTCATCCTTAGTCTGCTCATAAATCCGGAAAAGCATTTTCCCCGAATTTATACGGTCTAAGCTATAATCTGTCAACTTATATTTCTTTATCGTCCCATCCTCATTTACCATTGTATCTGCATACGCCAGCGCATAATCATAAAATTTCGAATCGCCATATCGATCATACACATCCATCATAGCCCCCAATTCTAATCCATGGCAATAATCCCATTTTAAAGAAGGCTGAAAATCTACTTGCCAAGATTCTGGATTACGTACCATTTCCGATTCGGCCATTCGTACAGACCAAGGTTTCTGTTTTTTTGGAAAATCTTCTGTAGTCTGAGCCATACTTGTAATACAAAGCATAGCTCCCAAACACCCTAATAAAATACTTCTGTTTTTCATGATTCGATAATTACTTTTATAAATACAAATATAGCCAAAAGCACGAATCCGTATGTGGATTTTCTGTGCTTAAAGGTAGATTTATTATTCACATCCTTACAATAATCGTGTACGATAACGGGAAATATTTGTTTATTTCAATAAAGTTTTGAATTAAATCATATTTCCGTTGCAAATTAAAAGAAAAGAACGTATTTTTGGTGCAATTTAAATTTATAATTAAACCTAATATCACGATTCACAGAAAGACAAAAGCAAATTATGGAACAAGTTTTTAGCTATATCATCGGTCTGGGAGCAGCGGTGATGATGCCTATTATTTTTACCATTTTGGGAGTATGCATCGGAATTAAATTCGGAAAGGCGTTAAAGAGCGGACTCCTTGTGGGAGTGGGATTCGTAGGGCTGTCTGTCGTGACGGCATTGCTCACAAGCAGTCTGGGAGATCCCCTGAAAAAAGTAACCGAAATCTACGGACTGAGCCTTGGCATTTTCGACATGGGATGGCCGGCTGCCGCATCGGTCGCATACAATACATCTGTGGGAGCTTTCATCATTCCCGTATGTCTGGCCGTAAACATCGTTATGCTTCTGACCAAAACTACAAAGACAGTAAACATCGACCTGTGGAACTACTGGCACTTTGCTTCATCGGAGCTGTTGTATATTTTGCGTCAGACAATATATGGTGGGGATTCTTCGCTGCAATCATATGCTATATCATTACCCTGATCATGGCAGACCTGACAAGTAAACAGTTTCAGACATATTATGAAAAAATGGACGGAATATCCATTCCCCAACCTTTCTGTCAGGGTTTTGTTCCGTTTGCCGTAGTGATAAACAAGGCTCTCGACAAAATCCCGGGATTCGAAAACTGAACATTGATGCGGAAGGCATGAAAAAGAAATTCGGTATCATGGGCGAACCGCTATTCTTGGGAGTCATTGTAGGATGTGGTATCGGAGCACTTGCATGTGAAAACACTCAGGAACTTGTAAACAATATCCCTTCCATTCTGGGACTCGGTATCAAGATGGGAGCTGTAATGGAACTTATTCCACGTATCACTTCGCTGTTCATTGAGGGATTACGTCCTATTTCGGATGCAACCCGTGAGCTCATTGCACGCAAGTTCAAGAATGCGGCAGGGCTGAACATCGGTATGAGTCCGGCACTGGTTATCGGACATCCTACTACACTGGTAGTCTCACTGCTGCTGATTCCGGTAACACTGTTCCTTTCTGTTGTCCTGCCGGGTACCAGTTCCTTCCGCTGGCATCACTTGCAGGTATGTTCTATCTGTTCCCTGCTGTCCTGCCTGTTACAAAAGGCAACGTACTGAAAACCTTCATTATCGGACTGGTTGCACTGATCGTGGGACTTTACTTTGTAACCGATCTTGCGCCGTTCTTTACACAGGCTGCTCAGGATGTCTTTGCCAAGACCGGAGATTCGGCAGTGAAAATACCCGAAGGATTCCAGGAGGAGCACTCGACTTCGCTTCAAGCTTGTTCTCATGGATCATTTTCCATCTGGTATATAACTTTAAAATCGTCGGTTCAGCTGTTCTGGTAATCTGTACACTGGCACTTGCCATTTTCAACAGAAGACGGATTATTAAGGAAAGCCGACAGGGATAAGTCAAAAGAATCAATATAAAACAATATAAAATCAAGAAAATTATGAAAAAGTTAGCTCTTGCAATGATGTTTGGCGCAGCAGCCGTTAGCGCAAACGCCCAGATTTCCAGCGTACAGATGCAGGTTGCATGTAACCCGCAGGACGTGAAAACATACGACACACAAAGATTGCGCAGCAGCTTCATGATGGAAAAGGTCATGGTCGCTGATGAAATCAATCTTACCTATTCTATGTACGACCGGTTCATCTTTGGAGGTGCAGTTCCTGTAAACAAAGAACTGACACTGGATACAATCGATCAGCTGAAAGCTCCTTATTTCCTGTTCAACCGTGAGCTGGGAATTATCAATATCGGAGGAGAAGGTATCGTAACAGTGGACGGCAAAGAATATGCGCTCAATTTCAAGGAAGCTCTTTATGTAGGAAGAGGCAATCAGAAAGTTACCTTTAAAAGCAAAGATGCATCAAAACCGGCAAAATTCTATTTGAATTCAGCCATTGCTCACAAGGCTTACAAGACACAGCTTGTCACACTTGACGGACGCAAAGGTTCCCTGAAGGCTAATTCATTTGCAGCTGGTAAAATGGAAGAAAGTAATGACCGTGTAATCAACCAGCTGATCGTAAGCAACGTTCTGGAAGAAGGTCCTTGCCAGTTACAGATGGGATTGACAGAGCTGAAGCCGGGAAGCGTATGGAATACAATGCCTGCACATACCCACTCACGCCGTATAGAAGCATATTTTTATTTTAACCTGACTCCGGGCAACATGATCTGTCACCTGATGGGAGAACCTCAGGAAGAAAGACTGGTATGGCTGGCCAACGAACAGGCTATTATGTCGCCGGAATGGTCTATTCATGACAGCTGCCGAACAAGCAACTAGTATGTTTATACTGGGGAATGGCCGGAGAAAATCTCGACTATGGAGAATATGGATAAAATCTCAATACACAGAAATTGAAATAATCCAGTTTTCATATAATCATCTATTTATCATTCTAAATGTTGTGGTTCTTAACCATTTACATAACTCAAATTACATACCACACATTTAGAATGATAGTTTTTGACAAACAAATTTAAATTGGGCAGGCAAATTTTTAGGAACACAAAGAAACACTTTCAGTAGAGCCAAAACCCATAGAAAAACATTATTAAACTTTATATCATGAATACATTTCGAAAAGCAGATGAAAAAATGACAAACTTCAGATGGGTTATTTGTGGAATGTTATTTTTTGCAACTACAGTAAACTATCTTGACCGACAGGTTCTTTCTCTAACCTGGAAAGATTTTATCGCACCAGAATTTCACTGGACAGACTCCAACTATGGAGATATCACAGCTATATTTTCAATTGTCTATGCCATAGCAAATCTTTTTGCCGGACGTTTTATCGACTGGATGGGTACCAAAAAAGGATATCTCTGGTCTATTTTCATTTGGTCAGCAGGAGCCTGCCTCCACGCATTATGCGGCTGGGCAACTGAGGTAACCTTAGGTATTCACAATGCAACAGAAATGCTTTCTGCACAGGAGCCGTAGCATCAACTATCGCAATCACCAGTGTATACTATTTTATTGCAGCACGTATTGTTTTAGGAGCAGGTGAAGCAGGTAACTTCCCCGCAGCCATAAAAGTAACAGCAGAATATTTCCCTAAAAAAGACCGTGCTTTCTCTACTTCGATATTCAATGCCGGTTCTACCATTGGAGCATTGATAGCTCCCGTAAGTATTCCTCCTTTGGCACGTTATTTCCAAAGTATAGGTGTAGGAAACGGTTGGGAAATGGCATTTGTTGTAATCGGTGCTTTAGGTTTTGTTTGGATGGGATTATGGATGTTCCTATATAAGAAACCAAATGCTAATCCACATGTAAACGCAGCTGAATTAGCATATATTGAGCAAGACAACAATGAGCAAGAAGCAAAAGCTCAGACTCACAGACTACAAACAGTGATTTTGACAATCAGAAAATTTCTTTCCTCCAGTGTTTTAAATTCCCTCAGACATGGGCTGTATTCTTCGGTAAGTTCATGACAGATGGTGTATGGTGGTTCTACTTATTCTGGACACCTGCTTATATCTCAGACGTGTACGGTTTCTCTTCTGATACTGCTACCGCTCAGATGCTTATCTTTGTACTATATGCCATCACAATGCTTTCTATATACGGAGGAAAATTGCCAACCATTATCATCAATAAAACAGGCAAGAACCCATATGTAGCACGTATGCAAGCGATGTTTATCTTTGCTTTATTCCCGTTGTTAGCTCTATTTGCTCAACCATTAGGAAATTATTCATATTGGTATCCGATTATTATTATAGGTATTGCAGGTGCAGCCCATCAGTCATGGTCGGCTAATATCTATTCTGTAGTAGGTGATATGTTCCCAAAGAGCACTATTGCTACCATCATCGGAATCGGTGGTATGGCAGGAGGTATCGGTTCATTCTTTATCAACATGGGCTCAGGACGACTGTTCGACTATGCAGCCGAAACCAATATGGTGTTTATGGGCTTTGAAGGTAAAGCAGCCGGCTACTTCATCATCTTCAGTATATGCGCAGTAGCTTATCTGATTGGATGGATAATCATGAAAATATTGGTTCCGAAATATAAACTGGTTAAGGTTTAATTAATTCAGGAATTAAGATAGTTCAACTCCCCTTTACATTCAGACGTTTAAAGAACAAAAGGAAAAACGTGAAGAATGTAAAGGGGAGTTTTGTTGTTCTTTCGCTTTAAACAACGTGAAATTACCTCCAACATTTGTTCAGAAAAAATTATTTTTAGTACAAACCTTGATATCTTTTGTACAAAAGATCAGGCAAATAACTGCATGTTTTTTTAAAAACAACATGATAATATATGTATTATTTGACATTTATAGTTATTGTGGTTTACTAAAAAGAAGTAGAAAGCTTTAAAGGAAAGGGTTACATAAAAGAGTACCCTGTCTTTGTTCTTTTTGAATTGAAGCATTATCTATAAAAATTAATTCAGACACTGAATAAATTATAGTTAAATATTATTCTTTTCGTGCATAATATATTTTATCGGATAGCAAATGTCCAACTCTTCTATCACGAGAAAAATCACCACGTAAAAATGTACACATATACAATTTTCCCGATAAATCGTACGATTTTATAGGTCTCTGCGACCAAATAATATCAATTTTGTAATACCAGAATAATAAAATTTTTATAATACATATATTACAGCAATAGTTCGTTAAAAATTCGCCAACCTAAGCGGCTCTGGCAGTAAATAAAATGAGTTCTTTGAAAAAGTTTGTCAATAAACTTTGCG
>ENA-OQIR01000660-OQIR01000660.1-human-gut-metagenome-genome-assembly--contig:-NODE-660-length-14017-cov-2.320374_pt1 | contig 14017 bp, 20 predicted proteins | sample MGYA00242580_ERZ504745 | MGnify/ENA primary metagenome ERZ504745 (study PRJEB26092, sample SAMD00036214) | human gut metagenome | host: Homo sapiens | study: EMG produced TPA metagenomics assembly of... | reverse complement strand
CTCCCGCGCTAAGCAACAGTTCCGCAGGACTGATTGCTTGCGGCCTGCGGGCCGCCGCCCTGTTCTCATCCGCACCATCTTTGCCGCAAAAAAGGCACCAGCCTAAGCCGGTGCCTTTTATTGGCGGAGATGGTGGGATTCGAAACCCACGTGCCCGATTAAGGACAAAACGATTTCGAGTCGTTCTCGTTACGACCACTTCGATACATCTCCATATTCATAGCTTTATAATTATAGCAAAAAGCCACCGTTCCGTCAACACTTTCTGCCAGAGGGACCCACAGCGCCAAAGAGGCCCTCTGGTCAGGGATAAGCGGAAGCCGCTGCCTCCCTCTGCGGGGACGGACACCCTCTTTTTCGTCTCTGCTTTGGGGGATCTTTTCCATGCTGTGCTGTCGTTTCCAAGGGCCAGATTGTAAAATCGTGGAATCATCGTCTGGATTTTCACAAAATATTACTATTTTGCCAAAAGATTGTACAAACCCTACCCCCCTCTGATGTGCTATACTGAAATCAACAACCGGCCTGTTTCCGGCATTTCTTCTGCCATACAGGCGCCGAAACAAAGAAGAAAACCAGAAGGAGCAGTATCGATGAGAGAGATCATTTCCTTGAACGAAAACTGGACCTGTCCTTCCCCAAGGGCGAGCGTCCCACCGAGCAGGTCACCCTGCCCCACACCTGGAACGCTGTGGACGGCATGGACGGCAACGGCAGCTATCTGCGCACCACCGGTGTCTACACCCGCACCTTTACCCAGCCCAAGCAGCCTCTGGCTGGCGGCCGCACCTACGTTGAGGTGCTGGCAGCTGCTCTGGCCGCAACCGTGAAGGTCAACGGCCAGGTGGCAACCACCCACGAGGGCGGCTTCTCCATCTTCCGTGCCGATGTCACCGACCTGTGCCACGAGGGCGACAACGAGCTGACCATCGAGGTCTCCAACGAGGACACCCCTCCATGTACCCCGCTTCCGCCGACTTCACCTTCTACGGCGGCCTGTACCGCGGCGTGAACCTGATCAGCGTGCCCGGCACCCACTTTGACCTGGACTACTTCGGCGGCCCCGGCATCAAGGTCACCCCCAAACCCACCGAAGACGGCGGTGCCACCTTTGAGATCGAGAGCTGGGTCACCAACGGCGAAGAGGCCTACACTGTGATGTACAGCATCGAGGACTGCTACGGCAACGAAGTTGCTTCCGGCGTGCGCCCCTGCGACAGCACCAAGGTCACCCTGTACGTTCCCGATGCCCAGCTGTGGAGCATGGACGAGCCCAACCTGTACACCGTGACCGCCCGCCTGCAGAAGAACAACGAGACCTTTGACGAGATCTACGCCAACGTGGGTGTCCGCAGCTATACTGTGACTCCGAACGACGGCTTCTCCATCAACGGCGTGCCCACCCCGCTGCGCGGCGTGGCTCGCCATCAGGATCGTCTGTACAAGGGCAACGCCCTGACCGCTGAGGATCACTACGAGGATGCCATGCTCATCAAGGAGCTGGGTGCCAACACCATCCGTCTGGCCCACTATCAGCACAGCCAGGACTTCTACGACGCATGTGACGAGCTGGGCTTCGCCGTCTGGGCTGAGATCCCCTTCATCAGCGTCTTTAAGAAGGACCCCTCCGCTCACCAGAACTGCCGTCACCAGATGACCGAACTGATCATCCAGAACTACAACCACCCCTCCATCATGTTCTGGGGCCTGTCCAACGAGATCCTCATCGGCGGCATCTGCCAGGAGCTGGTGGACAACCACCACGACCTGCAGAAGCTGGTGCGTGAGCTGGATCCCACCCGTCTCACCACCATTGCCCACGTCTCCAACACCCCTGTTGACGGCCCCATGCATCACATTACCGATCTGGAGAGCTACAACCACTACTTCGGCTGGTACGGCGGCAAGATGGAGCAGAACGGCCCCTGGCTGGACAAGTTCCACGCCGAGCACCCCGACATCTGCATCGGCATCTCCGAGTACGGCACCGAGGGCATCATCAACTGGCACAGCAACGATCCCCAGTGCAAGGACTACACCGAGGAGTATCAGGCACTGTACCACGAGCATCTGGCTCAGGTGTTCGAGGATCGTCCCTGGGTGTGGGCTACCCACTGCTGGAACATGTTCGACTTTGGCTGTGCTGCCCGCCACGAGGGCGGCGTTGCAGGCCGCAACAACAAGGGCCTGATGACCATTGACCGCAAGACCAAGAAGGACAGCTACTTTGTCTACCAGGCATACTGGTCCAAGCTGCCCATGGTCCACATCGCCGGCCGCCGCCATGCACAGCGCGCAGGCGAGACCACCGAGATCAAGGTCTACTCCAACCAGGACACCGTTGTGCTGTACGTCAACGGCAAGGAAGTCGGCCAGCAGACCGCGCACCGCGTGTTCAAGTTCAATGTTGCTCTGGAAGAGGGCTTCAACACCATCCTGGCCGTTGCCGGTGACGTGAAAGATTCCATCACGCTGGAAAAGGTCGAGAAGGAGCCTGATTGCTACACTCTGCCTGAGTTCAACGAGCGTCAGGAGGCGTTGCCAACTGGTTCAAGCAGGTCGGCAGCCTGGATCTGAAGGCTCCGATGGAGTTCCCCGAGGGCTATTACAGCATCAAGGACAGCATGGAGGATCTCTCTAAGAACGAAGAGGCTCTGGCTCTCGCTACCAGGGCTGTCAAGCTGGCCACCAACTTTGACATCAAGCCCGGCGTTGGCATGTGGGATATGATGAAGCGCATGACCCCTGAGACTATGGCTAAGATGATCAACATGCCCGATGGCTTTATCGAGAGCCTGAACGCACAGCTGATCAAGATCAAGAAGTAAGTACTTCCTGCATCTGAACACCAAAAATGAACGAACCGCCCCGGCACTGCACAAAGCAGCCGCCGGGGCGGTTTTTGTATGCGGCAAATGGCAAGATGAATCAGGCCGCTGAGATGGTCAATTTCAAACCCAGCTGCTGGAAGATTTTCAGCAGGGTATCCAGATTGGGCATCGTTTTAAAGGATTCGATCCGTGCCACCGAGGATTGCGGAATGCCGCACCTCGCTGCCAGTTCCCGCTGGCTCAATCCCATCGCATTGCGCTGCTCTACCATTGCTTTCACGATTGCAGACATCGCTTCCGCTTCCCGGATATCCTTTGCAATGTCCGGGTCAACAGCTGCCACATGCTCCTTATAATCGTTCCAGGTCCTCATATTCATTCACCCTTTCTTGCAAGCCAATCATCACGTTCCGCTTTTGCTCGTTCAATTTCACGCCGCGGTGTTTTTGCGATCTCTTCCGAAACTGGTGCAGCAGCACAAACCGGTCACCCCGCCAACAGAAGTAGAATACTCGGTTATTTCCCGGACGCAGCTCCCAGATGCCATCCATCAGATGCTTCGTCACATTCTCGGAAAGCCGTGTTCCGTTGTCCTGCAGCAGCTGGATATACAACACGATCTGTTTATACTGTATTCGCGCATCCTTATTGGATGCGCTTTTTATCCGCAGCTCTTCCAAAAAGTCCCACAGTTCGGAAACGCCTCTGTCGTTCTCATAAAATTCGACTGTATACATTCATGTTCCTCTTCTATGTGCGGCTTATCCCTCAGCCTTATGATAGCACATTTGCTATCAGTCGTCAATCTGTTTTCTCATCTCCCACACTCTCTTGCAAGCCAAAAGGGCCCTGCGGCATTTGCAGGGCCCTTTCGGTTATGGGAGATCATGAAATATCAAAGCGGTGGCAGCCGCAGGGACATCGGGGAGGGGAACCGGCTCATTTTATTGTGACACAGCCGGAGCTCCATACCATATACTATCCCAGCCTGTGGTTCAGCGCTTCTTGCTGCGCTTCTTCTTGCGGCGGGGCAGAACGGGCAGGTTCTGGGTGGGAACAGAACCATTGGAGTGCTTCTGCTCCATCCGATATCTGACGTAATTGGGAATCACGACCGCGATCACGATCAGCAGGATCCAGACCAGGATGCTGGGCTGCTCGTGGTTGGTGTTGAACAGAAACTGCATGACATTATCCATAGGGTGTTTTCCTTTCCGGCCCAGCAGGCCGCCAGAGGCTTTTTACAGCCAGATGTTGCCGTCCTCATCCGGTTTCATGGGCACGGCAATGATGAAGTCCACGATGGTCATAGCGGCAGAGAAACCACTCCAGAAGGTTGCCAGATACAGCAGGCCCAGCACCGGGCGCTTGGCATAGAACTGGTGCACACCAAACGCCCCCAGAATGCACAGGCGCATATATTTCTTGCGGCTGACACAGTGCTTTTCACGGTGTTCTTTCCAGTATAACAGGTGGTCGATGGTGTTCCAGATGATCCATGATCCGGGTCCTTTACCCACTGTGTCTTTTCTTCCATTTACGATGTACCTCTTGTCTGAATTTTGTTCCAAAAGCAGAAAACCGCCCGCCGCAAGGGCGAGCGGTTTTTCTATTTGATTTTACAGGTTTCCGCAGAAAATTGCAAGTACCAATTAGGCGTTCTCAGCCATGGTCTTCATCTTGATCTGAGCGACCTCATCCTGGATCTCTTCCATCTTCTCCTTGGTCAGGGGATAGAACTTCATAGCGATCAGGTTGCAGACCAGACCGATCATGATCATGCCGTAAGCGCAGAAGACAACGCCGCCGCGCAGGCCCGGGGTAATGGGGTCACCCATAACGGGATTGTGGTCGGTGTAGCCGCACATGCTGAACATGACACCGGCGACCATGGGTGCGAAAGAGGAGACCAGCTTATCCACGAAGCTGAACAGGGTGCCCATCAGGCCGGGGACGTACTTGCCGGTACGGTAGACTTCGTAGTCGGCGCAGTCAGCGGTCATGGGGATAACGATGTTGCCGGAGATGCCCTGGAAACCGGCGGTGATGATAGTCAGAACGAGGTAGAGGATCAGGAAGTAGCCCCAGTTCAGAGCGCCGGTAGCGGGGTTGGAGGTCATGGTGGTGGGATCGCCCAGCAGCCACAGGGCTGCCAGTGCGCCATTGGTAATCAGACCGCCAATGGAACCGATCAGCATTGCCTTGCGCTGACCCAGACGGGTAGCAAAGAAGCTGATGAACAGGAAGCACACGATGGTGCTGGGGATGGTCACCAGACCGGTAACGTTACTCTGCAGCAGGTTGGAACCGGCGATGCAGGCGAACATGGCGACCATGACGGCGCTGGACTTTGCAGAAGAACCCAGCTTATCGGTAGATGCGGACAGGACCAGCATCTGGATGGCACGGTTGTTCTTCAGGGTATCCCAGTAGTCCTTCAGGCCGACCTTGACGGGTTTGCCGGTACCGAAGAATTCAGAACGATCCTTGGGAGTGATGGAGATCACAGCGATCAGGGTGAAGCAGGCGGACAAGATGGCGGTCATCTTCCACATGGTATCGAAGAACTCCAGAGAAGTGTAGCCGCCCACATCGTTGTAACTGTTAGCAATACGAGGAACGATAATACCAATGATAGCAAACAGCAGGGTGTTGAACACGCCGTCGAAGGAAGCGAACATGGGGCGCTGCTTGGGGTCATTGGTCATGCAGCTCTGTGCAGACTTGGTAACAACACACTGGCAGGTGTAGCCCAGGTAGTAGACCATCAGAACGACCACATAGAAGGGGAAGCGCACGCCCTGAGGCAGCTTGTGGGTGACATGGAAGGCGATCCAGCTGGTGACGCACAGGATGATCTGACCGATCACAATGAACGGACGGTTCTTGCCGAACTTGCCGTTGGTCTTATCGACCATGAAGCCGACGAAGGGTCGGTAACACCGTCCCAGATACGCATCATCATGGTCAGGGAAGAAGCGACCATCATGCCAACGCCGACCCAGCCATCAGGTAGTAGGTAGCGTAGTTCATCAGGAACAGGTACGTATTGGTTGCGGTGTTGTTCAGTGCGTAGCCTGCGATACGCCACAGGGGAACGCGGTGGATGCCGTTGTGCTCATAGTCCTTATCATAGAACTTATCCGGCAGACTTCTGGTTTTTGCCATTTCATTCTCTCCTTTGTTCACACAGGAACATTCTCCGTTTTCTCCATGGGGCTTACAGCTGCCACTGCGTACCAGCCCGTCCGAAGCTTTATGTCTATATTATGAACGTTTTTTGATATATCTGTTAGTAATATTTTAAGGTAAAACAGGTCATTCTTACGATTATGGGAAAAATTTCACGAACGTGAAAAATCTATTGTGCTTATTGCACAATCAATTGATATACTAGTATAGCACAACGCCAGTTAGCTGCCACTATGTTCTGCGCCGGAGAACGGGTCTGCAAACACCAGAAAGGGCCCACGGCAAATGCCGCAGGCCCTTTCTGGCGCTAGGAGGTAAATGAATGAATAGAGGAAGATGTCAGATCAGGATGTCGCCGTTCTCATCGGCCTGCATGGGCAGTGCAATGAGAAGGTCGGTCACGCAGAGGAAGAAGGGCACCACGCTCCAGAAGAACAGGGTGTAGAAGGCCGCCAGCGCATACCGCTTTTCATAGTAGCGGTGGCCGCCGCACCAGCCCAGAAACAGGCAGAGCAGAAGGTACTTCTTCTTGTTCACCTTGTGCCTTACGCGGTTCTTTTTCCAATCGTGATACTTACCAATGAGGCCCGGGCTCTTCTCCTTTTCGAGATCGATGCCGGCTTCCAGCTTGGCATCCTGCAGCGCCAGCTCCGCCTTGATAAAGTCATCCCGGGTCAGCTCCTCGCCGGTCTCCAGCTTGTGGAACACATCGTCCGTTACCTGCTGGCGGCTGCCGGTGCCGTAATAGCCGGTGCTCCAATCGTCCTTTTCCTCGTCGTAGTGCTCCACATCGCCCAGCAGCTCGCCGGTGGTGGGGGCCTTTTCCGGGGCCTCAGCGGCGGGGGCCGGGGTGATCTCAGGGGTCTGGTTCAGCTTGTTTTCTTCTGCATAGTGGTATTCCTTCCGGGTCTCAGGGTATCAGAAAGTCCTGCGGCAGAGGATGGCCCGCCGCAGGACATTTCCGGTTACGATGCAGGACAGCGGCGCTGTCCCGGATTCAAAATTTCCGCAGGGAGATGGTTGGCCTTAAGCCTGCTTTGCAGCAGCCTCAGCCTTGATGCGGCCGATCTCAGCCTGGATCTCTGCCATCTTCTCCTTGGTCAGGGGATAGAAGTGCATAGCCACAACGTTGCACAGCCAGCCAACGATGGGCAGCAGGACGAAGCAGCCGATGGTTGCCCAGAAGATGCCGTCAGAGTACGGAGTCATGGTGTCGGGCAGAGCGTCCTTGAAGCCGACCATGGAGTAGAACAGAGCCACAACGGTAGCAGCCAAAGAGGAGACCAGCTTATCCACGAAGCTGAACAGGGTGCCCATCAGGCCGGGAACGTACTTACCGGTACGATAGACCTCGTAGTCAGCGCAGTCAGCGGTCATGGTGATAACGATGGAGGAGGACAGTGCCTGCACGCCGGACCATGCGATGACCAGCAGCACGAAGATCAAAGCGGTGGTGGTCCAGCCGGTGAACAGGGTGCCCCAGGTGTCAGGACGGATCAGGCGGAATGCGGCAGAGAGAACTTGGAAGCATCGCCCTTGGGTTGAAGAAGAACAGGAACAGGGTGATGGCGATGGAGCCGATGATGCCGCCCCAGGTACCCACCAGCATGGATGCCTTCTGGCCCATCTGACGAGCGATCTTGTTCATCAGCAGCAGAGAAATCAGGCAGATGGGGATAGAGGTGATCTGAGAGTAGCTGGAGAATGCGGCATAGTTGCCGAAGATGATGCCGAACAGGCAGATCATAACGGTAGCGTTGCTCTTGGTGGACATGAACAGCTTATCGGTAGATGCGGAGACCACCAGCATCTGGATGGCACGGTTGTGAGCCAGGGTGTCAACGTAATCCTTGATGCCGACCTTCTGGGTGGTGCCCAGACCGAAGTACTTCGGATTGTCCTTACGCCACAGGGCGATGATGGCGCAGACTGCAAAGACAGCGGACAGGCCGCCGAACATCAGCTGCATGGTAGTGAACAGGCCGGGGTTGTAGAAAGCGGACAGGCTGCCGCCGGACTTCTCCACGATGCCTGCCAGAGCAGGGTTCTGTGCCACCAGAGAAGCGATCTCGGCAGCGTTGCCTCGGCAGTCAGGGTGAACTTGGGCACCAGGACATCGGTGACAATGATGGGGAACATGATGTTCATCAGAACAATGTTATACACAGTATCGCACATTGCGAAGATGGGGCGCTGCTTGGGATCGTTGGTCAGGCAGGTCTGAGCAGACTTGGTGACAACGCACTGGCAGGTGTAGCCAATGATGTAGATCATGTAGATGATGATGAACGCAATAAAGCGGACACCAGTGCCATCTTGGGGATGAAGTTGAACATCACGAAGGTGGTGGCGAACATGATGATCTGACCGATGACAATGAACGGACGGTTTTTGCCGAACTTGCCGTTGGTCTTATCGACCATCATACCAACGAACGGGTCGGTGACACCGTCCCAGACACGCATGATGGTAACAATAGAACCGGCCAGCACGGATGCCAGACCGACGATACCGATCAGGAAGTAGCTGATGTAACCGACCACGACCATGTAGGTGTTGGTGGAGGTGTTGTTCAGAGCGTACATCATGATCTCCCACATTTTCGCTCTGTGGATGCCGTTTTCTTCAAGCGGCTGTTTGACCTTTGCCATAGAGAAGCTCTCCTTTCAATTCTGCGGCCGGTGTGCTGCAACTCACTCCGGCCTTTCATTCGGTCCCCCGTGGGCTGCGGCTGCCACATCGCGAACCGGGGGATTTTTATGTATACATTATGAACTATCCCTCAAATTTCTGTTAGTAAAATTTTGAGGTAAAACAGGACAATTTTACTCTCCTTGGGCGAAATCAACAGTTTTAAAAAACAGCGTTCGTCATTTTGCACATGATTGTAAGATACTAGTACAGCACATTCCACAAAAAGACTTGTATTCCAACCGCGCGCAAAAAAAGAATACAAGGAAAGTGCGGAAATATCCAAAAAATTTTCTAGTTGTTCCGCGCGGCGGCTATTATAATAGGTATAGCATCTGCGGCTCTGTGGCATGGGCCGCTGCGTTCAAAAGAAAAGGAGAAAACACTATGGCAGTGAAAGCATCCGAGCGTGTAAAGCGCTACCAGAACCCCAACGGCCCCACCATCAGCACCGTGGAGCGCAAGGTCATCGAGCAGGACGGCCTGTATTTCAAGGACATCGACGGCACCGGCACCGTCAGCGCAGTCAACGACTGGCGCTTGACCCCGGCTGAGCGCGCCGAGGCCTATGTCAAGGTTCTGACCACCAGCGAGAAGATCGGCCAGATCTTCACCTCCGACTGGCGCATGGGCCCAAGTATCCTTCCCCCCGTCTGGCAGCCAACGGCCACAAGCCCGTGGCGGACGAGAGCGGCCTGCTGGACGAGGCACCCGTGAACGTCTCCGACAGCATCTTCGGCTCCCAGTCCCTGCCCAGCACCTCTGACATGGTCAAGAAGAGCTTCAACCGCCACGTCATCCTGCGCGAGAGCCCCACGCCCGAGGATCTGGCAGATTACCTGAACCAGCTGCAGTACCTGACCGAGACCTGCGATCACTTTGTTCCCATGCAGGTCATGTCCAACAGCCGCAACGAGAACGGTGAGGTCGTGTTCGGCATGAACGATGCCACCGGCGTGTTTGCCACCTATCCCGGCACCCTGGCATTGCTGCTGCCGTCAAGGGCACCGCACGCATCGACATCATCGACAAGTTTGCCGACACCATCCGCCGCGAGTGGAACGCCTGCGGCTGAAGAAGGGCTACATGTACATGGCCGACTGCGTCACCGACCCCCGTTGGCAGCGCACCTTCGGCACCTTTGGCGAGGACCCCGCACTGATCGAGGAGATCTTCGACCACCTGATTCCCGGCATCCAGGGCGGCAGCAACGGCGTTACCCCCGAGGGTGTTCCATGACCGTGAAGCACTTCCCCGGCGGCGGTGCCCGTGAGAACGGCTTTGACCCCCACTATGCAGCAGGCCAGTGGAACATCTACGCCACCCCCGGCTCCCTGCAGAAGTACCACATCCCGGCATTCCGCGCAGCCATCCGCCACAATGCCGAGTCCATCATGCCCTACTACTCCAAGCCCAGCGCCGAGAAGAGCGCTCCGCAGGAGGACTTCAACGGCAACGCCATCGAGCTCCAGCCCTACGGCTTTGCCTACAACAAGGTGTTCATCGACGGCTGCTGCGCGGCCAGATGGGCTTCAAGGGCTACATCAACTCCGACACCGGCATTGTTCACAATATGTGCTGGGGCGTTGACATGCTGGACGAGCCTGAGCGCATCGGCTATGCCGTCACCCAGAGCGGCGTGGACTGATCTCCGGCCTGCTGGACAACGAGCTGGGCGAGGAGAGCTACGCCCGCGGCACCAACGACTACTACGACACCCACGCGGTGCCCGCCGGCTTCAAGAAGGAAGATCTGGTGCTGACCGATGCCAGCCTGAACCGCGCTGTCAGCCGCACCCTGACCGAGCTGTTCCGTCAGGGCATGTTCGAGGACACCTACGCCGACCCCAGGAAGCCGCCGAGGTCGTTGCCACCAAGCCGACTGGGAGGAAGCTTCCCGCGTGCACCGCGAGTCCGTTGTCCTGCTGAAGAACGACGGCACCCTGCCCCTGAAGGACGGCACCAAGGTCTACGCTGAGCCTTTGGCAAGAGCGCCGAGGCCGGTGAGGCCGCCACCAAGGCCCTGCGCGAGATGCTGGGCAATGTCACTCTGGTGGACACCCCCGATGAGGCCGAGGTGGCCCTGCTGATGGTCAGCCCCCAGTCCGGTGCATACTTCAACGCCACCCCGGGCTACCTGGAGCTGGACATCTGCGAGGACAAGACGGTCTGCAACGTGGATGAGAGCGGCAAGCCCACCACCGAGACCCACAAGGAGACCACTCTGGTGGGTGCAAACCGTCTGGCCGGTATCGCTGCTGCGGTCCACGCCCACGGCGGCAAGGTCGTTTCCAACATCAACTGCCCGCTGGCCTGGGAGGTCGGCAATGTGGAGAAGGTCTCCGATGCTCTGACCGTCGGCTTTGACACCTACCCCTCCGCAACGCTGGATGTGATGTTCGGCCGCTTTGCTCCCGTTGGCAAACTGCCTCTGACCCTGCCCAAGGGCGACGAGGTGCTGGCTGTGAACGCGGACGGTGTCTGCATCAGCCCAACGACGTGCCCGGCTTTGCAAAGGATGCCTACATGCCCGACAGCATGAAGGACGAGAACGGCAAGCTTACGCCTACCGTGATGCCGCAGGCAACTACTACGAGATGAACTTCGGCCTGACGTTCTGAGGGCAGCCCTCTCCGTCTCGCCCAAACCAAAGGAGACACTTTCCATGGCACAAACGCAGAAAAACAGCAGGATATGGGCACGGGTGACGTGAAAAAGCTCCTGCTTCAGCTGATGATCCCTGCCGTTGTGGCGCAGGTGGTCAACTTGCTGTACAACATCGTGGACCGCATCTACATCGGCCACATCCCGGGGATCGGCGCAGCGGCTCTGACCGGCGTGGGCCTGTTTACCCCCATCCTGATGCTCCTGAACGCCTTTGCCATGCTCATCGGCTCCGGCGGTGCCCCCCGCACCGCCATCGCATGGGCCAGGGTGACAAGAAGCAGGCAGAAAAGATCGTCAGCAACAGCTTTACCATGCTGCTGCTCTTCTCGGTCGTCCTGACCATCGTCTTTTACGCCGCCGCACCCACCCTGCTGCGGCTGTTTGGTGCCAGTGACACCACCCTGCCTACGCTCTGGCTTACAGCCGCATCTACATTCTGGGCACCATCTGCGTGCTGATCGTGCTTGGCATGAACACCTTCATCACCGCGCAGGCTTTGCCAAGATCAGTATGCTGACCACCATTATCGGTGCGGTCATCAACATCGTGCTGGACCCCATCCTCATCTTCGGGCTGGGCATGGGCGTAAAGGCGCTGCCATTGCCACCGTGCTGACCAGGCAGTGGGTGCCATCTGGGTCATCCGCTTCCTCACCGGCCCCAAGACCATCCTCAAGATCCGCAAAGAGGACATGAAGCTGGAAGGGAAGATCATCATGCCCGTGCTGGCACTGGGCATCTCCACCTTCGTCATGCTCTCCACCGAGAGCCTGCTGTCCATCAGCTTCAGCTCCAGCCTAGCCCGCTACGGCGGTGACGTGGCCGTGGGTGCCATGACCGTGATCACCAGCGCCTCCCAGCTGTGCACCATGCCCATCTCGGGCATCTGCCAGGGCGTCAGCCGGTGATGAGCTTCAACTTCGGTGCAGGCAAGAAGGACCGCGTCAAGCAGGCGTTCCGCTTCCAGCTGACCCTCTGCCTGAGCTACACCACCATCTTCTGGCTGCTGATGATGCTGGTTCCCGGTGCAGTGGCCGGCATCTTCACCTCGGATGCTCCCTGATCGATTACACCACCTGGGCCATGCGCATCTATATGGCGGGTATCTTCTCCACCGGTGTCCAGATCGCCTGCCAGCAGAGCTTTATGGCGCTGGGTCAGGCCAAGGTCAGCCTGCTGCTGGCCTGCCTGCGCAAGCTCATCCTGCTCATTCCCCTCATCTTCATCCTGCCCCATGTGGTCGCGAACCCCGTGTTCGGCGTGTTCCTCGCTGAACCCGTCAGCGACATCATCGCCGCTGCCGTGACCGCCACCACCTTCTTCCTCCAGTTCAATAAGATCCTGGACAAGGGCGCTGGCAGGGTCTGATGAGGCCCCGGCCTGAGCCGCAGACCCTGAGAGAAACAATAAGAGGCCCTGGGGCTGCAATTCTCTGCAGCTCCGGGGTTCTTTCTCGTTTTTACAGACCGGCCAGCAGGATGGCCAGCACGGCTTTCTGCACATGGAGACGGTTCTCGGCCTCGTCAAAGATCTCGTCGGCGTGCTCCTCAAAGACGGCGGTGGAGATCTCCTCTCCCGGTGCGCAGGCAGGCAGTGGAGGAGCATGGCATCGGGCTTTGCCCCCTCCATCAGCCTGCTGGTCACCTGAAAGCCCGCGAAATCCCGCAGACGGCGCTCACTTTCGGGGGTACCGGGGGCCGTGTTCCATGCAGAGGTCACCACCACATCGGCATCCTTCACACCCTCGGCGGGGTCGGTGAGCAGGTGAAACTTTTCGCCATACTTGTGGGCGAACATCAGCACGTCGGCGGCAGGGCGGTAGCCCTCAGGGCAGACGCAGGTCACACGCATCCCTGCCAGCAGGCCGCCTACGATGAGGCTGTTTGCCATGCTGCAGCCATCCCCGATGAAGCAGAGCTTCTGGCCCTCCAGCGTGCCCCGGCGCTCCCGGATGGTCATCAGGTCGGCCAGCACCTGGCAGGGATGGGCGTAGTCAGTCAGGCCGTTGATGACCGGGACCCCGGCCAGCTCGGCAAACTCTTCCAGATCGCTCTGACGGTAGGTGCGCCAGACCACGCAGTCGTAGTAGCGGCCCAGCACCCGGGCGGTATCCTTGAGGGCTCGCCCCGGCCGGACTGCAGCTCGGTGGCGGCGTTCATGTAGTTGCCCAGACCGCCCAGCTGGTAGACACCCACCTCAAAGCTGGTGCGGGTGCGGGTGGAATTTTTGGAGAACATCAGCGCCACGCTCCTGCCCTTGAGCAGCGCCGGGGTCGTCCCGGCCTTCTGCTCTGCCTTGAGCTCCTCCGCCACATCAAGGATATGGTGGAGCTCAGCGGGGGAGAGGTCGCTCATTTTCAGCAGATGTTTCATGCCTGCTCCTTCGGAGCCTTCTGCTCCATCTCGGTCAGCACCTCGTTCAGGATGCCCAGAGCCTTTTCCACATCGTGGGCGGTCAGGGTCAGCGGGGGCAGCAGGCGCAGGCGGCTCTTGGCCGTGAGCACCAGCAGGCCCTTTTCGCGGCAGGCGGCCAGCACATCAGCGGCCTTGATGCCCTCGAGGAACTCGATGCCGACCATCAAGCCGATGCCCGAGAGGCTCTTGACGCGGGCAGCTTTCCAGACCGGTGCGCAGCTGGA
>ENA-OQIR01000659-OQIR01000659.1-human-gut-metagenome-genome-assembly--contig:-NODE-659-length-14020-cov-2.140502_pt1 | contig 14020 bp, 23 predicted proteins | sample MGYA00242580_ERZ504745 | MGnify/ENA primary metagenome ERZ504745 (study PRJEB26092, sample SAMD00036214) | human gut metagenome | host: Homo sapiens | study: EMG produced TPA metagenomics assembly of... | reverse complement strand
AAAAGTTGGTCGTCGTAAAAATTATTAGCTTACTTGAAGGGTAAAGATTTAGATCGTTACAAAGCATTGATCGCTAAATTAGGTTTAAGAAAGTAATCGAAAGATTACTTTTTTTTAAGCATTTATTTGATAGAATATAAAAGTATGATTGAGGTGAAAAAATGGCGAAACAAGAGTTTCATTTAGATTTTTGTGGTCGGGGGATCACAGTTGAAACTGGGGAAATCGCAAAACAAGCAGATGGTGCTGTTATTATTCGTTATGGAGATACAGTTACATTATCAACTGCATGTGCATCGAACCAGGCAAAAGAAGGGATTGACTTTTTCCCTTTAACAGTAAGTTTGAAGAAAAGTTATATTCTGTTGGAAAGATTCCAGGAGGATTTTTACGTCGTGAAGGAAGACCAAGCGAACATGCGACATTAACAGCTCGTATGATCGACCGTCCAATCCGTCCATTATTTGCGGAAGGATTCCGTAATGAAGTACAAGTTGTCAACACTGTATTAAGTGTGGATCAAGATGCAAGTCCTGAAATGGCTGCCATGTTTGGTGCTTCTTTGGCATTATGTATTTCTGATATTCCATTTAATGGACCTATTGCTGGTTGTAAGTTGGACGTATCAATGGAGAATTGGTTGCGAATCCTACAGTCGCTCAAATGGAAGAAAGTGACATTGATTTAACAGTTGCAGGTACTGCACAAGCTTTAAACATGGTTGAAGCAGGTGCTAAAGAAGTGAGCGAAGAAGATATGCTTGCGGCATTGATGTTTGGGCATGAACAAATCAAAAATTATGTGCATTCCAAGAAGAAATTGTTGCGGCTTGTGGTAAAGAAAAACGTGAAATCGAATTATACGCAGTTGATGAAACAATTGATCGTGAAGTTCGTTCTAACTTTGAAGCACAAATTCGTGCGGCTGTTTCAATTAAAGAAAAATTGGAACGTTATGGTAAGATTGATGATTTAACAGATGAAGCGGCTGAAATGATTGCAAACAAAGAATATGCATCTGAAAAAGAGCAAAACAATGCGGTGAAACAAGCTCGTGAAATTTGTCGTGGTATTGAAGCAGATGAAGTACGTCGTTTAATTATCGAAGATAAAGTTCGTCCAGATGGTCGTCAAATTGATGAAATCCGTCCATTGAACTCACAAGTGGATTTACTTCCTCGTGTTCATGGTTCAGCATTATTTACTCGTGGTGAAACACAGGTATTATCAACAACTACATTAGGTGCTTTAAATGACAATCAAATCATTGATGATTTAACTGTTGTAGATTCAAAACGTTTCATGCACCACTATAACTTCCCACCATATTGCGTAGGGGAAACAGGACGTATGGGAAATCCTGGACGTCGTGAAATTGGTCATGGTGCTTTAGGTGAAAGAGCTTAGCTCAAGTATTACCAAGCGTAGATGAATTCCCATATACAATTCGTACAGTTGCAGACGTTATGGAAAGTAACGGATCTAGTTCTCAGGCAAGTATTTGTGCAGGAACTATGTCTTTAATGGCAGCTGGTGTTCCAATCAAAGCTCCAGTAGCTGGTATTGCGATGGGATTGATCATGGATGATGATTCAGGTAAATATACTGTATTAACAGATATTCAAGGTATGGAAGACCACTTTGGAGATATGGACTTTAAGGTTGCCGGAACTAAAAATGGTATCACAGCTTTACAGATGGATATCAAAGTAACAGGTATCACTAAAAATATCTTTGAAGAAGCGTTAGCACAAGCTCACAAGGCTCGTTTAGAAATCTTAGACAATATGCTAGCATGTATTTCTGAGCCAAGAACACAATTGAGTCCATATGCACCTAAGATTGCGATGATGAACATTGATCCAGATAAGATCAAAGATGTGATCGGACCTGGTGGAAAAATGATCAACGAAATCATTGCGCAATGTGACAATGTAAAAATTGATATTGATGATGATGGAAAAGTTGTAATCTATCACAATGATTATGATACAATCGAAAAAGCGAAACAAATGATCAGTGACATTGTTCGTGTCGCTAAAGTTGGTGATGTATATGCAGCTAAAGTTGTTCGTTTAGAAAAATTTGGTGCATTCGTGAACCTATTTGGCAATACAGATGGTTTATTACATATTTCTAAAATTTCTCACCACCGTGTAGATAAAGTAGAAGATGTATTAAAACTTGGTGATGTGATCGATGTTAAGGTTACAGAAATCGACAATAAGGGTCGTATCAATGTAAGCGCAAAAGCTTTACTTCCAAAACCTAAAACAGAAAGAAGAAAAAACGGAAGCGTAAAAGTTAGGAACTCGTGAAAAACGAGTTCTTTTTTCTTGACTATGTGGTAAAATAGGTGGGTAGAGGTGAAAATTATGGATTTTAATACAGAAGTACTTAAATATAAAGATGATTCTTAAAAGACTTAAACACACTTGTATCGTATGAAAGTGTTCGTGATGAATCTACGAAAACTGAAAATGCTCCTTTTGGAAAGAATTGTCGTGACGTTTTAGATGCGATGCTAAACATGGCTAAACGCGATGGTTTTGAAACAAAAGATGTTGATGGATATGCAGGTGTTGTTGAATATGGAAAGGGTGACGAAACATTTGGTGTTTTAGGTCACTTAGACATTGTGCCACTAGGTGAAGGATGGACAAAAGATCCTTTAAAAGTAACATTGGAAAATGGCTATATCTTTGGACGTGGTGTTATGGATGATAAAGGACCGGCTCTAGCTGGTTATTATGCCTTAAAAATGATTCGTGATTTAAACATTCCACTTAAAAAACGTGTCATGTTGATAACAGGATGCGATGAAGAATCAGGTATGGAATGTATGAATTACTATGTGGATCATGCCGAAGTACCTCAAATGGGATTTGTACCAGATGCCAACTTTCCAGTAATTTATGGTGAAAAAGGTGGCTTACATGTAGGATTAGTAAGTCGTGATGCAACAGTCATCAAAAAACTTCATGCGGGAAGCCGCCCAAATATTGTCATTGGTAAAGCGGATGTGACTGTGGATGTGATGAGTTATCAACAAGAAGACTTATTTAAATTCTATTGTGCTACGCAAGGTGTTAAGGGTTCAATCAAAAGAAGTGAAGAAGGAGTTACACTTACATATTGATGGTGCCTTTGCGCATGCAGCTATGCCATATAATGGTGTGAATGCCGCTGTTTTATTGTTGAATTTTATTGGTGAAGCTTATAATGATCAACTATCAAAAGATTTATATTCATTATTAAAGGACTGGATGGGAAAACCTGTTGGCATTGAAAAAGATGGTTTATATATGTCTTTCTTGACAATGAATACAGGTATTGTGAATATGGAAAATAACGAAACGGATATCTTAATTGATATTCGTTATCCAAATGATACAAATGCAGATGAAATTATGGCTAAATTTGATGCAGCTTGTGCAAGTTTAACTTCAAATATCAAAGCCGAAAATCGTGGAGATTCAAAACCATTGTTTGTGGATCCAGATTCTCGTTTAGTAAAAGATTTAATGAGTGTTTACCAAAAATATACAGGCGATACATTCTCATGTCCAATCACAATTGGTGGTGGAACATATGCACGTAAATTTGAAAACTTTGTATCGTATGGTCCTGAACTTCCAAATGAAGTCATCGAAACAGATGCGTTTGTAGGAGGATGTCACCAACGTGATGAAGGTATTAAATTAGATAACTTGTTGCAGGCTATCTGTATTTATGCCGATGCGATCGTGACATTGTGTAGCTAATATGAGAATGCGTAAAGTGAAGTGGGCAACAGATTATTTGCCTACTGCAAATTGTTTAGTGAAGGAACCATCTAAACAGGCAGGAAATTGGAAAAAGTTGATGGGTACAGATACTTTGCATATTGAGATTGGTTGTGGAAAAGGAAATTATTCTTTAGACATGGCTAAAATGTATAAGGATAATGGATTCATTGCGATTGAAAAGAATGAAAGTGCTGCGGGTATTGCCGCTAAAAAATATGATGAGGATACAGACGATAAACATTTGAAACTGATCCAAGATGATGCGAGTAGCATAGGGGAATGGTTTGGACCTCGTGAAGTAGATGTAATCCACTTGAATTTCTCAGATCCATGGCCTAAAAAGCGTTATGCGAAAAGACGTTTATCAAGTGCTTCCTTTTTAGATCAATATAAGCGCATCTTGTCAAGAAATGGCGAAATTCAAATGAAAACGGACAACAGTGCTTTGTTTGAATATAGCTTGATTGAATTTCAAAATGCGGGATTTAAAATGGTTGAAGTCAGTGTGGATTATCGTCGTGAAAAACATGATGAAGATGCGATTACAGAATATGAACAAAAATTCATTTCTTTAGGACAGCCAATCTATCGTTGTGTTTGGAGATATATGCATGACTGATATTAAAAATAAAGATGAATTTTTAAAAGCATTAAACAATACAGGCATTCAAGTGATGATGTTTACAGCGTTTTGGTGTCCAGACTGTATGTACATCAAACCTTTCTTGCCTGAAATTGAAGAAGAATTTAGCAATTTACAATTCTATTCCTTAAATCGTGATCATTGTATGGATATTGCGCTTGAATATGAAGTGATGGGTATCCCTAGCTTTATATGTTTTAAGGACGGAAAAGAAATTTCAAGATTTGTGTCGACTCTTCGAAAGACAAAAGAAGAAATAGAGGCATTTCTTACTCAGACTATAGAAAGTGAGGATAAAAGATGTTAAAGGACTTAATGCATGCGATTTTCAATGAAGATATTGAAGAAGAAGATGATGAAGAACAAGAAGTTGTAGAAGAACCTACAAAAGAAGAAGAAATTACACCTGTACCTGAAGTTGTAGAGCAACCTGTTGTACAAGAAGAGGTAAAACCACAGCCTGTATTTACACAAGCTGCAAGTTCAGTTGAAGAAAATCCTGAAAACTTTATGGATTCTCCAATTTTTGAAAAGGCGATTATTCAACCTAAACAAAAGAAATCTACGATTTTCCAAGGTTTAGATGTGGATTCAATTGCTCAAGAAGAAACAAAACCGAAACAAAAGGTATATAAGTATGATCGTCATAAATCAGTAAAGGTACGTCGTGTTGCGGAAGATTTAGATTATCAACCTGTTATTTCTCCAATTTTTGGAAATGTTGAGGATGATAAAAAGAATTTGAATAAAGTACATGATGCGATTTCTTTACAAAAACCAGAAGATGAAGATTTCTCACAGATTTTATCGCCAATGTATGGAACATACCTTCCTAGTATGCAACCTGCAAAATCGATTCCTGAATATAAGGTAGAAGATAAAAAGGCGAATATGAATCTTTCTGAAATGTTAGAAAAGCCAAAAAAGGAAACAAATAAACAAGAATCATTATTCGATAAAGAAGGTGAATAGAATGGCTTATCATTTATTGGTATTAAAGGAACAGGTATGGCTGCCTTAGCATGTATCTTACATGATGAACATAAAGAAGTAACGGGTAGTGATATCGATAAATATATTTTTACAGAAGATGGATTAAGAGCTCGTAATATTCCTATTTATTCATTTAGGCCTGAAAATATTAAGGACAATGACACAGTAATTATTGGTTTATCTTTTGATCAAACACATCCTGAAGTGAAAGCAGCCATGGATAATCCAACTGTAAAAACATATTATTATAATGAATATTTAGGTATTTTATTAGAGTCATACAGCTCAATTTGTGTAGCCGGTACACATGGTAAATCAACTACGACTGGTATTTTAGGTCAAGTTCTTTCTTTACAAGATGAATGTGCCTATTTAATTGGGGATGGTCATGGCTATATGCCAGAACATGCCAATCATTTTGTGCTAGAGTCTTGTGAATTTCAAAGACATTTCTTAGCCTATCATCCAGATTATGCGATTATTACAAATATTGAATTAGATCACATCGACTATTATAAAGATATAGATGATTATGTATCGGCATTCCAAAGTTTTGCCGACCAAGTCAAAAAACACATTGTCGTATTTGGAGATAACGAACACTTGAAGAATTTGCATTACAACGTACCTGTGACAACATATGGTATGAAGGATGGAAATGATTATCAAGCCGTTAATATTGAGCAAGGTCCATTTGGCATGCATTTTGATTGTAAGCACAATGGTGAAATTCTAGCTCATGTTGAATTAAATGAGGTAGGAGATCCATTTATGCAGGATGCCTTAGGATGTTTTGCGCTAGCCCACGTTCTAGGAATGCCGGCTGATTTGATTGTACAAGGCTTAAAAGAATATAAAGGAATTGCACGTCGATTTGTGATTGATGAAGTCAAGGATAGTGTATTAGTGGATGACTATGCACACCATCCAACCGCTATTCGTCTTATGATTGATGCCGTTCGTAAAAAATATCCGGAAAAGAAAATTGTTGCGTTATATAAACCAGATCGTTATTCACGTCTACAATATTTCTTGGATGACTTTGCGAAAAGCTTAAATACGGCAGATCAAGTATGTTTACTTGATTTTCCTAAAAATGCTGTAAGAGAAGATGAAACAATCACGGTCACAATTCAAGATTTAATGGATCGTTGTCCAAACGCAATCTTATTAGATGTAGATGATGCTTCAGCAGAAAAGTTAAAAGAATTAGCTCCTGCAGCATTCGTCTTTATGTCTAGTAAAGACATCTATCTATTAAGAGATAAATTAGAGAAGATTTTATAAGAGAACAGATTGTCTGTTCTTTTTTAGTTGTGGACAATTCAAAAAGCGGCTATAATATGATTGAATCTTAGAATAGCGGAAAGGAGAGAGAATATGTATATTAAAAGACATATGGAAGAAACTATAAAAGAGTGTTTAGAACAATTTCCAATTGTATTAGTTACTGGACCTAGACAAGTTGGTAAAACAACACTTTTACAATATGTTTGCGATAATTTTCAATATGTTACATTAGATGATCCAATTATATTGACACAGGCCGTAGAAGAGACAAATTTGTTTTTAAAAAACTATCAACACCCTTGTTCATTGACGAAGTCCAATATGCGCCTAGTATATTTAGATATTTAAAAATGTATGTCGATATGAATAAACAAAAGGAAGTTTTGCGCTTACTGGATCACAGGCTTTTGAGTTGATGAAAGGGGTAAGTGAAACCTTAGCTGGACGAATGGCGATTGTTGAATTAAAAGGATTATCATTTCGTGAAATACATCATATTGAATTTAATAAACCTTTTATCCCAAATGAAGCTATTTTAATGAAAGAAAATCACAAATTAAAAGCTATTCTGATCTGTGGCATTGGATCCATAGAGGAAGTATGCCGCAACTTCAAGATGAAAAAATTGATTGGCAAAGATACTACTCTTCTTATGTGAAAACATATATCGAAAGAGATGTTCGACAAATTATTAATGTTTCTAACGAGTTAAAATTTATAAAGTTTTTAACATCCCTTGCGGTTAGGTGTGGGGAATTATTAAATATTAATGCGGTTAGCAATGAAGTAGAGACAAGTGCAGATACAATTAAAAGATGGCTTTCGATTCTTCAAACTTCGGGAATTATCTATTTGTTGGAACCATATTCTAACAATTTATTAAAAGCGAGTTGTCAAAACACCAAAAGTTTATTTTTATGACACCGGTTTGGTATGTTACTTGGCTAGATGGACTAGTGCAGATACAGCTATGACAGGTGCTCAAGCTGGAAATATATACGAAAATTTTATTGTGTCTGAAATTTTAAAAAGTCATTTAAATGCAGGTAAAACCATTTCAAATATCTATTTCTATCGTGATCGTGATCAAAGAGAAATTGATGTAGTGATTGATGAAGATGGGAAATTGTATCCGATTGAAATTAAAATGACGGCAAATCCTACAAAGTCCATGGGGAAACATTTTTCGGCATTAAAAGATATCCCAAATAAAGAAGTACAACCAGGAATCATATTATGTCAATATGATCGAAAGATGTATTTGACTGAAGATATGATCGCATTGCCAATTGAATATATTTAATCGATACTCTTTCTTTTTTCATAGTCAACAAGATTTGCTTGTACACTATGTTTTGAGCAAGTTCGTGAAGTTGAATCAAGAAAAAGAGGATTTTGCCTCTAGATTGTATTTTATGGAAGTGTTAGAATAATTCGAGCACTTCCTTTATTATTTGTAGCGTTTACAGGGTTGTGAAAAAAGTTTCAAAATAAATAGATAAGTTAGAAAGTTCATGTTATAATCTTTCTGAGGTGGTATTGTGAGTCTAGATATCTTTATGAGTACATTAGCTCGTGCATTTTCATATGTTTTACCAATCGTTGGTGTTATCGCATTAATTTATTTGATTTTGTTTTTAAAACAGTTGATTGAAACTTTAAAACAGTTGTCAAAAACATTGGATACAGCCAATGATCAATTAAAAAAATTAGATGCACCATTAAAAACGGCAGAAAATATTTCTACTACAGTGGATGAAGTGAACCAGAGCGCAAAAGAGGCGTTTGTGAGTGTGATGAGTTCACTTAGCGAAAATGTACAAAATGCCAAAGACTGGTTTCAAAATAAAAAGAATGGAAAAGAAGTATTGAAACAAAGGAGGATGAATGACATGGATGAAAAACAATTAATTGATGATTTAGAAAAAGAATCGATGCTAGAACTTGAAGTGATGCATGAATCCGAAAATACAGATAATGAAAGAATTATTGAGGATGCTAAGAGTAAAATTGAAAAGTTGTTTGATGATTTGCGTGATTTATTAAAAGACGCTTCAAATCCTGAAAAAGTAAAGGAAGCTTTATCGCAAGCTAAGGATGATGCAAAAGATATTCTTTCTTCAACAAAAGATAAAGTGGTTGAAGTCAGTGAGAGTGAACAATTTAAACAAACCGTTTCGGCTGGTAAAGAATTTTTACAGGGCACAGCTGGATTGGTAGTAGATGGCTTTAAATATGGAAAAGAAACATTAAGAAAAAATGATTCTTTACGTAAAGTAATTGATAGAGCGGATGAAAAAGTAGACGAAATTCGTACAAATGATTCTGTTATTCGTGCCGTTGATAAAGCAGAAGAAGTAACTGGTAAAGCTACAGAAGCATTGTTTAGTGGATTGAAGAAAATATTTAACAAGGGGGACGAATAGGAATGAAAAGAATTACCATTTATGATGTTGCCAAAGAGGCAGATGTCTCATTAGCAACTGTATCACGTGTTATTAATGATAGTAATGTAGTACGTGAAGATACACGTATGCGTGTTCAACAAGCTATTGAAAAATTGGGATATAAACCAAATGCGATTGCGCAAGGATTAGCTCTTTCAAAAACAACTACAATTTCAATTGTGATGAGTGAAAAGTTATTTGCGTATAATGCGAAGATCTTAAATGGTCTTATGGATGTCGCAAAAATCTATAACTACAACATCATGTTCCATACTACAAGTAAGGGCATTTCAAAAATGCAGGATGTGATTGAATCGATTATTAAGTCACGTGTGGATGGTGTAATTTTATTTAATGACAACTTCTCTGAAGATGAAATGGAAGTCTTACATGAATACCAAATTCCTATGGTTGTAGTTGGAAGTAAGTTAAAAGGACAAAAGATTGGCAACGTTGGAAATGTATATATCAACTTCGAACGTATGGCATATGAATTTGTCAACGAATGCTTCGAAAAAGGTATCGATGATATTTCTATGGTTGAAGATAAATTAAATCTTTCTATGATGGAACAATTAAAAGCGGGTGTAGATCGCGCATATGCTGAAAAGGGATTGGTTTTCAACAAATATGTTACATATGATGATAGCTACAAATCAAGTTATACATTCTTGTCCGATTACTATAAGAGAAATAAGCCAAGCCGTATGGTAATCACATTCCGCGATTCACAAGCCATTGCTTTAATGAATGCTTGTAAAGAGAGTGGTTATTCAATTCCAGATGATACACAACTTGTATGTATCTTGAATTCTAAATATTTAACAATGATGCGTCCAATGATTTCTACATACAACATTCCTGAATATGATTTAGGAGCTGTTGCGATGCGTTTATTAACTAAGATGTTAGTGGATGATGAGTCTGTTAAGCAGAATAAAGACATTGAAATCTCATTCTCAAAAATGTTTAGAGAAACTACAAAGTAAGAGTTCGTTTTGAACTCTTTTTTTATTTAGTGTATAATCTAGGCATGGAAATAATTTTTATAAATAACGCAAAAGATAGAAGTGTCTATCGATACAAAAAAGACTTTGAAAACATATTAGAACGTGCATGCCAGGTGTTAGAAAGAAAAGGAGATTGGAGTTTATCTGTAATATATGTAACACCTGAACAGATTCACGAAATCAATCGTGACTATCGAAAGGTAGATCGTCCAACGGATGTGATTAGTTTTGCGATTCAAGATGATATGAGTGATATGTTGGTGGATGAAGATCAATATGAACTTGGAGACATCTTTATCAATGTGCAAGCTATTCGTGATCAAGCAAGTGCTTATGGACATTCGATTCGTAGAGAAGCTTGTTTCTTATTCTGTCATGGCTTACTTCATTTGATGGGATATGATCACATGAAAGAAGAAGATGAAAAAGGTTATGTTTGCCTTACAGGATGAAATTCTAGATGAATTGGTTCAAAGGTAGATTCAAATATGCCTTTCAAGGCCTGTTTTACGCTTTTACTTGTGATCGTAGTATACGTCTTCAAGGCATCTTTGGATTGATTGTTATATTGTTTGGCTTTATCTTTCATTGTTCCATTGAAGAATGGATGATGTTGATTAGTGCAATTGGTTTCGTATGGTTTAGTGAAATTATGAATTCTTGCATTGAAAGATGTGTGGACTATATTTCATTAGAACATAATGAACAAGCTAAACATATTAAAGATATGGCTGCAGGTGCTGTTTTTATTATAAGTGTACTTGCGGCTTGTATAGGGTTATATGTATTTATACCCAAATTATTTTAAATGGGAGGTAAAATGGAAAATTATAAATCAGGATTTATCGCAATTGTTGGAAGACCCAACGCTGGAAAATCAACATTGTTGAATGCATTGTTAAAAGAAAAATTAGCGATCATGTCAGATAAACCAAATACGAACAAGAAACAATAATTTCGGGTATTTTAACCCATGAAGATTGTCAATATGTATTTGTGGATACGCCAGGTATCCATAAGCCTCAACAACAATTGGGTCGTGTTTTAAATAAAAATGCCTATTCCGCCATGGAAGATTGTGATGTGATCGGATGGATCGTGGATGGTACACAATCTTTTGGAACTGGAGATTCTTTCATTCTAAAAAGAATTGAAACACTTCATAAACCAGTTGTGTTGATTATGAATAAGATCGATAAGTTAGCGAAAGAGCAATTGTTGAAGCGTTTAGTGTATTGGCAAAAACAACATGACTTTAATGATATTGTTCCAATTAGTGCTTTAGACAAAGATAATCTAGACGAATTGTTACACGTATTTAAGGGATACTTACCTGAAGGAGAGCCGATGTTTCCAGAAGAAATGAAATCGGATCATGATATCAACTTTAGAATGTGTGAAATCGTTCGTGAAAAAATCTTATTTAAAACCCATGAAGAGATTCCTCATAGTGTAGCGGTTATTTTAGAACGAAAAGAAAAACGCGGAAATCGTATGTATCTTCAAATGATGGTCGTTGTGGATCGTGAATCGCAAAAGGGAATTTTGATTGGAAAACAAGCGAACATGATTCGTTCCATTCGTTTAGATGCACAAAAAGAATTAAAAGATATGCTTGGATGCAGTGTAGATTTAGAATTGTTTGTTCGTGTAGAAAAGAATTGGCGTAATCATGAAAACAAAATCAAAGAATTTGGTTTAGATGAATTAGAACAAATCGATGAAGACTAAGATTCAAGCCCTTGTATTAAGTGTAAGTGAATATAAAGATAAAGATGGCTTGGTCAAAGTGTTGACTACAGATTCCATTTTAACTTTATACGCAAGAGGACTGTTCAAGCAAAATTCTAAGAATTTACGGCTTGTACAGCCTTTTTCTTATAATGAATTCATGATTGAAGATAAAACGAAAATGCCTTTATTACTCCAAGGACAAACCATTCATTATTACTATCACATTCAAGAAGATTTATTTAAATCCAGTTGTTGTTTTGTATTACACGATCTGATTTCTAAAACGAAAAAAGAAGAAAATCTATTTCATACATTATTGGAATGTTGGAATTCAGCAGATAAAGACCTGGATGACTTTTATTTCTGGGCATGTATTGTCTTAAAATATTGCATCGAACAAGAAGGAATACAACCATTTGTGGATGGTTGTGTACATTGTCAAAATATGCGAGTTGAAACTTTATCTTTAAAAGATGGTGGTTTTTTATGTGAAAAGTGCAATCACAATCAAAATCCAAAATGGAGTGTGGATTCATTAAAAAAATATCGAGCTTTGTTTAAATGTAAAGAAGAGAACTTAGCTTATGTCAAAGAACATTTCACATTTAACCTTGACGATTTGATCTATCTAGCTAAATGGATCGAATATCATAGTCAAAAAAGCTATCCAAGCATTCGTTTTTTAGAAAGTATTCGAGGCTTAGAGTGATGTTTCAAGAATTAGCATTTCAAGTTGCACAAAAAGCACATGCAGGTCAAGTTGATAAGGCAGGGAAAGATTATATCCTGCATCCTGCATGGATACAGATATAGAAAAGGCAGTTGCGTATTTGCATGATGTATTAGAAGATACAAGTGTTACTGTGGACGAATTAAGAAATATGTTCCCAAATGAAATCGTAGATGGCGTAATCACATTAACGCATAGAAAAGATGAATCTTATTTTGAATATATATCTAGAGTATCTACATCAAAGTTAGCTAAAAAAGGTAAAGGCTGCAGATCTTTTACATAATTTGGATATCACAAGAATCAAAGAACCAGCAAAAACGGATTATGAAAGACTCTAGAAATACAAGAAAGCGATTCTATATCTAGTGACGCACTAGTTTTGTGGTACATAACGTATGAAAATAAGAGAACCTATTTTTAAGTGGGTGATTAAAAACAGGCCATGATAAATCGTGGCTTTTCTTTATGTGTGTCTTTGGATTTAGTCTAGAAATTTATTGATAAATAGGATATAATATGAAAGTGTATCCTTTTGTCTGTATACATAAAAGAAATGAGGTAAATAACATGAACGAAAAGACATTCAATGATGTAGTAAATCACATGAAAACCTCTGGTTTTGTTTACCAAGGTTCAGAAATCTATGGTGGTTTGGCAAATACTTGGGATTTTGGTCCTTTAGGCATTGAATTAAAGAACAATATTAAAAATGCTTGGTGGAAACGTTTCATCCAGGAAAGTGAACACAACGTAGGTTTACAAAGTGCCATCTTAATGAACCCAAATGTATGGGTTGCCAGTGGTCACGTTGGAGGATTTAGTGATCCTTTAATGGATTGTAAAGAATGTAAGAGCCGTTTTAGAGCAGATCAATTGATTGAAGAAGCTAGTAATCACACAGTAAACTGTGGTGGTATGTCAAATGAAGATATGGAAAACTATATTGCTGAACATGAAATCACATGTCCAAAATGTGGCGCTAAAAACTTCACAAATATTCGCCAATTTAACTTGATGTTCAAAACATTCCAAGGTGTATTAGAAGATGCGAAAAGTACAATCTATTTACGTCCAGAAACAGCACAAGGTATCTTTGTCAACTTCAAAAACGTACAAAGAACAATGCGTAAAAAATTACCATTCGGTATTGGACAAATTGGTAAGAGTTTCCGTAACGAAATCACACCAGGAAATTTCATTTTCCGTACTCGTGAATTCGAACAAATGGAACTTGAATTCTTCTGTAAACCAGGAACAGATTTAGATTGGTTTGAATACTATTGTAAAAACTGTGTTCAATTCTTAAAAGATTTAGGCATTAATGAAGAAAATATTCGTTTACGTGCTCATGATCCTGAAGAATTAGCACACTACTCAAATGGT
>ENA-OQIR01000658-OQIR01000658.1-human-gut-metagenome-genome-assembly--contig:-NODE-658-length-14021-cov-3.195048_pt1 | contig 14021 bp, 16 predicted proteins | sample MGYA00242580_ERZ504745 | MGnify/ENA primary metagenome ERZ504745 (study PRJEB26092, sample SAMD00036214) | human gut metagenome | host: Homo sapiens | study: EMG produced TPA metagenomics assembly of... | reverse complement strand
CCGGGGTGGGGTGCACGCACCTTGGTGACCGATTCCTTCAGCAGGGAGAAGCCGATGCCAGAATGGTCACGCTGACCACCAGCCCGGCAAGATACTCAAAGCGGGCGTGCGGCTAGGGATGCTCGGCATCCGGTGCTTGGCGGCCAGCTTGAAGCCCACCAGACTGAGATATTGGAGGAGGCATCCGAAAGGTTGTTCAGTGCATCGGCAGTGATGGCGATAGAGCCGAACAGGGTACCTACCACAAACTTGCCCAGACAGAGCAGGATATTGCACACCATGCCCACCACACTGGCCAGATTGCCATAGGCGGCACGGACACGGGGTCCTGCGGAGAATTGGGACGGCGTATAAACAGACGAATCAAAAGCTGCGTCATAAAAGCTCCTTTCAGGCTGTGCATTTTCAGCGCACCCAATGTCCTTCTAGTATAGCATTTTACTTTATGGTTTTAAAGGCGTTTCAAAAATTTCATCCCATTACGCCGGATATCAAACCGGGTTGCCGCACAAAAAGCCCCGGCGGCCATGCGGTCGCCGGGGCTTTTCGGAGATTTTGGGACTGTCTGTTCACAGTCTCTTGTAATTAAGGAGGAGTGCTCAGGTTTTTATCACAGGATCGGGCTTTCAAGGTCGCCAGTATCAGCGATGCCGTGCTTCTCGGCGTAGCGGTCAGCATCAGGGTCAGAGCGCCGTCACCGGTCACGTTGCAGGCGGTGCCGAAGCTGTCCTGCAGGGCGAAGATGGCCAGCATCAGAGCAGTACCGGCGTTGTCGAACATCAGGACACCGGTGATCAGGCCCAGAGAAGCCATGACAGTGCCGCCGGGCACGCCGGGTGCGCCGATAGCGAAGATGCCGAGCAGCAGGCAGAACAGGATCATGGTGCCAACGCTGGGCAGCTTGCCGTACAGGATCTTGGAAACGGTCATGCAGAAGAACACCTCAGTCAGCACAGAGCCGCACAGGTGGATGTTTGCAAACAGGGGGATGCCGAAGCTGACCATGTCCTTACGCAGCACCTTGCTCTTGCGGGCGCACTCCAGCGCCACACCCAGCGTAGCGGCACTGGACATGGTGCCGACAGCGGTCAGGTAAGCGGGGCCGTAGTGACGCAGCACTTCCCAAGGATTCTTGCCGGAGTAAGCACCTGCCAGCAGGTACAGCACAGCCAGCCAGATATAGTGACCGGCCATAACGATGACGATGATCTGCAGGAAGGCGGGCAGCTGATGGGTGATGGTGCCCTCGTAGCTCAGGCCGCAGAAGGTGGCGGCAATGTAGAAGGCAGAACGGGATGATGACCTTGCTCACGATGTCCAGCACGATGTTCTGGAACTCGGCCAAAAAGTCGCAGGTCAGCTTGCTGTTGGTCCAGGTAGCAGCCAGACCCACCAGAACGCTCAGCACCAGAGCGCTCATGACGCTCATGATCTGGGGAATGTTCAGCTCAAAGACGACGCCCGGCAGCTCGCGCAGACCCGGCAACGTTGTTGTCGATGGACAGGTGCGGGATCAGGCCGTAGCCGGCGCCCATGCTCATGAAGGCTGCGCAGACAGAGGACACATAGGCGATGACGATGGCCACTGCCAGCAGACGGGAAGCGTTTTTGCCAAGCTTGGTGATGGACGGGGCAATGAAGCCGATGATGATCAGCGGCACACAGAAGGTAATGAGCTGACCCATGATGTACTGCAGGGTCACCACAACGCCCATAGTGCTCTCATTGAATATCTGACCAAGGATGATACCAACAAAAATGCCCAGCAAAAGCCGGAAGGGCAGACTATTGAATAGCTTTTTCATAACTTTAGTACCTCTTTCTTTTTCCCCGGAAAGGGGCTGGGTGGGGAGACTTATTCCGTCTCCGGGAGGTGTTTGTTCAGCATCAGATCAAGGATCACGCTGTCGCTGGTGCCGTGGGTGCTCAGGGTGGCAAAGTTGTCCAGCGTATATTCCACATTGTGCTCCACGATGCCGTCGGTGCTCTGCACCCGCACACCGCGCACGCCCATGGCAGCTGCCTGACAGGCGGCGTTGACGCAGGTGGAGATCTTCAGTGCGCAGTCGGCCTTTGCGCCGTCGCATACCATGCCGGTGACGTTGCCTACCATGTTCTGGATGGTGCAGCATACCTCGTGGTAGCCGCCGCCCAGCAGATAGGCAATGCCGCAGCTGCGCCGGTGGCAGCAACCGTTGCACCACAAAGGTTGCTTAGGCGGCCAAACTTGGCCTTGATGCGGATTGCGATCAGGTTGGAAAGGGTCACGGCGCGGAGCATCTTCTCCTCGTCGATGTCCAGCCAGCGGGCAGTTGCCACAACAGGCATGGTAGCCGTGATGCCCTGATTGCCGCTGCCGGAGTTTGCCACCACCGAGACCGGCGCGCCTGCCATACGGGCGTCCGCACCGGCAGAAGCGATGACCATGGCGTTGGTGGTCAGGTCGCGGGTCATCAGACCCTTGCGGCAGTTCAGTTCCAGATTGCGGCCAATGGCAAGGCCGTATTCCTTGGAAAGACCCTCGTTGCTGATAGTCGTGTTCACCTGTACGGCACTGCGGATGATGTCGATGGGGTCGTGCAGGGGGTCCAGCTCCTCAGTGCAGTAATCCCAGATGGAGCGGACGGTCAGAAATTCTGCGATCTGCTCCGGGGTCACCACATCGCTGTCCCCTGCTGCGGCGGGATCGGTGTGCTGCTTGTCCAGCGTAGCCACGCCGTCCTGCTCCACCAGCACCACGTTGGTGTGCAGATCCCGCACCACCGCACGGCCGGTGTGGCCGTCGGCAGTAACAACCACCTCAACGTAGAGCTTCTGCGGCACCTGTGCCACTTCTACCTTGACCTTGCCTGCCTTGACAAGGGCTGCGGCTTCTTCCATCTGCTCCCGGGGCACATAGTTCATGACCTCCAGCAGGTGGACGGGGTCACCGCCTACGGCACCAATGGCGGCGGCGTAATCCATGCCTGATACGAGGTGCCCGGAATGCCTGCCGACATGGCGTTTTTGATAATGTTGATGCTGGCGCGGACGGTCACGGCCTCTACCGTGTGCCACCCGCCTTGCGGAGTGCTGCGCCCGCCTCTGCGGCGGTGAGAGCGACTGCGCCGGGCTCCGTACAGCCGGTGGCCAGCTCCATCTCACTGTTCAGGATGCGAACGAACATCTGTTTATCCATTTGGTTCACCGTTTCTTTTCTTCCGTGCGGGGGAACTTACTTTACAGCAATGCACTCGATCTCCAGCGGAGCGTCCTTGGGCAGCTTACCCACCTGCACCGCGCTGCGCGCGGGATAGGGCTGCGCAAAGTACTCGCCGTACACCTTGTTCATCTCTGCAAAATCGTTGATGTCCGCCAGAAACACCGTGGTCTTGACCACATTAGCCAGCGTCATCTCCTGCTGTGCCAGAATGGCCTGGATGTTCTTGAGGGACTGTGCAGTCTGGGCGGCGATGCCTTCCGGGATCAGCCGGTGGCCGGATCGATGGGCAGCTGCCCGGATACATAGACGGTCTGCCCTGCAGCGATGCCCTGCGAATAGGGGCCGATGGCGGCGGGAGCATTGGGGGTAACGATCACCTGTTTCATCCGATTTTCTCCTTTTCCATTTGTCGGCACTGAAATCAATTTTCCGAAAAAGGCTTCCCCCGGACGGGGGAAATCTGTCCCCAAGGGGTGAAGGCTTTTGCACCGGGTCAATCTTCAAAAGTTGATTTCCGTGTTTTTCGGGAAGGGCTGTCCTTCCCTCGCTGACACTATCCTAACGCAATGAGAATATTTTGTCAATAATGTTTTCTTATCACGAGAATAAATTGTCGCGCGTGACAAAAACTCCAGAAAAATGTCATCACTTTGACGAAACAATGGATACAATGCACCTTCTTATTGTAAAAAACTGTCATTTCTGCTATGATAGCAATAGAACATGCGTGAGAATTTTTTCTCACGCGCTTCAGCAGTACAAAAGAGGTGAACGGGATGGATGCAAGACTTGAGCCTTATCGCGTAGTGGTATCTTTTCTGGGGGAGGCGCTGGGTCCGGACTACGAGGTAGTTCTGCACGACCTTACCAGTGAGGACGGCACCATTGTTGCCATCGTCAATAACCACATCAGCGGACGCACCGAGGGTGCGCCCCTTTCCAACATGGCGCTGCGCTTCATTCAGGAGCGGATGTATGAAAAGCAGGATTATCTGGCGGGCTATCAGGGCGCTTCGCAGGCCAAGGGCGGCTGCGCTCCTCCACCATGTTCATCAAGGACGGCAGCGAGCTTATCGGGATGCTCTGCATCAACTTTGATGCCGGCAAGTACAGCCGCATCGCGCAGGAGCTGCTTGCCCTCTGCGGGGCGCACACCGAGCCTTCCTCCACCGGCATCGGGGTGGAGAACTTTGTCAGTTCCCTGCCGGACGCCGTACAGAATGCCATTGCCGAGGTGACCGGCAGCGCCGGGCTGCCGCCCGACCGGCTGACCATGGAGGAAAAGATCCGCATCGTGGAGTCCTTGCACCACGCGGGCATTTTTTATATGAAAGGTGCTGTCAGCGAGGTCGCCGCCCAGCTGGGCTCCTCGGAGGCTACCATCTACCGCTACCTGAGCAAGCTGAAGTGAGCTGCGAACGAACTGTTTCCTGAAAAAGAAATCGCCCACTTGAGCGAAGAGGGGCAGTATCTTTGTGCCAACGAGGGGATTCCACAGTACGAAGATACAGCTTGCCACGGCTATGAAAGCCTTTTGAATTGCAAAAATGTTTTTTCAGTTGCTATACTGGGCTTATCAAAGTTTTTTCGGGAGGATGCCGCAGTGACTGCACAGATAATGCAAATCGGGAACAAACCTTGCCGCATTTACGGCGAGCCTCATGCAGAATACCTGCTGCTCCAAATGACCGGTGAACATGAGCTGCAAAGCATGGACAGCGAGGTTGCCGCTATTGCACAGAGTGCGCACCACTTTCTGTTTGCGGCCATCCCGGTGGAAAGCTGGAACGATGCACTTTCCCCGTGGAAGTCTCCTGCTGTTTGGGGAAAGCAGGGTTTCGGTGGAAATGCTGGGGACACCCTGCGCTTTCTGACAGAGCAGGTCATCCCCACACTGAAGCAGCAGTTTCATCTCCCGAAAAACGTCAAAATCATTCTGGGCGGCTACTCACTGGCCGGACTGTTTGCTTTGTGGCGTCCACCCAGACTGATCTGTTCTATGGTGTCGCCGCCGCTTCTCCCTCTGTTTGGTTTCCGGACTGGATGGAGTTTGAACAACAGCACCCGATACAGGCACAGCGCGTTTATCTGAGCCTTGATGACAAGGAAGAGCACACAAAAAACGCCGTCATGGCTGTGGTGGGCGATAACATCCGCACCCTGCACAGCCAGCTTACAGCGCGTGGGGTAGACTGCACGCTTGAATGGAACAGCGGCGGGCATTTCAAAGATGCCGACCTGCGCACGGCGAAAGCTTTCGGTGGGTGATTGGAGGAACACACATGACCATTTTGATTGATGCAGACGGCTGCCCGGTTGTCGATCTGACGTTGCAAATCGCAAAGCAATTCAGCGTTCCAGTCATCATCCTGTGCGACACCGCTCACCAAATCGAGCGGGAAGGTACGCAGACGCTGGTGTTCGACAAAGGAGCGGACAGCGTGGACTTTGCTCTCGTCAACCGGGTAAAACCGGGGGATGTGGTCGTGACGCAGGACTACGGACTGGCGAGTATGTGTCTTGCCAAGTGCGCACAAGTGCTGAATCAGAACGGTTTGGAATACACCGCCGACAATATGGACGCTCTCATGCTGCGACGGTATGAAAGCAAAAAGCTCCTTCGTGCCGGAAAGCACCCCAAGGGAAGCCCAAAGCGGACGAAGGAGCAGGATGTCAGGTTTGCGGACACGCTTGAGAAGATTCTGAGCAAAAATTATTGATACATATTTTTTGAAGGATGGAGAAATCCAGTTGGATATGCAAAAAGCACCAGCCTGAGCCGGTGCTTTTTGTTGGCGGAGATGGTGGATATTCTCCCGCGGGCTAAGCAACAGCAACGGGTTGCGTTTGCTGATTTTCTGCAGCCCCTTGGCAGGGCTTTGAAAAATCAGAACGCGGCCCCAACAACTCCTCCCTGTTTCCGCCACTGGCGGCGGTCGTCGTCGTTGCACTGCTGATTGCTTGCGGTCTGCGGACCGTCGCCCTGTTCTCATCCTCACCATCTTAGCCGCAAAAAAAGCACCAGCCTGAGCCGGTGCTTTTTGTTGGCGGAGATGGTGGGATTCGAACCCACGTGCCCGATTAAGGACAAAACGATTTCGAGTCTTTAAAATTGTTGGATGAAGCTGGTCCCTCGCGGCTGTCATTGGCAGCTGAGGGCATTTTTGCAACCTCCAAAAAGGCACGTCACACCGAAATTTGCAGGCAAAAATCAGCCGCTTTTTGCGAAATGACGTTAGAAAAAGCCTTTTTCACACGGGGCGTCAACGGCTGCATTTCAGGTGTAGTTGTGTTAGATGTCCGTTAGAAATATGCAGTGCTGCCGTTGCTGTGCCAGCTCACAGCAGGCTTCCCTGTCTGAACGCAGCGTTTCCCGAAAGCCGGGAGATGCTGCGTTTTCTCTTGCCCGCATTGGCTGAAAGGGAAGCCGCCATGTCAACATTCCGCGTCAATAAAAACGTCAACTACACCGTTATGAGCAACCACCACCTGCAGGATAAGAGGCTGTCCCTGAAAGCCAAGGGACTGCTGTCCTATATGCTCTCCCTGCCGGACGATTGGGATTACAGCCTGAAAGGGCTGACAACCGGGTGCAGGGATGGCATCGACAGTGTGAGAAGTGCGGTTCACGAACTGGAAGATGGCGGGTATCTGTGTCGGAGCAAAGTCCGTGATGCCCGTGGCCGCATTATTGACTACAACTATGAAGTCTTTGAACTGCCGCAGAAAGAACGGATTGAAAAACGCCCTGCTCCAGTGCCAAATTCACCATCATCGGAAAATCCAATGTCGGGTTTTCAACGTTGGAGAATCCAACACAACAAAATACTAATAAACAAAATACTAAAAGACAAAGTACTAATCTATCAGGGCAGACAGACGAATCCGCAGATTTTGACCAGACGGAAGCACAGGTGCGGGAGGAGTTTCGGGAACGGCTGGAGATCGACATCCTTGCCAAGCGGTACGCCCCGGAGATGCTGGAAGAGCTGCTGGATAACATCGTGGAGATGTACTGCTGTCCGCTCAAGACCCAGTATATCGGCAAACAGGCACAGACCACTAAGGCGATCCGGCTCCGGCTGGATAAGCTGACCAGCCAGCACGTGGAGTACATCTTCGATGTGATGTCCAACACCACCCAGCCCATCAAGAACATCATGGCCTATCTGCGCACCACCATCCTGAACGCCCCCACCACGATGGAGCACTACTATCAGGCGCAGGGCAACTGGCTGACCGCACAGAGCCGGAAGAAGTGAACGCCGTTTTCCACGAAGAACGCAACACCTGTTGAAAATGCAAAGGAGAATTTCCATGAAGAACACGAATACCGTCCGCACCGAGATTCATTATGCACAGGTCGGGGAGTATCAGCTGCCACTGCTCACCCTGTCGAAAACCGATGAAGCTGAACCGCTGGGCAAGTATGGCCGGATGCGGCTGGCCTACCTCAAAACCCAGCGTCCCGTGCTGTACAACCAGATGCTGATGAACGGTACGCTCTGGCCGCATTTGCAGGAAGTCCAGAAAGCGGCCTGCGCGTGTCTGGAACGCACGGTGGTGGGTCTGTTAGACCAGTACCCTGCACCAAACAAAGAGCGCGCACAGCTCTCTTGGGTGGCGCACATGAACGGGCTGAAAGCACAGGCGGAGGAAATGGTGTTGAGGGAAATCGTGTATGCAGAATGATCTCCGATAGCATCCGAACGGCATCAAAAGCCGATATTTTAGATTTTATTCTTGATTTTTGCAGAATATTTGCAAATTCCAAAATCAAAATTTGACTTTCCGCCCAGAATAGAGTACACTAGATTCAGAAAATCATCTGGGAGGAATCGCGATGCTGCTTCAATTTTCAGTCACTAACCACCGCTCCATCAAGGACACGGCTATTATCAGCTTGAAAGCATCTACGGATAAAAGTCTGTCCGATTGCCTGATTTCGCCGGACGAGAAGAAACAGCTTGTGCCTGTGCTGGCACTGTACGGTGCAAATGCAGCCGGAAAGAGCAATGTTCTCCATGCCCTCCTGCTCATGCGGGAAATGGTCTGTGGCCGATATGCCAAGCTGCTGAAAGGCGAGTCCCTTCCGCAGGAGCCATTTGCTTTCACCGACCAGCCCACACAGCCGACCAGCTTTGAAGTCATCTATTTTTATGGCGGCATCAAGTATGCCTATGGGTTCTCGTTTGACAAGTCCAAAGTTTTGACCGAATATCTCTATCACTGGCCGAATGGCGGGAAGCATTGATTTTTTCAAGAGAAAACAATTGCTATCAGTTCCGCGAGAATATTCAAGAGCAGTTCACGCTTGCTGGACGAACTGCCGAAAATCGCCTTTATCTGTCCAGCTCGAACGAGTGGAATTGTCCGCAGACCGAAAAAGCGTATCTGTGGTTCTTTGAAAAGCCGACAGGCTTTATGGGAACCGAAATGCGGCTGGATGCTACATTGTCTGCCATCCGGCAGGGCGGCTCTGAAAAGAGCCGTATCCTGCATGAAATGCTGTATGCAGACCTCGGTATCAAGGACATCCGCATTACTGGCTCTAAGGAGGAACCTATCATTCTGCACTGCACACCCTCGACACTGAAGATGGCTCATCAAAGGGCTTCTGGCTCCCGTTGGGGCAGGAATCCGTTGGAACGCAACGGTTCTTCTCTCGCATCGGTATGTGGCTTGCTGCTTTGGAATCCGGCTCTGTTCTGGTAGTGGACGAGATAGAATCCAGTATGCACCCGCTCCTGACCCGGCATCTAATCGAGATGGTGCAGGATGCCGCTATCAATACGAACCATGCACAACTCATCTTCACCACACATGATACCGGGCTTCTTGACCTGAACTTACTGCGACGCGATCAGATTTGGTTTGCGGAAAAGGATGAAAAGACCATGCAGACCGATATTTATGCTCTGACGGAGTTCTCTCCCCGGAAAGGCGAGAACATCTCCAAAGGGTATCTGCAAGGCCGCTACGGTGCGATTCCGTTCATTGGAGGGAATGCAGCATGGCAGAATAAAAGAAATCAGCCGCAGGTCTGTCCACGCCAGAAAGCGCAACCCAGTGGTGTATCTTATCTGCGAGGGTAGCGAAACGGAAATTCGGTATTTCAAGCGGTTTCGCAGCCGGGGCTGTAACATTGACATCATCCCGATTTCTTCGCAGTATATGGAGTGCTGAAAAAGCGTTTTGCAGAAACGCGAAGCCTGCATCGGCACGAGGCAGAACAACGGGTTTGGGCTGCGCCCAACAAGCTCTTGCAAGGCAAGAGTCTTTGTATATACAAAGACATTGCTTGCAGGTACAATGTCATCGATGAAACAAAAATAGTTTCATCAAAGACGGTTATATGGTTGTGCCGATTTCCAAAACATAGTAATATTGAAGTACTAACTGGGGCTGAAAGTGGCAAAACTGCTTGCTTGGTTTCCATTCAGGAATTACTAACAGCGTAGACCGTCCGTTCGCTTCGTAAAAGATTCAATGTTTTGATTGGTTGGGTCGGCACAACCGTTACCCGTGTCAACAACGCGCCTGTTACTTTTGCGAAGAAGCGAAACTGCCCTGAAAGGAGAGGTGTATATGAGTTATTGTCCGGTAGCTGGAATTGATGTCAGCAAACGATTCAGTGATATGTGCATTTTGTCGCCAGACAACAAAATCTTTGCGCAAGAAAAGATTTATCACGACGAAACATCGATAAATCGAGCAAACGCCCTACTCCAAAAGGCTGAGCGGCTTTTTTCAGTAAGCCTGTTATTGTGATGGAGTCCACCTCACACTACCATTTGATCCTCTTTCAATTTTTCTCAGAGCATGGATATGACGTGATCGTGGTGAATCCACTTCAAAGCAATTCGATGAAGGACTTCTCTATCAGAAAGAGGAAAACCGATCGTGTGGATGCCTTCAAACTGGCAATGATGTATCGAACAAAGACATTGCGTCCTTCCCAAATTCCTCAAACGGCAACGCGTGCGCTACGCCAGCTCTGCAGACATCGTGCGGAATTGTTGAACGACGTTTCGAGTTATAAAAACCGATTAACAGCCTTTTGGATCAGACCTTTCCAGGCTATGATAAGGTCTTTTCCGATGTGGGAGCGTCACTTCCTGCGCTGTGCTTGTACGTTTTCCAACGCCGACCATTTTGCTTGTAGAGGAAGAATCAGAACTGGTTGAAGTGATTGCTGCTGCAAGTAAGTCTGGTTATAGTTTTGCTAAAAAGAAAGCTGGATTGCTAATCTCCGCAGCACAAAAAGCGCAGACATTGGGGATTCATTCATGTGCCGATGAAACACTCATTGTGTGTACCATTCAAATGCTTCGTACATTGTCCGAAAGTGTGCTTCAAATAGAAACCGCAATAGATAATTTGCTGGCTCAGATAAAAGAAATGCGAAACAACGTTTCTTTACTGCAAAGCATCCCTGGTATTGGTAGTCATTCGGCAGCCCTTTTACTAGGAGAAATCGGAGATATCTCGTTGTTCAAGAAGCCGAAACAGCTTGCAGCATATTTTGGTTTAGACCCAACAGAGCGGCAATCCGGATCATTCAGAGGAACAAAGAACAAACTCTCAAAACGTGGCTCTTCCTATGCAAGAGCTGCACTTCACATGGGAATAGTTAATTCGATTTGTAAGCGCGGAAAGGACTCTGCAGCGAACCCCGTACTGCTCAGTTATTATGAAAAGAAATGTAAAAACAAACCGGCAAAGGTTGCTCAAGCAGCGTCAATGCACAAACTGGTCTTTATAATCTTTGCAGTCTTGCGTGACCAGAAGCCCTTCGAACTGAAAACGCCAGAGCAGCATGCTGTTGAACAGGGATTTGTAAAAGCAGCCTGAAGTTTTGAGGGATTCAAGCCCTGAAACAAACACAGGGCCTTATTGGGTATGCGAAAAATTTGAATTTGGCATCTTTCACTGCCCTTATTCTTTACTTGGTGTAAGCGATGGCAGGGCTATAAGCGATGAATACTGAACTCAAACCGTTCGATTTCGTTCTTATTGGCTACCTGTGCTATTGACTTTGCTTAATTGGTCTAGACAGCTTCGGTGTTCCAGAATGGTACCACGAAGCACTGCTTGCTGCGAATGCGAACGCCTTTTGAATTGCAAAATGATTTTTCAGTTGCTATACTGGCTTATCAAAATTTTTCGGGAGGACGCCACAGTGACTGCACAGACAATGCAAATCGGGAACAGACCTTGCCGCATTTACGGCGAAGCCATGCAGAATACCTACTGCTCCAAATGACCGGCGAGCACGAGCTGCAAAGCATGGAAAGCGAGGTTACCGCTATTGCACAGAGTGCGCACCGCTTTCTGTTTGCGGCCATCCCAGCGGAAAGCTGGAATGATGCACTTTCTCCGTGGGAAGCTCCTGCGGTATGGGGCAAAGAGAGTTTCGGCGGCAAGGCTGCGGACACCCTGCGCTTTCTGACGGAGCAGATTATTCCGTCACTGAAGCAGCAGTATCCTCTCCCGAAAAACGTCAAAATCATTCTGGGCGGCTATTCGCTGGCCGGGCTGTTTGCTTTGTGGGCATCCACCCAGACAAAGCTGTTCTACGGTGTCGCCGCCGCCTCGCCCTCGGTGTGGTTTCCGGGCTGGATGGAGTTTGAACAGCGGCACCCGATGCAGGCACAGCGCATTTATCTGAGCCTTGGCGACAAGGAAGAGCATACGAAAAACGCTGTCATGGCTGCGGTAGGTGATAACATCCGCACCCTGCACAGCCGACTCATAGAGCGTGGCGCAGACTGCGCCCTTGAATGGAACAGAGGCGGACATTTCAAAGACGCTGACCTGCGCACGGCAAAATCATTTCGCTGGGCGATGGAGGAACACACATGACCATTTTGATTGATGCCGACGGCTGCCCGGTTGTCGATCTGACGTTGCAGATCGCAAAACAGTTTGATGTTCCTGTTATCATCCTGTGCGACGCCTCTCATCAAATCGAGCGGGAAGGTGCGCAGACGCTGGTATTCAATAAAGGTTCTGACAGCGTGGACTTTGCGCTGGTGAACCGGGTAAAACCGGGGGATGTGGTCGTAACACAGGACTACGGGCTGGCCAGTATGTGCCTTGCCAAGCGCGTCCGGTGCTGAATCAGAACGGTTTGGAATACACCGCCGACAACATAGACGCTCTCATGCTGCGACGGTATGAAAACAAAAAGCTCCTCCGTGCCGGAAAGCACCCCAAGGGGAGCCCAAAGCGGACGAAGGAGCAGGATGAAGCATTTGTCGCCACACTGACAGATATTTTAGCGAGCATCTGATTTTCTGAACGGAACACCGGCGAATTTTTTTCGCGTCACATTCTCTGTAAGTGAAGCCCGTCAGAACAAAGCACCTCTCCACTGCATGAAATCATTGAGATACCGCTGCTTTATCCTCTGGCCACGATCTTCTGAGCGCCGCATAGGAAATAAGGAAGTTTGCAAGCCAACCTGCCGGGACTGCAAGCCAAACAAAAGCAATGCCAAAACGCGGTGCACAAATCAAAGCAACAGACAAGCGGATTGCAAGGTTTACCATATTTGCAATAAGAAACGGCCGCATGATTCCAAGTCCGCGAAGAACGCCATCCGTCGCCATCTTGATGCCCATGAAGATGAAAAAGTAACCAAGCCATCTCATATAATCACCGGACACCTGATAGGCCAACGCGGTTCCGTCTTTTCCCAAGAACAACGAGGAAATCTGTGTGTGCAGTGTTTCAATGACCACGAAAGCAAGAACTGCAAAGCATAGATCCAACACCAGTGCAGCATGATACCCTTTTTTGATACGCTCAATTTTCTTTGCGCCAAGATTCTGGGATACAAACGGCGAAACTGCATTGCCGATGGATACGAAGATCAGCGAAAAAACATTTTCTACCCGCATCGTTGCCGCATACCCGGCAAGTGCCTGTGTGCCGAAGGGATTTACCACTGCCTGCACGATCATCATACCGATAGACACTGTGGACTGCTGCAAAACCGATGGTACCGCAATGCGAAGCATGGAATACAGCTCCTGCCGGTCGAACCTGCTAAAGGAGCTCTTGTATTGCCGCATCCGAGACAGAAAGATCAAAAACGAAAACACGGCAAGAATTCCTTGTGCGATCAAGTCGCAAGGGCTGCACCAAACACCCCCAGACCAAGACCGGCCACCATCCAGAGATCCATAAAAATATTCAGGATAGATGAGAATATCAGCAGTCCCAACGGAATTTTGGATTCACCGATGGAAGTGAACATGGTGGAAAGAATGTTGTACATGAATAGAAACGGGAAACCCACAAAGTAGACACGCAGATACAATACTGCTTCTTCCAATATATCGGCAGGGGTCTGTAATCCGCTCATCATGAAATGGGAAAAGCAAAAGCCAAAGACACCAAGGACAACGCTTAAGATCAAAAAGCTGATCAGGGACGTTGACACAATGGTTTTCATTTTACCATAATTTTTTGCACCAAAATAGCGGCTTACAAGCACACCTGCGCCCACACCAGCACCAAGCGCCACACAAATAAAAACATTGGTCAGTGCAGCACAAGCACCAACAGCCGCAAGTGCCGAGGAGCCAACAAATTGACCAACTATTATGGAATCGGCCATATTGTATACTTGTTGAAAAAAGCTGCCAAGGATCATCGGCATCGCAAAAACAGTCAGCGCTTTAAGGGGTGGATCTGTGATCAAATATTCATCTTTCGACATGATTATATTCCTTCCAAAAATCGTTTATCGCAAATTTTATCGCAAGTCAAGAAATTCGTGCAACATTCAAACGGCATCTTTGCGATATGC
>ENA-OQIR01000657-OQIR01000657.1-human-gut-metagenome-genome-assembly--contig:-NODE-657-length-14028-cov-1.812388_pt1 | contig 14028 bp, 11 predicted proteins | sample MGYA00242580_ERZ504745 | MGnify/ENA primary metagenome ERZ504745 (study PRJEB26092, sample SAMD00036214) | human gut metagenome | host: Homo sapiens | study: EMG produced TPA metagenomics assembly of... | reverse complement strand
CAAGCAAACATTTTGCCCTAAAACAACTTCTTTTACAAGGAAATCAATAGCTTTGTAAAGCAAAACCTATTTTATATGGAAAAAAGATACTATAAAAAATCACTAATGGCAGGAGTAATATGCGCAATGGCATGCAGTAACCTCCTTGCACAAGAAACTGAGTTTGATTTATCGTCACAACGACTGGAAATCCAACAAGTGTTGCCCGTTCCCGGAAAGAAGATAGACCATCAGGGAATTATCATCAATCCGACTCCCCACAAACTAACAGTAGATCGAAACAATATGTTGGATATTGCTGGTGGATTGGTTCTTAAAGATAAACAAGAAAAATTTGCAGAAGATCTGAAATTTCTTACTCTGACAAAAAAAGGAGTGAAACTAACTATCGATTTTGGAAAAAAGGTAGCAACTTAAGCAAGGGGTCAAGGAGATTTCTGGAGCTTACACCATGCGTATTGACAAAAAAGGAGTTACAATCGTTGGATATGATGAACGAGGAGCTTTTTATGGCATCCAAACATTGCGCCAACTTATAGAAAGCCCTATCGCTGCAGAAAAACAATTACCTTATTTGGATATCAACGATTATCCAGACCTACCCAACCGTGGTGTAGTAGAAGGTTTTTACGGCACGCCATGGTCACATCAGGTACGTATGTCATTAATTGATTTCTACGGAAAATTCAAAATGAACACTTACTTATATGGTCCTAAAGATGATCCATTTCATAGTTGTCCGAACTGGAGACTTCCTTATCCCGAAAAAGAAGCTCAGAATATCAAAGAACTGGTTCAGGCGTGTAAACGGAATCGCGTAGATTTTGTATGGGCCATCCATCCGGGGCAAGACATCAAATGGAACGAAGAAGATTATCAAAATCTGGTCAATAAGTTTAACTGGATGTACGATCTGGGAGTAAGAGATTTCGCAATTTTCTTCGATGACATTTCAGGAGAAGGAACCAATCCGTTAAAACAGACAGAATTACTAAACCGTCTGACTGATGACTTTGTAAAAGCCAAAGGTGATGTATCTCCATTGACAGTCTGCCCGACAGATTACTCTAAGCTTTGGGCTAATCCGACTCCACAGGGAAGCCTGGCTATCTATGGAAATAGTTTGAATCCAGATATAAAAGTATTCTGGACAGGAGATGTGGTATGCAGTGACCTGACTCCGGAAACAATGGAATGGATTAACTCACGTATCAAAAGACCGGCGTATTACTGGTGGAACTATCCGGTAACCGATTATATCCGTAACTTCATTCTACAAGGTCCCGTATACGGTTTGGATACTTCGCTGACTAAAGAAAATGTCTGTGGTGTTGTCAGCAACCCAATGGAACACGGTGAGGCTTCCAAGCTTGCTTTGTACGGAGTTGCAGACTACACATGGAATATCGCAAACTATAATCCTATAGACAGTTGGGAAAGAGGATTGCAGGAGTTGACTCCAAAAGCCAAAGATGCTTACCGTACATTTGCCATTCACTCCAGTGACACTGAAAACGGATATCGCAGAGATGAATCTTGGGAAACTAAGACATTCCGGATTGCAGAATGGAATGATGCCACGGCTCAGGCTCTTAAAACAGAATTCGAAAAAATAGAAAAAGTCCCGGCTGAAATGGAACAGGGATGTGAGAATAAAGCCCTGCTGCAAGAACTCCGTCCGTGGCTGACAGAATTCGGGAAGCTGGGAACAAGAGGGAAACAAGCTATTGAACTGGCTCAAATTTATCGCTCAGGCAACGACGACAGTAGCTTCTGGAACAAATATGTGCAGAACTTGATGAGTAAAGAAGATCGTAAAGCTTATGAAGCTCATAAATCCGGAACACTCAAACTGCAACCGTTCTATGAAAATGCAATGGACGATATGGCTCATGGCTTCTTAAAGAAACTGCTGGGTACAACACCTAAAGATTATAAAGGCATTGGTTCGTTTGGTAACTCTGGTACAATCCTTACTAAATTAATGCTTGATAATGACACTACGACTTACTATACGTCAGGTATCGGACAAAAAGAAGGTGACTGGATTGGAGTAGACCTGAGAAACATCCGTGACGTGACAGAAATATCAATCCTGCAAGGACGAAATCCTGTAGACGATGTAGACTACTTTGACCATGCGATTCTAGAATGTTCTGCTGACGGCAAAACATGGACTCCCCTTATCAAAGAATTGAATAAGCAATATGTCATCAACTGGAAAGGAGATGCTGTAAAAGCACGTTACGTACGACTGAAAAGACTGGAATCTGAACGCAAAAATTATGCTTCTGTCCGCTCTTTCGAGGTCAACCCGCTTCATGTTGAAAATCTAGGATTCAAACTGGAGTCAGAGAATCCACAACAAGTTGTTTATGCATTCGATCAAAATCTGTCTACTTTTTATAAGGTTTCTAATGCATTAACTTTCGAAGTTCCTCAAGGAACAAAAACTTATACATTATTGATGGATAAACTTTCAGCTCCGCTCAAAGTCAAACAATTTGATAAAAAAGGAGAATTGGTATCCGAAACAAGTATTTCTTCGCCTTTCTTCAAACTTGAACTGACAAACGATAAAGTAACCAAAGTCACTCTGGAAGGCAAAGCTGAAATATTCGAAGTCATCGCTAATCTTCAATAATAAACCGACCAGGAACATAAAAAGAAAAGGCATCATCCTCTTTCAAATCAGTAGAGGATGATGCCTTTCTTATAGTTGAAAATAAATTACTTATTTACAGTTTCCAGTACAACGTGGTTTGATCTGTTTAAAGAAATCATTACCCTTATTGTCAACCAGGATAAATGCAGGGAAGTCTTCTACTTTAATCTTCCAGATTGCTTCCATACCCAGTTCAGGATATTCTACACATTCGATGCTCTTAATATTATTCTGAGCAAGAATAGCAGCCGGACCACCGATAGAACCCAGATAGAAACCACCATGCTTCTTACAAGCATCGGTTACAGCCTGGCTACGGTTACCTTTAGCCAACATAATCATGCTACCACCATGACTCTGGAACAAGTCAACATACGGGTCCATACGTCCGGCAGTTGTCGGTCCCATAGAACCACAAGCCATACCTGCAGGAGTCTTGGCAGGACCAGCATAATAAATAGGATGGTCTTTAATGTACTGAGGCAAATCTTCACCACGATCCAAACATTCTTTCAGTTTAGCATGAGCGATATCACGACCAACAATAATAGTACCATTCAGTGACAGACGAGTGGCAACAGGATATTTATCGAGTTCTGCAAGATTTCCGGCATCGGACGGTTAAGGTCAATCTTCACAGCATTACCTTCACCTGCCTGACGCAATTCTTCAGGAATCAATTCACCTGGATTTGAATCCAGTTTTTCAATCCAGATACCATCTTTATTAATCTTACATCTGATATTACGGTCAGCAGAACAAGAAACACCCAAGCCAACCGGACAAGAAGCACCGTGACGAGGCAAACGAATGATGCGTACATCGTGAGCATAATATTTACCACCAAACTGTGCTCCCAAACCAATACGGTGAGCTTCTTCCAATACTTGCTTTTCAAGTTCTACATCGCGGAATGCACGTCCGTATTCATGCCTGTAGTAGGCAAGTTGTCATAGAAACGAGTAGAAGCCAATTTCACAGTCAGCAAGTTCTTTTCAGCAGATGTACCACCAATTACAAATGCAATATGATAAGGAGGACAAGCAGCTGTACCTAAAGTCTTCATCTTTTCTACCAGGAACGGAACCAATGTAGCCGGATTCAAGATAGCTTTGGTTTCCTGATACAGATAAGTTTTATTAGCAGAACCACCACCTTTTGTTACACACAGGAAGTTATATTCCATACCTTCAGTAGCTTCCAGGTCGATCTGTGCAGGCAAGTTACAACGTGTGTTTACTTCTTCATACATACTCAACGGAGCATTCTGAGAATAACGCAAGTTGTTTTCTGTATATGTTTTATATACACCCAGTGACAAAGCTTCTTCATCACAGTATCCAGTCCATACTTGCTGACCCTTTTCACCATGTATAATAGCAGTACCGGTATCCTGACAGAAAGGTAAAACTCCTTTTGCTGCAACTTCAGCGTTACGCAAGAAAGTCAAAGCAACGTATTTATCGTTTTCGCTAGCTTCCGGATCATTCAATATTTTGGCTACCTGTTCGTTGTGAGAACGACGCAACATGAAAGAAACATCGTGGAATGCAGCGTTAGCCATTGCAGTCAATCCTTCTTTTTCAATTTTCAGGATAGGTTTTCCTTCGAACTCGCTTACAGACACATAATCTTTTGTAAGCAAATAGTATTCAGTAGTATCCTTTCCGTGTTCAAACATCGGCTGATACTTGAATTCTGGTGTTGCCATAATGATAAGAAATTAATTGTTAGTTACTATGCCAACAAAGGTACGAAGTATTATCGAAATTTTTCCTTAATTAAGATAAAATCTTTGTTCCGAATGATTCAAAAACTCTGCCGTATTTCACTTTCATGATTCAGTAAGAGATTTACTGAAACTCTCCTACTCCATAGCTCTCAACAAATCTCTCTGCAAAATGTCAACTCCAGGAAATCCTACATAACGATCCTGAAGCTTACCATCGTAACTGATTACCAGATATCCCGGAATTCCTGTAATGCCATACGAATTACAAAGATATTCCCATTGTTTCTGAGTCAAACGATAATGTATACCATTTATTTCCGCAATAGCAGTCTTCCAGACTTCTTTTGGAGAAGATGGTCCTGTAACATAAACATATACTACATCTTTCGATGACATCCGCTGCTTTAGTACATTTACCGCAGGCATGCTTTTCCGGCAAGGACCGCACCATGTAGCCCAGAAATCAACAAGTACAGCATTACCCCGATGCTGAGATATGATAGCAGGCAATATATCAGCTCCCGACACTAATGTATCCAACTCTGCAATAACATATTTTTCAGAAGCCTTTGCCCGTTCGGCAACAGCCTGCATGGTCTTTATCTTTTCTCTTACATATGCACTTATTTCCGGATGTTCTATCGAAGCCAGCATTTTTTTGTCTGCCGATTTCAGACGTTCTTCTTTAACAACATTCTGATAAATATTTCTTGCCTTTTTTATATCTTCCCACAAATCTAACGTTTCCCCCGTATCACGTTCCCGATACTGTAAGTATGTCACATAATCGTAACCATATTTATCATAAGGAGAGTTTACAATCCCCTGCATTTTAGTACGGGCACCTTGCAGAACAAGAGCATTTATCTGCATATTTGCAGATACGTATTCCTTATACGCTTTACCGGCTCGTTGGTCATGGTCTAAATCCGATTCAAGTCTTTCCAGCTCAGACTGCACCTGTTTATTATATTCTTCATCAGATAAATCCAGCGTCTTACTTGAGAAATCAGGATCATCGTTAAGAGCCAGAGGATATCCCCAGGTAGCCAGTTCCGTATTCAACAAGGATTCAGCTCCATCAAACCACGCTTTCTGCTTCCGGTCATACTCATCCTTCAACAAACGGGAAGCCGACATACTCAATCTGGGAAGATGAATATACACAGTCATTTCTTTACCTGGTAAAAGGAAAAGATCCAACTGTGCCTTATTTATCTGAAGTTTTGCCCCTCCGGCGAGCAGTAAATCGGTTTCAATATGAAAAGAACCATCCTGACGTACCTTTACAGTCTTTCCCCAATCATTATAAAACAGCCAGTCTGAATGACGAAAAACAACATCCAATGCAATTTGAGGATCATAACCTAATATATAACCGTTTATTATAGACTTACCTGCTTTTAACCGGGGAGCAGGCAAATCCTGACTTTGCTCCAGATGATTAGTTTGCAAAAAACTTGGTATATATACATAGGGTTCTGCCTTACTTAGTTGTACTCCCATATAATCCATCCTTCTTCTTTCTCTACAAAATCAACAGCATGCACCCCTGCAGGAATCGGAGCAAAAGAAAGAGTTACATGATGCTTCCCCGACTTCGAAATAAGCTCCGGCTCGGTTTTTCCATCAATAGACACCCCTTCAGCTTCACGCAAGCTAAATTCTTGCTGCGTGGTACGCAGACATGTTTTCGAAGAGATAACAGCAGCTTCTCCCGGCTCACCATACAAAACAGCATCTACCTGCGTCTGCTCATCCGTTAATATGATTTTCTTTATTTCTATTTTCGACGTATTTGTCGTAATAAAGCACGGGCGCTAACTTCTCTTTTACGATAAGTTCCCGCCTGCAAAAACAAAAACATACAACTAAAAACAAAAAATAGCCATACGCCTTTCATAAATCACATTCTTTTTAATTATATATATTGCTTAAACGAGCAACTAATTCATTTCCAAGTTCAGTCTTCACTTCTATATGCTTCAAAACGGCTGTTACAAAAGGATTACTTTCGAACACACCGCGCACTTGTTCAAAGTCAAGCATTTGCTCTTCCTTACTACCATCAGCACCAAAGCCAGTCATCGAAGACAAAGAAAATTCTTTCTTTGCATCTTCATATACCATCTTATCCAGCCATACCACAGACTGTTGCCATTGATGCACAATGTTTATAATATCCTTTGCAGTTATTGTTTCGGCATCCAGTCTGTAGAACTCCAGCATTTTTCCATACGCCCAAGTCCATTCATAGGTATAATAATTGGCATGCATTTCTGCAAAACGGTCATGTATCTGGTCAACAGTATGCAAAACACCTGTTTCTATATCGCTCATCAATCGCTCTATCTCTGTTTTTGGAGCTATTAAGCCAGAAATGTCAACCCATTCACCTTGTCCGATCGAAGTATCCGGCAATAAACGCTGTCGTACTTCCTCATCATTCTTAAAATGTATTTCCTCCAGACGCTTGATAACCGAATTACCCAGGAATTTATGAATAGCTGTTTCATAAAACTTGATACCTTTATTCAACGCCGAGTTTTTAATCTTTGCGCTCTGATAAGAATATGTTTCCGAAGTTTCTCCCGATACTCTTTCCAACTCTTTCAGAATACTCCGTCCTTTCATCATCTTCTGAATTGTGTATGGACTGAGCAAATTATAATTAATCTGATCCAGACGGAAAGGATCTTTACGCAAATCACGTTTCGGCCATTTCTGTGCATCACGAATTGTGCCGACGCTACGAAGATTAACCCCCGGAACCAGATAAGTCGTATTTTTATCCTCTATCAAATAAGAGAAAGGTAAATCCGATGTATCAGGATGATTGACATGACGTCCCATTACAAGTGAAAAGGCTCCGATACGTGCAGGCCAAAGGATATATGAATCCGAAGTAGTCTTAGCACCTCTTTCCAACGCTCCCTGATGAATCGGCCCCAGCTTATACATATGATTACTCTGGTTAGATCCTGAACCCGCATTCATAAATGAAAACATCCCGGCAATCAGCAAAGTTGACTTATGATGAGTCACCGTAAACGGTCCGGCAAAAATAGCACATGCTTCTCCATTTTCCTCCTGACAATTGCTGAAAAACAAAGAATCCGAAGCCGAATAATTATGCCCATATGACAAGCCTGTCCCACAAAACAGCGAGTCATCATCGTGCCATCCTCTATGTGCGAACCACTGGAGATAATAAAATCATCACATACCACTCCGTAACCGATATGTACCGGATCGTCAGCATTACTGTTAATACTACCGTTCTTCAGTCTGCCAGCTCCCTCTATTTCACAATGGTCACCGATACGCACATTTTTAATATATCCCGAATTGACAATCGTGACGTGCGAACCTATCGTTCCTCTATCCGAAGCATGTTCGTCTGCATAAGCCTCAACCAACGCTTTCATACGCTCAATGAGCTGCGGACGATGACGGTAAAGTGCCATAATATATGCCTGATGTGCAGAAAGACGGTCATGAATCATAACCTCACGACCTCCTGTTTCATTCAAGACAGACACCTCTACCCCATTTCCAAAACGAGATTTCCGGTCTACCAGAATAATATCCACATTCTCGATAAATGTATATGCCCCAATCTCATAGTTAGCAATGTAATTCTTTACATTTTCAATGCAACAGTTATCTCCCACTGTCACATTATGCAGAGTCACATACGATAATTCGGAATGCTTACAGATACCTCCCGGCAATGTAAATTCGTGTTCAAATACTCCCAGACACACCTTCCCGGAAAAACGAGCATGATGTACATAGTCAGGAGTGAAACGTTCAGCCACCCGTACATCCTTCCAGTCGGAAGCCGAACAAAGCTGCGATTCCAGCCTGTTTATTTCTTCATCAGTCAGCGAACGGTAATTTATCATAATTATTCTTCATCATAAGTTTGATAAAGGAAATCATTATAAGGATACTTCTGCACATGCAACTCTCTTACTTTCTTATAAACAATTTCCTTCAGTTCATCGATATTCGTTTTATTTCGAGCCGAAATAAAGATACAATTATCATTCATCTTAGCCATCCATGTATGCATAAGCTCTTCCAGCGTAATATTCTCCTTCGTTTTCGGAGTCAAATCATCTTCAGCCTTTTCTACATAGGTATACGCATCTATCTTATTGAATACAATCATGGTAGGCTTTCCTCCTGCTCCTAAATCAGCAATTGTTTTATCTACCACCTGTATCTGCTCCTCAAAATCAGGATGAGAGATATCTACCACATGAAGCAATAAATCAGCTTCACGCACTTCATCCAGTGTAGATTTAAACGAATCGACCAAATCAGTTGGAAGTTTACGAATAAAACCTACCGTATCGGAAAGCAGGAAAGGCAAGTTTTCAATAATCACCTTACGTACTGTCGTATCAAGAGTAGCAAACAGCTTATTTTCAGCAAAGACTTCACTTTTAGCCAATAAATTCATCAATGTCGATTTTCCGACATTCGTATATCCAACCAGAGCAACACGAATCAAGCGTCCGCGATTTTTACGCTGAGTAGATTTCTGAGTATCTATTTCAGCCAGACGCTGTTTTAGTAAAGCCATACGATTCAAAATAATACGACGGTCCATTTCAAGCTGAGTTTCACCCGGTCCACGAAGACCAACAGAACCCTTACCACCTCCGGCTCCGGAACCACCACCCTGACGCTCAAGGTGAGTCCACAAACGTTGCAAACGGGGTAGCATGTATTTATATTGTGCCAATTCAACCTGTGTCTTGGCATTGGCAGTTTGTGCACGCATCGCAAAAATATCCAGAATAAGCGATGTACGGTCCAGAATCTTTACATTCAGCTCCTTTTCGATATTACGTATCTGTTTGGCAGAAAGTTCATCATCAAAGATAACCATACCCACTTCTTCTCCTTCTTCCTCCTTTTTCTGAAGAAGATATTCTTTAATTTCCTGCAACTTACCTTTACCTACGTATGTCACAGTATTGGGATAATCCATTTTTGAGTAAAACGTTTTACGACCTCAGCTCCTGCCGTTTCTGCAAGAAAAGCAAGTTCATCCAAATATTCATTCGTTTTACGCTCGTTCTGTGTCTGGGTAATCAAACCCACCAATGCAGCCTTTTCAGTCTGCGCATCTGATATAACAAATTCTTTCATTCAGTATAGTTGTATGTCTAATTGTGGCAAATATAGCGAAAAAAGCACGCACCAAGTATTTTATCAAACAAAAAATTAAAGAAACATTCATACAATAAGTATTTATCATACAGTCCCAAACATCATGCTATGTATTTTATGAAAATCATCCGAAACAATAAAACCCCGTCATCAACAGTTTAATGCCAATGACGGGGTTCTAAAATATCAGTGCTTATGCTTTAACTTAATCATCCAAATTCGGATTATTTATAATCTCTTTTTCTGGAATTTTAAATGTCAAGCGTTCATCTTTATAATCATAAGTTTGTCCAGGAAGCATAGCATCTTCTGCACAACGAGTAATACTCTTCTGGAAACGCTTCATTGTAAGCAATCCACGTCCTTCAGCCCATAATTCCAAACGCCAGTTAAAGTAAATTTCATCCAAAAGCCCTTCTTTACCCATCTGTTCTACTTTTGCGGCTGCTTCTGTATCACGCTCATCCAATAAAGCTTTCAAAGAAATTTCGCATCAGAAAGATTATTCTCTCGTGCATTAGCTTCTGCATTTATCAAATACATTTCAGCGACACGCATATATACTTCATCGTCATACCATTCTCTGTTTCCTAAGATACGCTTGCTGTTATAGAATTTCCACCAGTTTGTCAATTCATATTGTTCTCCCTTTTCATCTGTTTCAGTAAACCATTTTTTACGAACATCTGTATCCGGTATAGAATTATACAAATTAGTATCAATCAATTTTTCACCGCCGGCATACGCATAGCTATATGTAAACAAGTCCATATGTCCCCAGAATGTAGGCAGAGCCGGAGAGTTACTTGTTGTCAGATCAATAGCCCACATCCATCCAGGAATAGAAACAGAACTAAATCCTGAATTGATAACTTCCGTTCTATTCATCAAGGTAAACTCTTTTCGAATCAATCACCTCTTGAGTCAATCGAGCCGCTTCTCCATTTTCACCCATCATAAGATAAGCATAAGCCAGCATACCTTTTGCTACCGCCTGATTAATCTGGTCCTTTTGTCCTGAAGGACGTTCATATCCTTCAAGCATAGGAATAGCATCTGTCAAATCTTTAACAATCAGTTTATAAACTTCTTCTACACTTGATTTCTTTGCAGCTTCCGAAGTTAATTGAGTACGATAAATAGGTATTGCTAAAGCTGTTTTATCTTCCTGATAAGGACGGGCATATAAGTTTACCAAGTTAAAATAAGAATGCGCTCTCAAAGCTTTGGCTTGTGCAAAATACACACCATTTTCTCCAGTAGGTTTCGCTTCATCACCTCCAGCAGCATCAATAATTTCATTGGCAGCTTTGATAAGACGATAATAATATCTCCAGAATTGATAAGAGAACTGAGATGCTGTACGAGTTGAACAAGTCAAATCACCAGCATATTCAAACCAGCCATATCCTTTCATCATAATGACCATATCTCCACTCATCAAGTCTGTTGCTATATCAACAGCTTTCTGTCCGAAGTCATCATGACCTTTTACATCACCTGTAGACATTGCAAATGTTGTAGAATAAGTACCTAATGCTTGTCCCATCAATATATTGGTATTCCATTTAGCCACTTCTTCCAAATCACCAGATGTGATATAATCCGAAGGACTTTTTTCCAAAAATGAATCTGAACATCCACTGTTTAGAAGCATCAAACTTAAAGCAGCAACCGGAATGTATTTATTTAATTTCATAAATTTCTGATTTTATTTTAGTTAAAACTGAACTTTAATACCTCCCATAATTGTACTCAATGGGCTGTATTGGCTTCTGCCTGATTCTCCTGAGTCATTATTATTATCATTGTTGACCGTATCTCTACTACCTGAAGAAGCATTAGCCACATAACCTTTACGAGCCGAAAGGAAGAACAAGTTGTCTCCAGATACATATACGCTCAGACCTCCCAGGTGCAGTTTAGAAGTAATGCTTTGTGGGAAAGTATATCCCAAACGAAGATTAGACAGGTTCAGATAAGAACGGCTAGTCAAGAAACGTGTTGAAGTTGCATTAGCATAACTAGTACCGTCATCCCCTCCACCATAGTTATTGGTAAGTCGAGGAACATCTGTAATATCACCGGGCTGCTGCCAACGGTTTTCAATATCTTTATGCCAATTATGCTTTCCAGCCCCATCATTATGCATTAATTCCTGATAATTATAATCGTAACCATATCCTCCCAAGCTATATGAGAATGTCGCATTCAAAGTAAATCCTTTTGCATATAAATCAAAACCAAAACCACCTTGTAAAGCAGGTATTGCTGATTTATCAACAAATTTCTTAGTAGCTTGACTCCAGTCGCTTGTCTGCTCTACTTCCAGTTTATTGATGGTTTTAGTTGATTTATAAGTTTCCATATCTGTAATCAACTCTTTAGTACCATCAGGCAATACATTATAATACTGATTATACATAGCGTATCCGGTCTGAGGATCTACACCTGCATATTCACGCATGTAGAAATCATACAAAGAATGTCCTTTTGCCCATCCATAGTAAGTGCTTAATTCCAAAGCCTTCTCTTTACCTGTAGTTTCATCAATAGGCATCTTAGTCATTTCATTCTTATAATATCCACCATTAACACGGAAATCGAATTTATAATCTTTCTTATTCAAAAGATGTGCAGTCAAAGAAAAATTCTACACCCTGATTTACCAGCTCTCCATCATTAACAGGATAAGAAGCATATCCCAAAGAAGGAGCTACCTGCTTCATAAACAACATATCAGTTGTCTTTTTATGGAAATATTCAACTTCACCTTCAAGTATACCAGCAATATCAAATTCAATACCAGTATTAATAGTAGAACTTCTTTCCCAAGTTAAATCAGGATTACCTTTATAAACAAAGCTGAAAGTATAATTATCGTTCAAGTTGTTAATCTGATACAAATCTTCATATGGATAGTATCCAGCGACAACAGGACTTGTTATAAAATCCTGATTACCAAGAACACCCCAGCTCAATTTATATTTCAAATTCTTCAACCATTTGATATCTTTCATAAATTCTTCGTTAGTAATAGCCCATGCAGTTCCAATAGATCCAAATGTTCCCCACTTATGACCTTTAGCAAAACGTGAACTACCATCAGCACGAAGTGTTCCGTGAATAAAATATTTATTATCCCAGTCATAACGCAACTGACCAAAATAACTTTCAATCGCATAACCATAAGTATACGATTCCATATAATCCATTATAACAGCATTACTCCATTCTGTATTATCCGGACGAACCATTTTTGATTTAGCACCATATGATACGTTGGTTGTACTATTTGTTGATTCATGAGCAACAAAAGCTTCAAAATTATTTCTTCCAAAACTTTGAGTCCATGATAAAATCTGGTTAGCAGTAAAGTTCAAATAATTCACCTGAGTTTTCACAATTTGTCCTTTACCAGCACTATCACCATAATATGGATTTGTCAATTCGTTTTCAGCCTGACCATAATACTGCAAACCAACATTAGCAGTTGCTTTGAAGTGTTTCAAGAAACGAGCCTCAAATGAAGCATTACCATTAAACTGGTGTGTCTTGATTTCATCTTTATCCAAAAGCAATGCACCAGCAGGATTAATACCAGCAGCAAACGGACGGCTATAACCGGCATTCATACCATAATCGTATTTATTTCCTCCAATGCTTGTATCTTGTACAATATTTCCGTTTTCATCACGTTCAAAAACAGGGAACAATGAAGCATACCGTTTATAAACTGGAAACCATTGTTCATATTACTATCAGACTGTCCCGGCTTATTGGTAATCATATATGCATACGATAATGATGTTGTAGCTTTCAACCAAGGGGCAATCTGATTACTCATATTGTTACGAACATTGAATCGTTCGTAATCCGAAGAAATATAATATCCTTCATCCTTCAGATAACTTAAAGCTGTATAATGGGTCATTTTCTCGTTACCACCTGAGATTTTAAGGCTAGCATCAAATTTCTGACCTGTTCTAAACAAATAATCCTCCCATTTTTCCGGAGTATATTTACGTGTAATGCCACTATAAAAACGTCCTGTAGAAGGATCAATCAACTTGTCACCATCTGCGTTCCACATATTATATATAGGAGCAATACCATTTTGTCCTCCGAACAACTGTTGTGAAGCCCATGTTGCAGCTGTAGCACGATCATACCCACCAGCAACTTCTGCATAACCACGTAAACTTTCCCAAGTAAGCTCTGTAAATCTTTCCGGACTATCAATTACATCATAAAGCGGAGTCAAACGCATGTTTGCACCATATTTAACTTCAGCATCAACACGTGTTTTACCTGCTTCACCTTTTTTAGTAGTAATCAAGACTACACCATTTGCAGCACGAGAGTCCATACAATGCATGTAGCAGTAGCTATCTTTCAAAATCTGTCATAGAAGCAATATCACTTGGATCGATCACCACTTAAA
>ENA-OQIR01000656-OQIR01000656.1-human-gut-metagenome-genome-assembly--contig:-NODE-656-length-14038-cov-1.967076_pt1 | contig 14038 bp, 22 predicted proteins | sample MGYA00242580_ERZ504745 | MGnify/ENA primary metagenome ERZ504745 (study PRJEB26092, sample SAMD00036214) | human gut metagenome | host: Homo sapiens | study: EMG produced TPA metagenomics assembly of... | reverse complement strand
TGAAGCAGTACTGCCATTCTAAAGCTGCTGAAGCCATTTATTATCCTTCTGCGGCGCTTTGGCTATAATAGGCTTTCTCAGCCGATTACGCCTTTTTCAGTGTGATGTTCGCATACCGGGCTGTTTCACCGGTAGCCACTACACAATACGCTGTATCTGTATGGCCGTAAAAATCAAAGCGCTCCAGATACTCGATCTTATCCTCGCCTACATCATGCTTAGCGAGGATCTTTTTATACTCCTCCACTACTTCAGGTACATAATCATCCCCGGGTACCACCTGCATCAGCTTAACTGGCTGCGTCACAAAGGTGTCAATGGGAAACAATTCCAAGACCGCATCCAACAGGGCAGGAATCGGAATCCCATCGGCCCGTACCACATACGAAGCTTTGCTGGATTCCGCAGGGAAATTGGCGTCGCCAAAGGCGATAACATCTCCATGTCCCATTTCCGCCCAAAATCTTCAGCAGCTCCGGAGAAATCAACGGAGAAATTTTTTTCAGCATCTTTACCCTCTCCTTTTACTTTCCTATCTTTCTTATATAAATAGATATCGTATAATACAGCCTATTCCATCTCTTCAGAACTTTTACTCTGTTAAAAGCCAAAACCCTTACCAAGACCCCAAGTCCCAGCTATTGTCACCCTCAGGCTGGTAGACCCTCTGACAATGAGCTCTGTGCCAAGCAGCAGCGTCTCGCCGTCACCGGCCGCTTTGCCCTCGATCCGCTGGAGAAGCCTTTTCGCAGCCGCGACGCCCATATCATAGTTGGGAACCCGTACGGTAGTCAGCGGCGGGCTTACCAGAGTGCTTGGGAAAATATTATCAAATCCTGCCACCGCAATTTCGCCAGGAATGGCTTTTCCTGCTTCTTGGATCGCCCGAATCGCGCCGATTGCCATCTGGTCGTTCGCAGCAAACACCGCGGAAATTTTTTCTCCGGTTTGGAACAGCCGGCGCATTGCCTGGTAACCGGAAAGAGGTAAAAAATCCCCCTTTACCACCAATTTTTCGTTGAATGGAATCCCGTTCTCTTTTAAGGCGTCCTGATATCCCAGCAGCCGCATCCGGCTGACTGATACATAATCAGGCCCCACAATGTGAGCGATCTCCCGCCGGCCGCATCCGATCAAATGCTCTACCGCTTTTCTGGCGGAAAGGCGGTTATCCACCATGACAGTATCCACCCTGGCGGCGCTGATCTTATGCTCCAAGAGCACCACTGGAATGTGCTTTCTGGAATTTCCCAGAGCATTGAGCCCTTTTACATACTTTTCCTGCTTCGGATCAGAGTCGTAAGCAAGGGATTCCATAATGATCCATCCGCCTTGGTCGCGACTAGATATTTCACACATCTTTTTTCTGTCTCCAGGCTGCCTCCGCTGTCCAGCACGTTCATCACGCATCCCGCTTCAGACACTGTATCCTGAATTCCTTTCAGCATGGGGCCGAAGAAAACCCGCTGAAAGGAAGAAATCACCACGCGATAGTATTGGTCCGGCTGTTCCGCATTCCCTGGGCGATGGGACTTGCATGATAGCCAAGCTCCTTCACCGCCTTCAGCACCCGCTCCTCCAAAGCCGGACTTACAGTCTTTTTCCCAGTCATTACGTTGGAAACCGTGGAAATAGACACCCCCGCCAGCTTTGCCACATCTTTAATATCAGCCATAAATCCGCCCCTTACTGAGGCGGAGCAGGCTTATGAAAAACCTGCTCCGCCATTCCGTGCTAATTGAATATTGCTAAAAGAAAAGCTTAGTCCATAGAAACCTGAGGCATTTCAGGATGATTCGGGCCAAAGTGCTTCAAGATAACCAAAGGCTCGCAGATGGAGTTGTTGGTGATCTTTACTCCAGCGGTAGCGGCCTTTTCACCTACGAAAAATTCGTCGGCGCTCAACTGCCCAAAGCGGAGCATACCGCGGTCTCGCACTGGTAGCCGCCGATGGTGCCGAAGCCCTGGGTCAGAATGCAGCCATAAGCGCCGCTGTCCTTAATGGTAACCGTCTGGCCGGGATATACGGTCAGCTCCTTGGCGCCCACATAGGGGTTGCCATAGGCGATCCATTTCTCCTCATAAACACCGTCTTCCTTAGATCCATCACCGGAGGACGGAAGTAGTGCTTCTTATAATGAGGATCCACATTGGCTTCCCAATCCATCAGGTTCATGACGGCGTCAACGTCATCCTGCTCTTCCTCAGGCAGGCGCTCCACCAGGTTCTTGATATCGTAAACCTCGCCGGACGCCACGTTTCGAAGACAGAGTTACGTCGCTGTTCCACTGAGGCTCATAGGTTAAGTAAGAGCCAGGCGCATGTACAACTCCCGGAGGCGTATACCAGCCGGTACCAAGTTCAATGCGGTAAGCCCTGGAAAGCTCGGTGATCCGGTTGTCTCCGGTCTTATATTGGAGCAGACGCTCTCTGACTTCTTCCTTGGTGCAGTCGGGGTCAAAGCCGAAATAAGTCACCGGAAAACGTCCGGGATAGTTGTTGTACTGTCTCGGGAAGTAATAAGCCTCCGGCTTGCCTTGCCAGCCAATACGAGCCGCGGCGTCGAAGTCCAGATGGAGGTGATGGAACAGGGGCAGCTCATTGTCGAAGAATTTCGCGTACATCGGCCAAGTGCCGTATTTCTTCAAAAATTCCTCGCCGATCAGCTCGGCGCCTAATTCCTCTACAGCGTCCTTCAAAAGGAATTTCTCCTCGGGAGTGGTGCCGTAGGAAACATAGCTCATACCTCGTCGGGAGCGGCCAGAGGGCCGTTGGCGGCCTGGATCACGCTGGAAAACCAACGCTCCTTCATTGGACCGCGGGCAGTACCAGGGCAAAATAATCGTCCGGATGCAGACGAAGCCGCTTGCCGGGCTGGGAATTATTTCTGGGAACAAACGTCGGAATCAATTTAAAAATTCCGCCGTTTTTTTCAAAGGTCTCGCGAATGATCTGTGACTGGCTCATGAAACATTTTCTCCTTTCTAATAAAAAAACGTTTTACCACCAATATTATTTATAACACCTTTTCCCCGCCCTGTCAATTATTCTTGAATCAAATTTTATGGCTTTTATTTTGGATAATCTGTCAGGAAGCCGTTACATTTTTATCAGGGATTTTTCCGCTTTGATCGGCTGGAGCGCTCTCCCAGCCTCTGAGAAATTCCTTCCCGGAAAACGCGGGCAGACGGAGCCGAAAGCCTTTTCGCCTTTCTAAAAAACAAAGCACCCTTGCCGGCAGGAAAAATCCGCTGAGCCTTGCTGGGAAACCGGCTGAGCTGTGAAAGGACGGCCTGGCTGTTTTAAGCCTCCCGCTCCACACAAGGATTCATAAGGCAAGAATCCCAAGGAACTTCTTGCCAAGGCTGCCGTTCAGTTTTATAATGGAAAAAGAAATCTGTGAAAAAGGGGTGTTCTAATGAAATTTATGGAGGTCAGCAGCGCTGGCGGAACCATACGCATGTCCAAAATCGTCAAAGGAGCGGATTATTTCGGCACAACGATTTCCGAAGATACCGCCTTCGCCTTGCTGGACCGGTATTTTGAGCTGGGCGGCAACACGATCGATACCGCCAGAATCTACGGCCAGGCGGATCCCGCCGATCCTGACGGTCCCACCTACAGCGAAGGAATAGTAGGCCGCTGGCTAGCCTCCCGCGGTATGAGGAAAGATGTCGTGCTGGTGACCAAGGGCTGCCATCCAGACCGCAGCTGCGTTACTAAGAGCAGAATCTGCAAGCAGGTGCTCGATCAGGAGCTGGAAACCAGTTTTTCCGAATTAAAGGTGGATTCTGTAGATATTTATTTTCTCCACCGCGATAACCCCGATATGCCGGTAGGGGAAATCATGGATATGCTGGATGAGCATGTAAGAGCGGGGAAAATCCGCGCTTTAGGAGCTTCCAATTGGACCGTCCAGCGAATCGACCAAGCAAACCAATGGCTTTGGCGCACGGGAAAACCCCTTTTACTGTTTCGCAGATTCAATGGGGGCTTGCCGCCACTACGCCAGCGGCCTGGGGTGATCCTACTTTGGTCGCAATGAACGATTCGGAATATGCAGGCTATGTAAAAAATAAAATCCCTGTTATGGCTTTCGCCTCGCAGGGCGGCGGCTACTATTCCAAAAAGCTTATGGGACTTCCCTTAAAGGATAAGATCCTCCGGCGCTATGAAAGCTCTAAAAATCAAGCGCGCCTGCCAATCGTCAAGCGGATCGCCGAGGAAAACAGCTGTACCCCCGCCGCCGTCTGCATGGCCTTTCTGACCTCAAATCCCTTGCAGAGCGCCGCCATCGTAGGCTGTTCCACTGTAGCTCAGCTAGAGGACAGCATGTCCCTCTGTGATCTGACCCTAACGGAGAGTCAGCTGGAGGCGCTGCAAAACCCAGCTGTCTGACACGCTCAGATGCTTCCGCCTCAAAAGGCCGGACAGTATTACTGTCCGGCCTTTCTTCTTTCCCCTAACAATCCAGCCAGGTAAGCAAAAGCCGATGCTATTGAACGCCGTTTTCCTCTACCCTGCAAACCGTCAGGATCGTTCCAGCCACTGTGAAGCCAATCTCAAATCCGGCAAACGTCATGCCGTAAACCCGATTCGGCTCATTCTGATATCCGGGCCGGGGATCCTGCGCCAAAATTTCCAGAAGTCCCTCCCTGCAGCCCTGAGGAAGCCTCTCTAAAAGTCTTGAGGAAATTCCACATGGAGCGCCGGTTTATTTACAGCTCCGGTGAAGCCTTCCAGCGCTTCAGGATGGGAATCACAGTAGGCGAGATAAGGCTTAATATCAAAAATCGGGCTGCCATCCATAAGATCCGCGCCGGCTACATACAAAACCGGCCCAAAAGCCGTGTGAAGCCCTACCTTTTCCAGACGGACACAGGATAATCCAATGGCATTGGGGCGGAATGGCGAACGAGTCGCGAAAACGCCCATTCTGGTATTTCCTCCCAGCCGGGGAGGCCTCACAGTCGGAGACCAATTCCGCCTCACCGCCTCAGAAAACTGCCAGAGCAGCCATATGTGGGAATATCCATCCAACCCCCGGAACGCGTCAGGGTTCCGAAATTCCGGTTCAAACACAATGGTGGAAATCAAGGAATCAATAAGCCCGCTTTGCCGTGGAATCCCAAATTTTGAGGAAAAATCATTGTGAATACGTGCGATTATCCGCATCGGCATCTCTTTAGACATAAAAAATCACCTCAAACGCAAAGCTCATAAAAAGCATAACTATTATACCAGCGGCAGCCGCAATGCGCAAACAGCGCCTTTCCCTGCCGGAGCGGCTCAAGCTCAGATCGGCTTCGGCCGGCGCGGCCCTTATCCTTTTCGCGCCCTCTCCGCCTTGTCCGTCCATTCATTTTCCCGAATTTCTTTCTCTATCAGCCGTACCAGTTCGTGGGGACACATTCCCAGCGCGTTGGCTATTTTCCAGACAGTTTCAAAATTCGCCTGTTTGCTGCCATTTTCAATCATCGCCAAATGGCTTCTAGCCAAACCCGCCAAACCGCTGGCAATTTCTTGGGATAATTGCTTCTCCTTTCGGACACGGCGCACCACTCTGCCGACAGCGTAACGGTTATATTCTATCATCGCAGACAACCCCTTTGCTTTAGTGTACGGAGAAAAAGCGCAAGTTATGTCTCCGATGATAGACAAACTAAATTTTGTGTGCTATAATAGACAAAACGATATGGGGAGGAGAACTGCTATGCTGAATGAAAAAAGCGGCATCTGGATCAAGCTATACAAGCTGTGTATCATAATTATTTTTATTCTCTGCTTCCCAGGATGCTTTTTCCTGGGGACATTACTGAGCTTACCGGCTTTTCTTACTTTTGCTGTATCTTTTTAGGCCTATTCGTAGGAATCCTTCAATGGATTTTGAATATGCTGATCTTAAATCTTGTTTCCAATCTCCAAATTCTTCGTGAAATAGAAGAAAAAAGCGAGCAGCGCCGGGAAACCTGGGCGGAAAAACGGGTGCTGCGGCCTATCAAATAATCGTAGGGCATGGCGCCTGGCCTCAGTCTTTTTATCATAACAGGAATAAGAAAAGGCAGAAACACAGAATTGTGTTTCTGCCTTTCGTGTATGCGCAGCCAGCAGCTTTTAAAGCTTTGTTTTCACAACGAACGTTGCCGCACCATCATCTCAATACCGTTTTAGCGGCCGCTCCGGGCCGTTTCGTTAACCGCCGCATTCAAAGCATTTAATAATATATTTAACTCTTCCGAAGGCAGGTAGCAAAAGCTTCGCACGGCGCGAAGAGGCAGGCTCAGGATGATCTGCCGCGTCATTTCGTCGGATTTGGGCTTTCCGAAAGCTTCCACAGCTGATCCATATACTTTGAAAACACTTTTTCCGCTTGTGGATTCGCAACAATATCTCCGATCACCGTATTGGCTTCAATCCGTTGAACAGCCCCGCTGGTATTTTCCATACAAACCGTTTTCGAAAGCCTAATCTCTCTTGAGGATGAGCCGATTAATATCTCATACTCTCCGGATGCGGCATACCAATCTTTCCGCTCCGGATGATACCAGGCGAATGCCGTTTGGTTAATTCCATTTTTATCGTTTTTTCTTCACCGGGGCTGAGCGCACCTTAGCAAAGTGTCTTAGCTCTTTTTCCGGGCGGACTGCGCTTCCGGTATGATCTGACACATAAAGCTGTACAATCTCTTTTCCCGCGGCAGCGCCGGTATTTTTCACTTTAAATGTAACGGTCAGACAATCCGTGTCTTTTATTTGATCACTACTGAGCTTTAGGCCGCTGTATTCAAAGGTCGTGTAGGAAAGGCCGTGGCCAAAGGGATAGCGCACCGCCATTTTTTGCTGTCGTAATACCGGTAGCCAACAAAAATCCCCTCTTGATAGCGCACCGTATTTCCGTCCCCCGGAAAATTGAGATAAGAGGGATTATCCTCCAAGCGGAGCGGAAAAGTTTCCGCCAGCTTGCCGCTGGGGTTCGCCTTGCCAAACAGCAGGTCAGCTGCGGCCTCTCCCACGCTTCTCCGCCAAGATACATCTCCAAAATCGCCTTTGCCTGTTTCTCCCAGGGCATCTCCACCGGAGAGCCGTTGTGCAGCACTATAACCAGATTAGGCTGCACCCGGCTTACCCTTTCGATTAAATGATTTTGCTGTTCCGGCAGTCTCATATGCCGCCTGTCATAGCCCTCAGACTCATAAGCGTCCGGCAGTCCCGCAAATATGACCGCCGCATCTGATTTAGCGGCCAGCGCCACCGCTTCTTCCGCCAGCTCCTCCGCCGCGCTGTCATCCAGCGTATAGCCCATAGCGTAAGAAACTCCATTCAGCAATTCCCAGGCGCCTTTTACTTGATAAGGATTGATATGGGAGCTTCCCCCGCCTTGATACCGGGTTCCTTCGCAAACTGACCGATCAACGCGATCTTTTTACCTTCCTTTAAGGGGAGAAGCTGATCCTCGTTCTTCAAGAGCACCGCCGATTCCAGCTCAATTCTTTTTGCCAGCTCATGATGCTCCTTATAGGGAAAAACGGTATTGGTTTTGTTCTCCCAGTAAGCAAATATTCTGCTGAGGATTCTTTCTACCGCGGTATCCAATACGCTTTCATCAAGCCTCCCTGATTCTACCGCTTTGATAATTTCCTCGTCATTCACGCCGCTGCTGCCAGGCATCTCTAAATCCAAGCCCGCCTTCAGGCCCTCCACCCGGTCGTTGACTGCGCCCCAATCCGACATAACATACCCGTCAAACCCCCATTCGTCCCTGAGAATATCTGATAACAGCTTTTTATTTTCAGAGGCGTAGACCCCGTTAATTCTGTTATAGGAACACATTACCGTCCATGGTTTAGCTTCCTTGACAGCCGCCTCAAACGCAGACAAATAGATTTCTCTCAAAGCCCTTTCATCCAGCTCGGACGAGCAGGACATGCGGCGGAATTCTTGGTTATTGACCGCAAAATGCTTAATCGAGGTTCCTACTTGTTTGGACTGCACACCGGAAATATAGCTTTTGGCCAATTCCGAGGCTAAATATGGATCTTCGGAAAAATATTCAAAATTCCGTCCGCACAGAGGGGAACGCTTAATATTAACCGCCGGTCCCAACACTATGGAAACGTCCTCAGCCTGGCATTCCTCTCCGATCGCTTCCCCCAGCTCCTGAAGAAGTCCGCGGTCAAAGGAGCAGGCGGAGGCGCACGCCGCCGGAAAACAGACCGCCCTCTTACTGCCGTTCAAGCCCAAATGGTCAGTCTTATCCTCCTGCTTTCTCAATCCATGAGGACCATCGGATACCATTACCTCCGGAATCCCCAAGCGCTCCACCGATTTCAAATGCCAGTTATCCTTTCCTGAGCACATCCCGGCTTTTTCTTCCAAAGTCATTTCCGATACGATTTTTTTGATCTCCTTTTGATTCATCCATCTTCACTGCCTTTCCAAAATTATAAAACTATTTTTACCTTTGGCGCAGGCACCCTGCCGCTAAAATCCCTTTTTTAAATTTACCGAATAAGGAACTAAACCAATCATGGGGTCATCTGGCGGAGCTTGATAGGAATATCGTCTCAAAAGCATTTCTCTATATTTTATTTCCATAATAGCACACTTTGGAATAAAGAGATATACAAATTGAACTATTTATCTTACAAATGACAGCTTCTTAATCATTCAAACATTACGCCGCTGGTCCCAGCAAGCACGTTTTTACAGGCCGCCGCGCAATAAACTTTTTCGCTTTACAAAATAGTACACCGTTCCTAACACATCAGCCAGCAGCCAACCGATAGGCACCGACCACCAAATCCCCGCTATGCCGAACGCCGGTATGGCGGAGAGCGCATAAGCCAAAGCCACCCGGATGCCGAGAGACGCAATGGTGAGCACAACGGACATCCCAGGTTTTGCAAGAGCGCGGTACAGTCCATAGAACAGGAACAAAATACCGATTAAGAAATAAAACGCTCCTTCTATATGAAGGTAGCGTACCCCTTCTTCAATAACGGCGGTTTCCTCGGCATTGATAAAAAGGGTCATCAAGGGCTTGGCAAAGACAAAAACACAAAAAGAAACCATGAGCTAAAGGCAACAGACGCAGTCAAAGCAGCACGGATTCCCTTTTTGATGCGTTCAGTTTGTTTTGCGCCATAATTCTGCGCAGTAAAAATAGAAAACGCGTTGCCAAAATCCTGAACAGGAAGATAAGCAAAGGCGTCAATTTTTACAGCGGCGGCAAAAGCGGCCATAATGGTAGTGCCAAAGCTGTTAACCAAGCCCTGAACCATCAAAATTCCAAGATTCATGATGGATTGCTGCAAGCAAGTCAAGGCCGAAAAGCCTGTGATTTCTTTTACACGGCTCAGGCGAAAGCGAACCTTTTTATCTCTTCTTAAAAGTTCAGGATATTTTATTCTTGTGTAAACGGCAATTCCAATACCGGAAACATATTGGGAGATCACAGTGGCTTCCGCCGCTCCGGCCGCTCCTCGGTTTAATCCCGCTACAAACCATAAATCCAACGCAATATTTAAGACAGCCGAAACCGCTAGAAACAACAGCGGCACTACAGAATTCCCCAGTGAACGCAGTAGAGAGGTAAAAAAATTAAACAAAAAATTCCGGCCAGCCCTATAAAAAATTACGCTTAAATATTCCCGCATCGTGGCAACCAGATTGGCGGGAGTGCGTAGAATCCAAATGATCCAGTCAAGCCCCATAAAGACGGCGGTATTTAGCAGAGCCGTCACAATGCTCAGGAGAACAAAAGAAGCAAGTATTCCCTCCTTCAGTCCTAGTTGATCCTTTTGGCCAAACGAATGGAGAATACTGTTCCGCTTCCCATGGCAAGTCCAAGCAAAATAGAGGTCAGAAAAGTCATTAAAGAAAAAGCAGAGCCAACGGCAGCGAGAGCGCCTGCTCCCAGAAACCGGCCCACAATCAGCGTATCCGCGATGTTATAGCACTGCTGCAGAAGATTTCCAAAAATCATAGGGACCGCAAAACGCAGCATTGTTTTTATCACAGGCCCTTGTGTTAGATCTTCTTTCATGATATCCTCTTAATTTCGATTCGAAATATTTATATTAACATTCGTAATACATTGTAGATATAAACTTATTAATTGTCAAGATATAATCCCGCAATCCGATTGACTTCTTTCACATAATAACTATAATAGCCGTATAAGGAATACATAACACAAGGAGATGAACAGCCGTGTTTTTAGATGGCTTGGATGAATTAGACCAGCAAATCGTGAAGCTGCTGATCCGAAACGCCCGGATGTCTTATTCGGAGATAGGACAAAAAAATCGGGATCTCACGCGTAGCAGTGAGATCCCGTGTCCAGGCCCTTGAACAGGCTGGGATTATTGAAGAATACACAACGGTCATCAATCCGCAGAAGATCAGCGGAGCAATTTCCTGTTATTTTGAAATAGAAACGGTGCCGGACACGCTGCCGGAGGTTGCCGCGCTTCTGGAACAAAACGATACCGTCACACAAATTTATCGTGTGACGGGAAAAAGCAAGCTCCATGTTCACGCAGTCGCTTCGTCCAGTGAAGAAATGGAAGAATTGATGTACGGGACGATGGACAAGCTGCCCGGCGTAGTAGAATGCAGCTGTAATATGATATTTTCCAGAATTAAGGATATTAAAGGCTTGCGGCTTTAACCCTGTTGGATGAATTCACAGCAGCTTGTCCGCCCGATGCGCCGCTGCCCGGCATAACGCGGGCTTCCGGCTTAAGCGGTGTCCATCCCGCAATAAAAGCCAGAGGAATTGCACCGCGGGTTTGCTAGGCGTCGGGCTGCCTTTCTTTTCTTTTATCCAGAACCTTTTTCATCACGGATAAATAGACCATTATCGAAACAAGAGGGCCGGCAACATCTGAAATAGGCTCCGCAAAAAACGCGCTTTCAGCGCCCCATATGGCCGGAAGAAGAAACAGCGCGGCAAAATATACCAGTTTCCGCCAGAAGGACAGCGGAAGCGAATACTGCACTTTTCCGATGGCTGTAAACCCATCCACAATCTCGTACTGAATCCCAAGCGGGAGAAGTGACAGCGTATACACCCGGATGGCCCACAGAGCCTTTTCCGCTATGGCGGCATCATTGGTAAAAAGCTGGACAAACCATTTCCCGCCCAGCCACGCTGCCGCTGTCATCAGTCCGGTATAGACGAGACAGAGAAGAAAGATCTTTCTCTGCGCCATTTTAACCCGGCCGATCTGCCGGGCTCCATAGTTAAAGCTTAATATCGTCTGAGTTCCTCCGCTGATTCCGCTCAGCGGCATAGTGACAACCAGCATAAAGCTTTGTGCGATGGTAGCGCAGGTTACCAGCATGTCCCCCTGCGCGGCTCCGCCATACTTCTGTAAAATGGCGTTCATGGCAATAATCATGATATTATCTACCGCAATGATTGCAAACGGCGTGAAACCGATTGACAAAACCCGGCGCATAATCCTTACGCTGTACCCGCCAAAGGTAATGCGGATCGCAGGACGCTTTCCAAAAAGGAAGGACAGGACAAAGCAGCAGCTGGCAAACTGAGACAAAACAGTCGCCACGGCAGCGCCGGTCACTCCCATGTTCCACGCAAAAATGAAGACCGGGTCCAATATAATATTTAATCCCGCTCCCAAAGCGACGGCAAGCATGGCAATTTTAGCAAACCCCTGACAGATAATAAACTGGCTCATCCCCGCGGAAAGCAAGGCGAATATTGTGCCTGTGAGATAAATAGAAAAATAGCTGTCTGCATACGAAATCGTTGCTTTGCTTGCGCCGAAAAACAAAAGCATAGGTTCTTTCATCGGAAACAGCACGGCGGTCAGAGCCACAGAAAGGATGCAAAGCATCAAAAAGCAGTTCGCGACAACCGCAAAGGCCTTTTCTCTTTTTCCTTCACCCAAGTAAATGCTCATCAGCGGGGCGCCGCCGATGCCAATCAGTGCCGCTGCCGATCCAACCATTGTGATGACAGGCCCGCATACGCCGACGCCCGCCAGCGCAAGATCTCCCGTCTGAGCGATATTTCCAATGTACATACGGTCAACAATGTTGTATAAAACGTTGACGAGCTGGGCCAGCATGCTAGGCAGCGCGATTCTTACAACCAGCCTTCCGATAGGGTCTTTTCCAAGATCATTTTCCTGTCGCATAAGCGCCTCTTTGTCAATTTGATCGTTCCTTACTTTCAAACGGTTACTATTATACCGACTGACAGGAAAAAATGCAAGAAGCCTGATCATTCGGGGAGAATCTGCCGGCCCCCTCCACTGTGCGCTGCCTCCGGTTTTTTATTATAGGTATCCTGAAAAATTCTTTGGCAATACCCAGGGATTATCAGCTAGTTTTGTGAAGCCAGCCTACCTGGGCCACCATCATCGTATAATTATACGGTTTGACCACTTCCTTCTCATGCTAAATTCACCATTTTATTGATAGCCTAATGATTTCTTTTATTATATCTTGACATCTCTATAAGAGAATAGGTGTTTTTAACCTATCATTTGTGTTTTTTCGACTAAAACACCTCCTAATTAAATACTTTAAATTTATTTATACTTCCCAACAGAACGCACTTAGTCACCTCATTCCTCCGCTTTACCAAATAACATTCTTCAACCTCATTAGGAATTCAACATTTTTTAATATATTTTCAGAGATAGTATAATAAAACAAGTTTTATAGCAATTCTCATTTCCAGAGCAGCTATATTGGAAAAATATGTATCGAGACTGAGCGATTAATCCTCGATTTGCAGAAGGCAGGATAATGGCAACGACAAGTTTATGGTACATCGAGGCAGGCTGAAAGATTTGATTGCCTATGTGGAAAATTCTGAAAAGACAAGAGCGGATAATCCGAACTTACAGCCGTTGTGGGACATATTTTCTTGTGCCAGCCGCCCCGAAGCGACTGAACAGGGCGAATATGTTTCGTCTATCAACTGCCTCAAAGAAATTGCCTTGCAGCAGATGACTTTAACGAAAAGGCAGTACGTCAAAGAGAATGGATATATCGCCTGGCACGGTTATCAAAACTTCAAACCAGATGAGGTTACGCCCGAGCAGGCGCACCAGATCGGCTTGCAGACCGCAAAGGAAATATGGGGAGATAAGTATCAGATCATCATCACTACCCACCTTGATAAAGACCATCTGCACAATCATTGCTGTTTCAATTCGGTCTCCTTTTTAGACGGCAGGAAATACAACTATTCCAAATCAGAGCAAAGAAAGCTCCAAGAGGTATCCGACCGTATATGCAAAGAACACGGCTTATCGGTCATAGGAAATCCGGAAAGCACCTGACGGCCAATCCGCCATTCGGATTTGTTAAGGATGCAGAAGACAAGGACAAGTGGCTGATCGACGAAGAAGCGGCGCAAACCGTGCGGTATATCTTCAAGCTGTGCTATAACGCTCCCGACAAGAGCAGCGGTCACAGAAAACAGAAAATTGAGATTTACTGCAAGGCTACGGGCATCATCAACATTGCCGATGAGGACTGCGTTGCACTCGATAGCAGACTCGGTATGCAAAACCGAAAGAAGAAAACAGCCTGATAACGCAAATTGGCGGCACAGCCCTTCGACTATACCTCCAATTTACATATTTCCTTCGTTATCGTACCTCGCTGAAACGCTTCCCAATATTTTTACGTCTTACAGGCCAAAAGCAATCGATATGTATCACACGCCTCCGTACAGCCAGCACTTTCCGCAATTTCAATGTCTTGGGCCTTCTGGGGGTTCCTGCCCCCACATTCTTTTGTCAACTGCCAACCGACGGTTAATACCGCATAGCTGTGGCCATGCGGTCCACATTTACTGCCAGCGATACCTTAAATAAAGCCTGTTTTGAATTTTCCCGAATGATAAGGCGTTTCTATTTTTAAAGAAAATCAAAACCACCAGTGAACTGGTGGTATGCACAGGGCCTGGAAGGGCCAAATACGGACTTAGTCCCTAAAGGGACATGGAAGTTTGACACCGCATTACAATTTCGGGCAGCCGCTTAAGCGACTGT
>ENA-OQIR01000655-OQIR01000655.1-human-gut-metagenome-genome-assembly--contig:-NODE-655-length-14042-cov-2.541502_pt1 | contig 14042 bp, 17 predicted proteins | sample MGYA00242580_ERZ504745 | MGnify/ENA primary metagenome ERZ504745 (study PRJEB26092, sample SAMD00036214) | human gut metagenome | host: Homo sapiens | study: EMG produced TPA metagenomics assembly of... | reverse complement strand
TGCAAGTATCAATATTCTGAAAAAGGACTGCAGATGCAGTCTGCATAAAGATAAAACTGTACCGTAGGGCATACGGGAACAGTATAAATATAGCTTGTGGACACTGTGTAAGACATTGCAGTACCGTAAGGTGTTTGCCAATGTAGTAGTGGGAGAAGCAAGAATCCCCTGCTTTAGCTGTGGGAGTGTCAAATGGGGCAGATATTGCAGGAACTGAGGGTTAAGCCAAAAAGAAGCAGATTTTCCAAATACGGAAGATCTGCTCTTTTTAACCGAATCAAGGGAGTCCCCTGCTTCAATTACGAATATCTGCCTGACTCAGATGCGGATCATGGATATCCGCCTGACGGTTTATAAGTGTGATCATTTATTCTTTCTGATCCTGCAGGCGCATGCTGTATAAAGTACGTCTGTGGAAGAGTTCAGTGCTGTCTCACAGGAATCCTGGATAACACCTACGATGAAACCGACACCAACTACCTGCATGGCAACATCATTGGGGATTCCGAAAAGGCTGCAGGCCATCGGGATCAGAAGAAGAGAACCGCCGGCAACACCGGAAGCACCAGCCGCACTTGCAGCAGCCAGGATGCAGAGGATCAGAGCGGTCGGGAAGTCTACGCTGATACCAAGTGTATGTGCAGCAGCCAGAGCCATGATGGAAATAGTGATCGCTGCACCACCCATGTTGATGGTCGCACCAAGAGGGATGGAGATGGAGTAGGTATCCTCATCAAGTCCGAGATCCTTGCACAGCTCCATGTTTACCGGAATGTTGGCGGCAGAGCTTCTTGTGAAGAAGGCTGTGATACCACTGTCCTTCAGACAGCGCAGAACCAGCGGATACGGATTCTGGCGTGTGCAGATGAAAGTAACGATCGGGTTGATCACCAGTGCAACAAAGAGCATGGTTCCCACCAGTACACAGATCAGACGGCCATAGCTTAACAGTACGCCAAGTCCCTGCTCGGAGATGGTTGTGAAGATCAGCCCATGATACCAAATGGAGCAAGGCTGATGATCCATCTTACGGCTGTGGAAGTTGCATCGGAAATGTTTTCGATGACAGTCTTGGTAGTTTCGCTTGCGGCCTTCAGTGCGATACCGAAGATGATAGCCCATGCAAGGATACCGATATAGTTGGCGTTGACAAGTGCCGTCAACCGGGTTGGAAACAATGTTCATCAGAAGGTTTTTGAGGACCTCTGCAACACCGCTTGGCGGAGTGACGTCGGAAGTATTTGTATTTTCGGAAAAAGTCAGCATGATCGGGAACAGGCGGCTGGAGATCACAGCTGCCAGTGCTGAGAGTACATTTCCCAGAAGATAAAGTACAACAACAAGTTTCATGTTTGTTTTCTGGCCTTTTCCCATGTGGCACAGAGAGCTCATTACCAGGAAGAACACCAGAAGCGGAGCAATTCCACGGAGAGCACCGACGAACAGATCACCGAGAATGGAGATCACAGATGCCTTGGGAATCGCAAGTCCGAGAATGATACCAACGATCAGACCGCAGATGATACGCTTGATCAGGTTGATGCTGTTCCATTTTTGAATCAGGTTTTTCATAACTAGTTTCCTCTTTCCTATTGTGTGGGTGTGCTGAAAAATGCTGAGCCGCAAAGCAACGATCCGGTGTAAAGGGCTGATCGTTCTAAACTGCTACTACTGCATCATGTAAAAGCACAACAGGATAATTATATACAATCATGTCCGCCTTGTAAAGACAAATGTACATAAAACACGAAAAAGATATAAAAAAGCGCCAGATCAATGCTTCGTCTGGCGCTATATATTTGAAGTTTCAGGCCCGGATTTTCCGGAAGCTTACAGCAAAGAACAGAACCTCCGCAAAGCCTGTAATTCCCCATGAGAAAATATACAGGAGATAAAGCGAAGAAATGGTCTGGAAGTGTGCGAACACCGTATAGAACCAGATGACACGGAATACACAGGATCCCAGAATAATGATGATGGTCGGTGGGATACTTTTTCCGATGCCACGGGAAGCGGCGATGCTGCAATCCATAAAACAGCTGAAGGCATAGCTGAAGCCCATGATCCGGATCCTTTCCATGCCGGCATCAATGACGGCCGGTTCTGTGGCAAACAGTGACAAAAACTGCGGACCGAAAACAAGAAGCAGTCCACCAAGGATCGCGCCTGCGATGAAGGCATATGTAAGACTGATCCATAAGTCTTCAGCATACGTTTTTTATTTCCGGCACCCCAGTTCTGACCGATGAAGCTTGCGCATGCAGTATAGAAGGCGAACATGACGTTGTAGATCAGGGAGTCTGCATTTGCAGCGGCAGCATTTCCGGAAACTGTGACTGCATCGAAGGAGTTGACGCCGGCCTGTACGAACAGATTTGCAATGGCAAAATTCCGTTCTGCAGACCTGTGGGAATACCAAGAAGCAGTACTGCTTTACAGGCCTTTGGGTGAAGACGGAGCTTATGGCAGGGATACCCTGCATTCGTCTTTTCTCCGGAGGAGGTGGATCATTACCAGAGCAGCGGATATATACAGGGCGATTGCGCTGGCAGTTGCCACACCTGCGGCGGCCATATGACAGACGATAACGAAAAACAGGTTCAGAAGAACGTTGATCACTCCGGCAATGGAAAGATAGATCAGTGGTCGCTTCGTATCGCCTCGGGCACTTAATACGCCGTTACCGAAATTGTATACAGCCATGGCCGGCATACCCAGAGCATAAATCTTCATATATAAAACAGCCTGCTCCATCAGTTCCGGTTTCGTATTCATCATGGACAGCATCTGTCCGGAAAACAGAAGACAGACGACACAGACCAGAAGTCCTGCAATGGCACAGAGAAGAAGAGATGTATGGATCGTTTCTTCGGTACCCTTTCTGTTTTCGGCACCAAGCTCGTGTGCTACACGAACATTGACTCCGGCGCCCATGCCGATCAGGATTCCGGTAAATAAAGTGACCAGCAGAGTTGTGGAACCAACTGCTCCAAGTGCCATATAATCTGCAAATCGCCCCACAACCGCAACATCACTTAAGTTAAAAAGAACCTCCAACACCTGTGACCCCATCAGGGGAAGGCTGAAAAGGAGGAGATTTTTCCAGAGAGAGCCGGAGGTCATCTCAATGGAATGCGTTTTCTTTTTTTCATTTTCACACATAGTTTACCTCATAAAAAATTATAAAAAAATCCTTCATCCAAGGTATACAATACTATGTTGAAATAGGTTTGTAAAGAGGGGAAAATGGCTCTTTCATCAGGCGCAGAAGTTTGTTTTTATTTATAGATTCTACATTGATTTCAGTACGAACAATGATATAATAAATGAGAGCAATAAGAAAGTATTTTCAGAAATATTGGAAAAATAAAATACAGCAGACTAAGGAGGAAACCAATACAATGAAAATCGGAAATGATATTTATTATGTAGGCGTAAACGATCATCAGGTAGACCTGTTCGAGGGACAGTATGTAGTACCAAATGGAATGTCCTACAACTCCTATGTGATCAAAGATGAGAAGATCGCAGTTATGGACACTGTAGATGCCGGCTTCACAGAAGAGTGGCTGGGAAAAGTTGCAGAAGTTCTGGATGGTGCGAAACCGGATTATCTTGTAGTTCAGCATATGGAGCCGGACCATGCAGCAAATATTGAGAATTTCATGAAAGCATACCCGGATACAACTGTTGTTGCCAACACAAAGACCTTTACCATGATGGAGAATTTCTTCCGTGGAATGAACCTGGAGGGAAAGAAGCTGGTGGTAGCCAACGGTGACACCCTGACACTTGGAAAACATGTCCTTACCTTCGTATTTGCACCGATGGTTCACTGGCCGGAGGTCATGGTTACATATGACAGCACAGACAAGGTGCTGTTTTCTGCTGATGGCTTCGGCAAATTCGGAGCTCTCGATGTAGAAGAGGACTGGGACCGCGAAGCACGTCGCTACTATATCGGAATCGTCGGAAAATACGGTCCGCAGGTACAGAAGCTTCTCAAGGCAGCAGCAACTCTTGATATCCAGACCATCTGCCCACTTCACGGACCGATCCTTACCGAAAATCTTGGACATTATCTGGAGAAATATGATATCTGGTCTTCTTATAAAGTAGAGAGCGAAGGCGTAATGATCGCCTACACATCTGTATACGGACATACAAAGAAAGCAGCAGAGCTTCTTGCACAGAAGCTGGAAGAAAAGGGCTGCCCGAAGGTTGTTGTCTGCGATCTTGCAAGAGAAGACATGGCAGAGGCAGTGGAAGACGCTTTCCGCTACGGCAAGCTGGTACTGGCCAGCATTACATACAACGGAGAAGCATTCCCGTTTATGCGTACATTCATTGAGAACCTGACAGAACGTAATTACCAGAACCGCACCATCGGCCTCATTGAGAACGGAAGCTGGGCACCGACTGCAGCCAAAGTCATGAAAGGAATGTTCGAGAAGAGCAAAAATATCACATGGCTTGAGAACAATGTAAAGATCATGTCCTCCCTCAGCGATGAGAATGTGGCAGAGATCGATGCAATGGCAGAGGAGCTCTGCAAGTAATTTCTGAATGTCAGAACAGCTTATAGAAAATAAAGATATTACATAATAAAAAAGGCGTGGACCCGGATTGACAGGTTCGTTCATTTACTGAGTTGTTAATGAACGAAATATATCGATCCGTAAGTCCGCGTCTTTTTTATTTACAAGAATAACAAATTAAAGGTAAGTCAGTGATCTCATGATCCTGGAAACTGCCACAGGATGATTATATCCTCTTACACCACATAAATCCATAAGCCGGAAGCTCTACGTCCTTAAGTTCCAGTGTCTGTCCGGTAATAAGATCGCGGAAGGTTCCTTCCTCCTGCATCCAGGCAGTTTTTTCGCTGTCACTGAAGTTGAAGATTCCGATGAAACGTTCGTTTCCTTTCTGGCGGAGGATGCAGAGAATGCTGTCATCATGAACATCGTATGTATACACGTCACAGTCCTTATCAAAAACAGATTCCTGGCTGCGGATCTGTTCCATGCGGTCCAGAGTCTGGAAGATCTGTCCCTCAACGGAGGCTTTGGATTTTCTTTTTCCGGCAAGCTCCCACTGGAAAGCACCACGGTGGATATAGCGGGAATCTGCTGCCTTATCAGGATCCTCTTTATAGGAATAATCATTGAGACGTCCGATTTCATCGGAGCTGTAAAGCATCGGGATCCCGGACTGGGTAAGCATATATGCGTGAAGCATCAGATCCTCACGGATACCCCTTTTCAGCTTCTCGTCATCTTTTTCAAAAAGGGCAGCCTCGATCCCGCACATGGAAGCAGTAGTTCCGCAGAAACGGGCATCCTGAGTTACAGGGTCATCATTATAGAGCTCTCCGCGGCTGTCGCTTCCCGGATGCTTTCCTGTAAAGAAATCATTCAGGTAACGCTTATGGGAGGCTCATCCATGCCCCATTCTTTCAGGGTGGCGAAATCAAGTCCCCAGCCGATATCGTCATGACAGCGGAGATAATTCAGGAAGGTGTACTGCTTCGGAAGGCTGTTTACAATGTCCATCTGTTTTTAAGAAGGCGGATATCACGGGTGGCAATACTGTTCCAGGTTGTAGCCATGGTTGTTACATTGTAAAGCATATGGCATTCCGGCTTCTCTACGGTTCCGAAATAAGGAACAACCTTTTCCGGCTCCATAACAACCTCACCCAGAAGTACAACACTTGGGCAGACGATCTCAGCGATCATACGCATCATACGAACAATCGTATGCACCTGCCTCAGGTTACGGCAGGGAGTTCCCAGCTCCTTCCAGATATACGGAACCGCATCGATACGAATCACATCCATTCCCTGATTTGCAAGGAAGAGGAAGTTGTACATCATCTCATTGAAAACACGGGGATTGCCGTAGTTCAGATCCCACTGGTACGGATAAAAGGTAGTCATGACATAGTGACCGATATCCGGAAGCCAGGTAAAGTTCCCCGGAGCAGTGGTTGGGAATACCTGTGGTACGGTCTTTTCGTACTCGTCCGGGATCTCACGGTTGTTGTAGAAGAAATAACGGCTCATATATTCGCCGTCACCCTGGCGTGCTTTTCTGGCCCACTCATGATCCTCGGAAGTGTGGTTCATAACAAAATCCATACACAGATTCATTCCGTTTTTGTGGCATTTATCTGCAAGGGCAGCCAGATCCTTCATGGTACCAAGGTCCGGGCGGACTTTGCGGAAGTCGGCTACTGCGTAACCACCGTCGGAGCGGCCCTTCGGGGTATCCAGGAACGGCATCAGATGCAGACAGTTCACGTTGCATTCCTTAAGATATGGAAGCTTGTCAGAAACTCCCTTGATGTTGCCGGCAAAATTGTCAATATAGAGCATCATGCCCAGCATATCCTTCTGGCGGAACCAGTCCGGATTTTTTCTCTTTCGAGATCGCGGTTTTTGAGAGCGCGGCGGCGTGCTGTAAAATACTGGTACATCTGGTCGCAGAGCTCTGCAAACATATCGTCATTGTGATAAAGCTCTGTGTACAGCCATCGAAGCTCGTCGTGATGATGGTTTAAGCGTTCCTGAAAAATTTCCTGATCTTTTTTCATGATTTCCTCCCTGAATAGATATTTATGTAAGTATTTTCACTCTCCTGTTGTCTGTCGTCGTATCAGAACAGGAGTGATCTTTTTGTGGATCGGTTTTTGAAGCGGTGCCGGTTTTCTTTTTTTCATTTCGTTCATCTGTTCACAAGCAGTTCCATGGTAGTCTGTGCGATCACATCAATCTGCTGTCCGATAGTAGTGATCGGGATGATGGACTCCGCAGCAATGGGCGAATTATCGAATCCGATGATCTGATATTCATCCGGCAGACAGTTGTATTTCTGGAAGATCAGATTGAGAAATATATTTGCGTAAGTATCATTGGATAAAAATATGCCTTTTTTCTGACCGGAATATTTACTGTCAATATCCTGAAAGATCACACGCATCTGTTCAAAAAGCTCCTGATAGGAATCGCCGGAAACATTAAGGTTCAGTTCATAAGGAACATGATATTCCCGGCATGTTTCCTCAAAGGCACGGATACGGTCATAAGCCGGAATATTCTCAGGTACATGGACATTGATGTGGATCAGTACATCACACCGATTACGTATCAGCAGAGAAGTAGCCTGCATGCCGCCCATGTAATTGTCTGTTGTAACGCTGCATATACGTTCCGCTTCCCGTTCAATGGCGATCACAGGAATATTATAAGAAGCCAGTTTTTCAGAGGAAAGAGTATGGCTGAGAACAATAAGTCCTTCAATCTTATAAGCCATCAGCTCGTCCAGATACTGCATTTCTTTCTCCGGGCCGCCATCACTGACAAAAACCAGAAATTTGTAATGATAGTCGGAGTAACTTCGAAGAAGCTGTGTCAGCATTTCGGAATAATAATGAAGATAAAGGTTCGGGACAATGATCCCTACAAATTCGCTTTTCCCATTGGCAAGAACCCTGGCAAGCTTGTTTTTTCTGTAGCCGAGCTCATCAAGGGCTTTTGCGATCTTTTCCTGATTTTCCAGAGTCAGAGAATTCGGATGATTGAAATATCTCGAGATCGTGGTCTTGGAAAAACCCGTGTATTCTGCAATATCGGCAAATGTTACCTGTTTTTTAGCCATAAAAAAATATTCTCCTTTTAACAGCAGAAAGTTATGATACGGAATGCAGATGCAATCATATAAGAGAAATCTGCAGACCGTACAGGATGATTGGATTGATATAATTAAGTATAACAATACAGACGTTAAATAGCAATAAAAAAATAACCAGTTAAGTTACCGGTTACTTTTTTTGAATAAATTAACAAAAAAGGTTGACAGAAGCTATGGCATATAGTAGTATCAAATTATAAAGTAACCGGTTACTTTACCGGTTACTAAACAAGGACGAAAGAACAAAAAAGGGAGGAAAAGAGAATGAAAAAAGGTTCTGCGAAAGCTGTTCCGGCAGGAAAAAGAACTGCCGCAGAAAAGCTTCAGTATGTGAAAAAGAACTGGCAGCTGTATGTGTTTTTTCTGCTGCCTGCACTTCTTCTGACGATCATCTTCAAATACGTGCCCATGGGTGGCGTACTGATCGCTTTTGAGGACTACAATGTCATTGATGGTGTATTTGGAAGCAAATGGGTAGGACTGGAATACTTCCGGAGATTTCTGGCATCACCGGATTTTATGAATTATCTTGTGAACACTCTGAAACTGAGTATTTACGGACTGCTGTGGGGATTTCCGATTCCGATCATCCTGGCACTTCTTCTGAATCAGATCCGGAGAGCCGGGATCAGGAAAAAAATTCAGCTTCTGATCTATGCGCCGAATTTTATTTCAGTTATCGTACTCTGTGGTATGGTTCGTATGTTTCTTTCACCGGTAGGTCCGCTGAATAACTGATCGGTTCTGATGCCAACTGGATGACCATGCCGGCGGCGTTCCGTACGATCTACATAGCCAGCGGAATATGGCAGACAGCCGGATGGGCATCCATTATGTATACAGCAGCACTTGCCAATGCAAGTAAGGATCTGGAAGAGGCAGCAGTGGTGGATGGAGCAAATATCCTGCAGCAGATCTGGTATGTACAGCTTCCGGCTATTAAAAACATCATTGTGATCCAGTTTATTCTTCAGGCCGGAAATATTATGAGTATTGGTTTTGAAAAAGCATATGCACTGCAGACAGATATGAACCTCCCTGCATCTGAGATTCTTTCTACTTATGTATACAGAATCGGTCTTCTGAATGGAGACTATGGATATTCTACAGCAGTGGGGCTGTTTAATTCAGTGATCAATGTAATTCTTTTGATCTTTGTAAACTGGGTAGTCAAGAAACTGAATGACGGAGAGGGATTATAGGAGGTGCTGTTATGGCAAAAGCAAAGAAAAAGAAATATTCGGCATCTGACAAAGCATTTTAGGAATCGGATACGTACTTCTGGGTGCATTTGTACTTTCCATTCTGGTTCCGCTTTTATATGTTGTGATCGCATCTTTTATGGATCCGAATGTGCTGAACAGCCAGGGGATCAGCCTTGATGTGCGGAAGTGGACGATCGATGCGTACCGCAGAGTTCTTGAAAATAATATGATCTGGAGAGGCTTTGCAAACTCATTTTTTTATTCCCTGGTGTTTACCATTATTTCAGTTCTGGTAACTCTGCTGGCAGCATATCCCATGTCCAAGAAAGAATTTGTGGGAAGAAATTTCTTCAATGTTATTTTTCTCATCACTATGTTTTTCGGTGGAGGAATGATCCCGACTTTTATCCTGATCAATCAGCTGCATCTGGTAAATACAATCTGGGCAATCCTGCTTCCGGGTGCGTTTAATGTCTGGAACATGATCCTTGCCAGAACCTATTATCAGTCTATCCCCAAGGAACTCAGAGAGGCATCTGCCATTGACGGTGCCACGGAAATCGAGCATTTTTTCAAGATTATGATGCCGGTATGCAAACCGATCATCGCAGTACTTGCACTGTGGTCCTTTGTAGGAATGTGGAACAGTTATTTTGACGCTATGATTTATTTGAATGATGCGAAACTGCAGCCATTGCAGCTGGTACTTCGTTCCATCCTTGTACAGAATACACCGCAGCCCGGAATGATCGCAGATATCCAGAGTACTGCACAGATGGCAAAGGTAGCGGAACTTCTGAAATATGCTACGATCATTGTATCAAGTTTACCGCTTCTGATCATGTATCCATTCTTCCAGAAATATTTTGACCAGGGCATTATGGTTGGTTCTGTAAAAGGCTGATGACAGGAGGTTGATAATGATGAAAAAAGAATGAAGGCATTATTGGCAATCGGGCTTTCTGCAATTATAATGGTATGCAGTGCCGGATGTGGAAACGGAAAAGAACACATGAAAGCAGAAACAGATCCGGATATCCCGGTGGAAGATGTGGCTTTTCCTCTGAAAGAAAAAGAAGAGCTGTCTTTTATTACCAGTGCACCTGCAACATCTACACAGGAACCTAATGAAAGAACGATTTTTAAAAGACTGGAAAAGCAGACCAATGTCCACATTGACTGGACCTGTTTTGTATCGGATCAGTTTAATGACAAAAAAAATCTGGCGCTGGCACAGTTCGGAAATCTTCCGGATGGACTTTTTAACGCAGGGATGAGTGATTATGATCTTCTTCGTTATGCCAAACAGGGAATCATTATTCCGGTAGAAAACCTCATTGATAAATACATGCCGAATCTTCAGGCTGTATTTGAAAAATACCCGGAATACAGAACAATGTGTACAGCACCGGACGGACATATTTATTCTTTCCCATGGATCGAACAGCTTGGTGAGGGGAAAGAAGCTATTCAGGCAATTGGAGATATTCCCTACATTAATAAAAAATGGCTGGATTATCTGAAGCTGGAGGTTCCGAATACAACTGAGGAACTGGAACAGGTTCTGATCGCTTTTCGTGATAATGCAGATAAACTGGAACAGGAATTTGATATTGAGGGTGATGTAATCCCGATGTCCTTTATTATCAATAACGGTGATCAGGATCCGGCAATTCTGCTCAACGGATTTGGAGAAGGATATGGTGACACCGGTGATCATTTTGCAGTGAAAGATGATGGAACTGTTATTTATACAACTGTACAGGAAGGTTATAAAGAAGGCATCCAGTGGCTTCATCAGCTGGTAGAAGAAAATCTGGTGGATCCGGAGGCTTTTACCCAGGAATGGTCAACTTATGTTGCAAAAGGTAAGAACCACAGATATGGTCTGTGTTTTACCTGGGATATTGCAAATATTGATAACAATGAAGATTATGTAATGCTCCCGGCGCTGGCCGGTCCGGATGGCCTTGTAAATATCACAAGACAGAATAACAGTGAAACCAGTGGCTTTGACAGAGGACGCTGCGTTCTGACTACAAGCTGTCGGAATACGGCGCTGGCAGCAGCTGGATCGATCAGATGTATGCACCGATCCAGTCTCCGCAGAATAACTGGGGTACTTACGGAGAAAAAGATTCATTTAATATCTTTGAGATGTCCGAGAATGCAGAAGGTGGTCAGATGCTGAAACATATGGATCTGGGAGATGCCTCTCCGGTAGAGGTTCGTGAAGCACAGTCTGTAAACGGACCATTGGCAATACTTAACGATTATTACGATGTATATGTAACAGAGCCGGCAGATGCAAAATGGCGTCTCGACAATATGCACGAAACGTATCTTAAGGATATGAACAGTAAATATGTGTATCCCAATGTATTTATGAGTATTGATGATACCAATAAGGTATCTCAGTACGACACGGATATCAAGAAGTATGCAGAACAGAAAAAAGCAGACTGGATCCTGAATGGCGGCATCGATAAAGAATGGGATTCCTATCTGAAAAAGATGGAGCAGTATGGACTGTCTGATTATCTGGCGATCAAACAGAAATATTTTGACCAGTATCAGAAGTCTCTTGGTGAGACAGAGAAATAAAAACAGAAAAAGATACCGGTCAGAAACATAAAAAAGAAAGAGAGAGCAGAGTATGAGTGAAAAACTTGAAAAAGCACGTCTTTATGAAATAGAGGAAGCAAAAAATATCCCACAGGAAGAGAAACCGGACTTTCATGTATCTGCACCGGTTGGCTGGATCAATGATCCCAATGGATTTTCTGTTTTTAAAGGAAAGGTACATCTTTTTTACCAGTATCATCCTTACAGCCGTGACTGGGGCCCTATGCACTGGGGCCACAGCGTGACAGAGGATATGATCAGATGGGAGCAGCTTCCTGCAGCGCTTGCACCGGATCAGGAATATGATCGAGAGGGATGCTTTTCCGGAAGTGCTATTGAAGTGGATGGAAAACAGGCTTTGATCTATACAGGAGTTACAACAGAAAAGCTGCCTGATGGAAAAGAAGAAGTCCGGCAGAACCAGTGCCTTGCCTGGGGTGACGGAAAAGATTATGTAAAAGCAGAGAAAAATCCGGTAGTCACCGGTGATATGCTTCCGGAGAAATGCAGCAGAGTTGATTTCCGTGATCCGAAGATATGGGAAGATAACGGAACGTACTATATGCTCGTAGGATGTCGCAGCGAAGAAATTCCGGGACAGGTAGTTCTGTTTTCCGGTAAAGATCTGAAAGAATGGAAATTTGAAACAATTCTCGCGGAAAACAAAACAGGAGAGATCGGTGTGATGTGGGAATGCCCCGATTTCTTTTCACTGGGCGAGAAGCATGTGCTGATCTGTTCACCGCAGCATATGCGGGCCCGGGGCTATGAATTCCACAATGGACATAATGCCGTGTATTTTGTTGGATCCTATGATCCTGAGAAACATGTGTTCCAGGAAGAGAAACCGGTTAGCCTGGATTATGGAGCTTGATTTTTATGCACCGCAGACTACTTTGCTTCCAGATGGTCGGAGAGTGATGATCGCCTGGATGAAATCCTGGGATAGCTGTGTGATCAAGGAGAAGCAGAGATGGCAGGGAATGATGACGCTTCCGAGAGAACTGGAATATCGTGATGGAAAGATCTGGCAGAAGCCGGTCCGGGAAATTGAGAATTATCGGAAAAACCGTTGCTGTTATGAGAATGTAAATGTGGGTGAGAGCTTAAGCTTGAAGGCGTCCGTGCCGAATGATCGATCTGATCGTGGAACTGCAGAACGCAGATGGTATCGTGGATGGAAGCAGGAATTCCGGAAATCCAGATCAGGAAGCATTGGGTGTGTACAATGAGTTCCAGATCGAGCTTGCACGCAATGAAGAATATACAACGGTCTTTACCTATGATCGAAAAAGACAGATACTGGAGATCGACAGAACCTGGAGCGGGGTGCAGCGTGATGTTGTATGTACAAGAAAGCTCCAGATCACAGATGGCAGACAAAATCTGAAGCTTCGTTTTATCCTGGATCGAAACTCCATAGAGCTTTTTATCAATGATGGAAGCAAAACTGCGACTACCGTGATCCCAACACCAGTGGAAGCAGATGAGATCCTGTTTCACAGTGACGGAAATGCTGTGATCCAGGTTGAGAAATATGATATTGTGTTGTAGAAGCCTCTCAAATATTGACAATTTCCATGTTTTTGTATAACATAGGGGAAGTTGCTTACGCCGGGTCAGGAGCTGTGTATGCCTCCTGATCCGGCATATATTTACAGGAGAGGAACACAGGAATGTTTTATCAGTTAAAAATCACAAGAAAAGGAACGAAACCGCCGGTATGGAGACGTTGTACTGTTGCGGCTGACGTTACATTTGCAAATATGGCAGCCATGCTTGAAAAACTGGTTCAGTATCCGTCAGGCAGCCTATATGAGATTGAATTTTTCAGAAAAAAGTACAGATCCGTGAGAATGGTGACGGAGAAGCAAAGAATAATTTCACATTATTAAATGCAGGCGAGACAGAGACTGCAGAGCTTATGGATTCCGAGAAATGGTTTACTTTCCGTCAGTATGGTGCGGATAAGGAAGCCCCGGAATACAGAGTTGACATTGAGAAGAAAGACGAGGGAACAGCAGAAGCTCCTTCTATTGTAAAAGAAGTAAAGGGTGAGGATGATCCGTACTGGACAGAGGCACCGGAGCTGGAATGCACTGCAGCAGCTGAGACAGAGGCGGAAACAGTCAAAGCATCTGAGGACATTGCTGCAACAGTAGCAGCAGTAGAGGCAGCTGCCAGAGCTGCAAAAGCAGATGAGGCAGCCACAGGCAGCAGAAGAAATCCTACAGTAAAAGATTTCCTCATGTCCTATCGTAAAGAAGACCTTCTCAGCATTGCAGGTGAGCTTGGACTTCACTGCAAGGGAATGGAACAGGAAGAGATCGCCGCAAAGGTTGCCGCAGAGGTTCTTAAACCGGAGGTTATGAAAGCAAGCTTCCTCGTAGCAGACGATCAGGAAGTACTGGCTTTTGAGGCAGCTATTCAGAGAAAATGCTTCCATGTTGCAGAGCATGAGTGGAATACTTTAGAGTGGCTGAACGATATGGCTATCTTGTTTCCTACAGTGATGATT
>ENA-OQIR01000654-OQIR01000654.1-human-gut-metagenome-genome-assembly--contig:-NODE-654-length-14045-cov-2.515663_pt1 | contig 14045 bp, 14 predicted proteins | sample MGYA00242580_ERZ504745 | MGnify/ENA primary metagenome ERZ504745 (study PRJEB26092, sample SAMD00036214) | human gut metagenome | host: Homo sapiens | study: EMG produced TPA metagenomics assembly of... | reverse complement strand
CTGCCGGACAGCTCCGCATACCGTTGAAACGTGAGCAAAAGCTCCTGCAGCAGACCGTCGTTTTTCCCTGCAATACGTCGGCACTTTCATGCTGTTCCGCACCTGAGCACATACAGCATCCCTCCATGCCGCGATCCATGGAACGGGATTGTCTGCCAGCTTCTGCATGATGATGTTTGCAACCTCTTCTGCCTTTTTTCGCGGATGCACTCTGTCGGCGCATTCATAGCACTGTGCGACCCGTTCCAGATTCAGCACAATGCAGGAGAGAACGCTCTGCTTTCTCGCCCATTCCAGACGCACCAAGCCTGCTGCTCCAGCTCCCGCGCTGCAATATTGTAAGCATCCCGAACCACCGCATCTTCGTATTGATACTCCGGCAACTCCCTTTTATCAATGCGCAGCATTACCCGACGTCTGGATGTGTTGGGTTCAGAAAGATGCTTACTGTTTTCAAACTTATCCAGCAGACGATTCAGGATCACCTGTGCTTCCTTCATTCTGCATCTCCTTTCCAAATGGAATGATATGCATCCGGTATCCGGATTTGTCCACTAATAATGTACGGTCTGCAATGGGCATAATGTCCGAGACCTTATCCGGCGGCGTACAGATGATCGCCTGCAGCCCCATCTTTCGGAGAAGGAGTACACTCTCCGTGATCCGGTCACTATCCATTTTATTGAAAGCTTCATCGAACACCACCAGACGCACCGTATTACCAAAACGGGTAGCATCGTTGACGCGGTACAGCTGGGCAAACGAGGCCAGCACCGCAATATAGAATGGCGTTTGTGTTTCGCCACCGGACTTCATATTCAGTGTTTGAGAAAGCAGCTGCTTGGAACCGTTCTGATCGGTCGTTTCCAAATCAAACTTCAGATACGTCCGGAAGTCTGTATAGCGGACGATATTCTCCTGCAGTTCGCTCTGTTTGCGGGCATTGAGCTGCGTATCGTCTGCCATTGTGATCTGGCTGAACAGTTTTTCGATCAATGGGCCGTATTTTTGCTGAAAGGGCAGTGCAAATAGACCGGATTCGCCTTCCATCAGTTCATCTGCCGTGATCATGTTATAGTAATCCAGATAATCCGGGTTTGGCCCTACGCGGAATTGGTACTTGTCTGTGCCAAATTGTGCCTGGCGCAGGGCCTTGTTCAGATTGTGCACCTGTTCTTGCACCTGGTCGATGCTGGATTTCAGTTTGGCAAGGAAATCGTTCTGGAATTGCTCCATTGCGCTTTCCCGTGCCGCCCGGATCTTTTCTTTGTATCGGGGCAGCTCGCTTTCCTGCAGAGTACGCCGTTCTTCCTCGTATTCGGTGTTATCCATCACCTCGATCTGGAATGCACAGGGTTTGAACCGTTCTGCATATTCTCTGCGTGCTGCAAACAGTTTCTTCTGAGCCCCGTCCATCGCCTTTGTGCTCTGCGCCAAACTGTCGCCAAAGTTCTTGCGGATGACATCTGCCTTTTTCAAGCGGACAAGCTCCTGCCGATAGCGGGGAACGCCGATGGTTTCTCGGTATTCCTTCGTGAACTCCTCGTTCAAAACATCTTCGATGGCCTCATACCGTTGGTATTTTTCCGGCAAGATCTCATATTCCAGCTGATGGATGCGGTCTTCCAACTTCCCTTTTTGCACATTTTTCGCATCTTTTTCCTTATTGAATGCAAGGATCTCTTCTTTCAACTGTTCAATGATGCGCCGCTGCTCATCCAACCAGAACAGATTTAGCTGGGAAAGCTGATTTTTGACTTTTGCGATTTCCTTGATGATCGTCTGGACGCGCTGGTAGTCCTCCTGTTTTTGCGCCACATCGATTCGGACGAATCTTTGGGTAAAAAGCGGCTCCTGCAGGCCGGTCAGCTGCTTCTGGAGCGGTTGCCAATGCCGCAGCTCTTCCTGCAGACAGGCCAGTTCCTTTTCCAGATGGTCGATGCGGAGCTGCACCGCACGCCGCCCGATGAAGCGTCTTCCATCCAGCCCTTCCGAAGTGCGCGGGCCACATAGCCCTGATACAGCATTCCCTCTGCCGTAATTGCCGTCTTATAGCAGCGCAACTGTTCTGCCGTGTCGCAGCATATCACCCGACCAAGAAGATAGTCCACATAGCTGCGTGCCAGCTTGTTTTCTGTCTCCACCTTTTCTGCCAGACTGCCGGGCAGCGGGCGAAGTGTTTCTTTTTCCCGCAGTTTTCCGATATCTACCAGACCAAACGCACGGTACTCTGCTTCCTGCTTCAGCCGGTCGTAAATGTTAAGTGCATCCTGATAACGTCCCGGCTCCACCAGCAGATAATATTTCTGGTTATTTAGGTAGCCTTCTACCGCTCCACGCCAGCGCTCATCTGCCATTTCCAGCACATCAGCCAGAATATAAACGGGAACCGCATGCCCCGTTTTATCCGCCAGATCCTTTTCCAGCCGGTCTTTGAACAGCAGAAGCCCATGGGGATAATCTTTGATGTTCCTGCGCAGATTTGCAAGCACCGCACTTTTCTGGTCGGCTTGCTTCTTCAGCTCTACAATACGATCCTCTGTTTTATGAGCCGCACTGCGGACAGCATCCGACAATTCGGCCGCTGCCTGCTGCCCCGTTTCAAACAACTCCACAGGCCGGGCAAACAATCCCTTCTCGTCCCCAGTAAATACAGCATATGCTTTCTGCACAGTGTTCGCCGCTTCCTGCACCGGTATGAGAAGTTCTTCCGGTTCCAGTTCTTGTATCTCCCCACAGAATCTCTGCAAATGCCGTGCTTCCCGCTTAATCTCCACTTCAAGATTTTGCAGACCCTGTTCCAGCTTTTTCTGCTCATCTCTCAGAGCCTTTTCCGTGTTGAGCAGACGCTCTTCCTCCTGGAAAACGTTGCTCTGCCTACAGGCCAGCTCCAGCTCACTGCGGCGCGTTTCTTTCTGTTCGATCTGCCGCTCAAGCTCCTCCAGTTGCTCATTCACATTTGCAAGGTTCTCCTTGCATTCAGTTCGTTCCAATTTCCTCTGGTCGATCTCTGTCTGCGCAGCTTCTTTTTCGGCCCACCGTACCAGAAACTTCTGGATCTGGCAGCGGTCTATGGCTTGGTTCATCTCCTGATACAGCCTGCTGATTTGCTGCAGCGCATCCAGCTTTTCCTGCTGAAGCTGCGCCAGCAATTCGTGCCGTTTATAATCCCGGATGTTTTGCTGCATCAGCTCAATATTGGGTTTATCCGGAATATCGCAGATGTTCTCCGTAATAAATTTTTGGATATCCACAATTGGCCGGAACGAAACAGCCTTCTTCATCATCCGTAAGACCTGCTCGTTGTGGACGTTCCACTTGTCAAGCATGTTGCGGCGATACTCTTTTGAGTATCGTAAAATTCTGCCCGTAGCATAGTTCTGCTTCAAAAAACGGCGAAGTGCAGAAGTCTCCATTGCCTCACCCTGCTCAATAAAGCAATTTTCCGGCAGTGTCCCCGTGTAAATAAAGAATGTATCACGGTAACTTCCATCGCTGCGGCAGTCAAAGGTAACGCCCGTCACAAAGCTGCTGCCCTCCATCTCATCCTGAAATTCGCAGACAATATAGGTGGAAAAGTCCTTACCACGACGGGAATACGGGCTGTTATCATCCATGTCGGCGCGCAGATAGCCTTCCAGTGTGCGCTGCGATTTTTCGTTGGCCGCCTGATTAAAGTTGCGGGCGTTGGTCTCGCCCAGCAGTACGATCTGCAGTGCATCGATGACCGTTGACTTTCCGGCGCCATTCTTGCCTGTCAGAAATTGATGTCGCCCACTTCAATCAGTTCCTTACTGAAATAGAGCCAGTTGATCAGCAGGATCTTCTTCAGCTTTCATCTGTTTCCTCCTTTTCAAACAGACACCACCAAGTTCAGCTTTTCGCTGGAGACCGCAGAGAGAATGGTGGGCAATATTGCGATCCTGCAGCTGCCCTGGTTGAATTTTCCTTCCAGTCTTTGAATCACAGAATGGTTTTCCAATACCGTAAACGCGCGTTTGACCTCTTCCATATTCGGCTTAGCCGGAAAAACGGGATAGTCGGTCACCACTTTTTCCAGCACATCCCGCACAGTACACACGGCATCCTGCTCCAAACCCAAACGCTCCATATTTTCTTCGTAGATCAGCCGTAATGCCAGCAAAATCGCCGTTTCTTTTTTATTGAGGTTGCAACGGTTAGCCTCGTCTGTGTTCAACACATAAAAGTATCCGTTCAGTTCATCCCTGCGCAAATCCCAGTCCAGCAGGCTCAGGTACTCCTGTACAGCCTCATAGTGCCGTGATAGAAAAAGATAGTCTGGGTTATCCACCCTGCCTTTTCCCGGCTGGTAGATGGTTCGCACAATGTATGTGCGGCTGAGCAGCTGATTGCAGACAGATTTGAACTGTTCCAGTTCTTTTGCCGTTGCATTGGTAACAAAATCAAAATTCACGGCTTCTTCTCCTTCCTCCGGATCTGCATTTGCGGGATCGAATAGCCATTTTTGCAAAAAATGCCATCGAGTTCCTGGACCACATAACCGGCAGATGCATCTTTGCTTCCAAGGATTGCCAGCAAACTCATGATATAATCCTTGTCCTCTTCAAGCGAGAGCTCCTCCGAGCAACGAATGTCAGCGTCTCCCAGCCATCCCTGCACGTAAGCATTTACTGCTGCCCGGCCATATTTCGATTGCAGTAACTGTGCCGCTCTGACCTGTTCTTCCGTATTCGGTGCCTGATCATCTTGTATCAGCACCGACGCGGTTTTTGTCCGTTTTTCGGGGCGCTTACGGTACCACAGACTTTTTTCTGACAAAAAAGACTGCTCATACAATTGAAATGCCGGTTGTATCTGGTCCACCAGCTCAGCCGCCCTGCGGTTTCTGGACAGTGCCGTCAGCAAAACATTCAAATTGCCGCGCACGCTTTGATCTCGGTTCGTCAGGTTCTCGATTTTCTGTGTTGCTGCCCTGGTATAGCGCCGGACCTGCGTATCAATTTCCTCAAGATAGTCCTTTTCTAAATTGTCATAGCGTTCTTCGATCCAGAAAATTTTCCTCAGCAGATCGGCACGGCAGTCTTCCAATGTCTTGCCCCGCTTATCACGCAATGCTTCATTTGCCATCGCCATCAGCAAGGTATCATCCTCTTCCCAGCGCCTAAGCACAGACTGAATGGGCACACGATACTTCGGCACTGAATCTTTGATTTTCAGCGGACGGATATATGCCTCCACAACCTTTTGTCCGAAGTCGTTAAAGTGTGCAGCCAGCACTTGGTTGACATCCTGCATATCGATCTGCGTCTGAAAATAATGCTTCACATTATGATAGACCATTTGCAACAAGCTAATCAGCGCCGTTGTGTTATCGTAGGCACTATAGAGAGCCGTCATTTTATCGTAAGCATTGTTGCTGTCGTTCGGCGTCTTAAGACTGAGAAAGTTCCGAACACATAGGAATATCCACGAGCCGGACTATCATCCCTGAGTTGATGAAATAGTTCCAGCAGGCGACTGCTGTAATTAGGAATCGTGATGTACTCTTCAAAGTCGTCCCCGCGTTCTTTCTCAAACCACCCCTTACTACACAGCTTGCGGATCAAAAAACGAGCGCGGCCAGAGATATCCCTCAGTTCCTCTTCGTCAATGTCTTCATCTTCAAACGTAGCATCCGCCAGTTCCTGCTCCAGCCTGCCGCGCAGCATGGAATACAAGACATCTTCCCGTATTTTCAGGTTTTCTTGGTATGCTGCGTACAGTACGTCCAGTGCATCCGCATATAAAATACGGTTGGGCGAAGCCAGCGGCGAGAAAAGTTCGCTTGGAACCGCTTCAAAAAACTTCATAGGCCTACCACCTTATTCGACTGATATACGCTTTCTTTTCTATTATTGTAACCTCTTTCCTCTTACAAAACAAGATGCAAAAAGCTCTTGGCCTCCATTACAGAAGCCAAGAGCTTTTTTCTTCTTTGTCCTATCAGATTTTATTTCCGGGGAGACTTAATCGCAGCCTGAGCGGGTGCCAAAATTACAGAGCGTTCCTCGCTTCATTTGTTCTATGCGATTACCCTCAATCTCATAGCCTTTTTTCAAATACGCCATGGATCAGAGGACCTACAAAGAATGTGACGAAGGCATTGGGATCCTGCTCGTGAATAATTTCCTGCAGCTCCCCGATTTCATACTTGTTCACGGCACAGAAAAGGATCTTCTTAGGGTGGTTGGTGTACGCACCGTATCCGTTCCAGAAGGTGACGCCGCGTCCCATCTTCTGCAGGATTTCAGTCTGCACAGTGGAAACATCCGTAAATATCAGGGCCGCCACATTGATGTTCTGGTCGTGAAACCTATCTGCCACCGTATACAGGATTGCCACAAAGATGATGGAGTACATCGTAGTTTCCAAATCAAAAAGGAATAGGCAGACCGAAAAGAGAACCGCATTGACATAAATAGAAAGCCGTCCGCTTTTAAAATCTGGGTATTTCTTTACCAGACACATGCATGCAATGTCCATGCCGCCGCAGCACCCACTGCCCCGCAGCGCATAGCCGACACCTACACCACAGAGAATAGCGCCGAAGATACTGTTTAGCAGCACATCCTCCACAAGGGGTGCTTTGAGCGGCGGAAGTACTGAGAGAAGCAACGTCTGCACTGCTACCGAGAGCATGGTTTTGATGCAGAACCTGCGGCTCATGACCCGGTATCCTATCAGGAACAGCGGTACATTGATGAGGAAATTGATCATACCAACAAGGTTTGCATCACTGCGGATTGCAATGAACCTACGCAGAAAAATCTCTATAATCTGAGCCAGGCCTATCACACCGCCAAAGTTGATACCATTGGGGGTGACAAACAGGTAGATACCCAAAGTCAGTAGTATGGAGCCAAATATCAGATCAAAATACTGCTTATATGCTTTATTCATAGCACTCTTCCTGAATCTTCTGTGCATACCAACCAAAAGAATCTTTTTTGTAGCGGGCGAGGTCTCCGGTGCCGTCGTTATGTTTATTTACATAGACCAGTCCGTACCGCTTATCCATTTCACCGCCGCCCGCGCTGACCAGATCGATGATGCCCCAGACCAGATATCCCATGCAGGGAATGCCGTCCTCCAGAACGGCTTTTTTCATCTGGGTGATATGAGCATCGAGATACTCCACCCGGTAGGGGTCATGGACGGAACCGTCCACTTCCAGAGTATCCTCCACGCCCAAACCGTTTTCCACAATGAACAGCGGCTTGTGATAGCGATCATACAGATCATTCATGGTCACGCGCAGGCCGACCGGGTCGATCTGACGTCCCCATTTCGTGATCTGCAGATACGGGTTGCGCAGGGTAGTAATGGCGTTGCCATCCGCCACATTTTTCAGATGCTCCGGATCCGTGGAGATCAGCCTGGAGGAATAGTAACTGAATCCCAGAAAATCGCAGGTGTTCTGAGCCAGAAGTTCGTCATCACCCGGCTGTTCGTCCAGCGTGATGCCCAATTTTGCAAAGTAATTCCGGGCGAATCCGGAGTAACAGCCGTTCAATTGGACATCCGGAAAAATATAATTTTTGTTGTTACTGATACGTGCTTCCATCACATCATTGGGGTTACAGGAATAGGGATAAAAGCTTCCGGCCGCCATCATGCATCCAATTCGGAAATTCGGGTTGATTTTTTTACCGATCCGCACCGCGCAGGCACTTGCCACCAGCTGGTTATGCGCGGCATTGTACACGATCTGGTTGAACTCCGGGTCGTCCTTGTCCACCAGCAGGCCACCGCCCAGATAAGGGATGTGGGTGATCATGTTGATCTCATTGAAGGTCATCCAGTATTTTACCAGATTCCGGTAGCGGTCAAACACGGTGGCAGCATATTTTTCATACAGTGCAATCAGCCTGCGGTCTGCCCAGGCACCATATTTCCGGATCAGGGCTTCCGGCACATCAAAGTGGCACAGGGTGACCACCGGCTCTATCCCGTACCTACGACACTCCGTAAACAGCTCCTCGTAAAAACGCAGGCCATCTTCGTTCGGGGCGTTCTCTTCCCCGGTCGGATAGATCCGCGTCCATGAAATGGACAAACGCAGCGCCTTGATCCCGCTCTCTGCAAGAAGGCGGATATCCTCTTTGTATCGATGATAAAATCAATTGCTTCCCGACTAGGATAATAATCGTACCGCGTTTCCAGAATGTTTCCCGGATGCAGCATGGCATTCCATCTGCCGTGGGCTGCATCCGGCAGAAAGTCAGCAGACGCAGGCAGCCTGCCGTCTTCCTGCCAGGCACCCTCGCACTGGTTAGCCGCAAGTGCTCCACCCCACAAAAAATCGGACTTAAGTTTCATAATACCTCCAACGCCCCGGGACGCATGCGCTCCCCGGGGCGAACAAAATTTTGAGATCAGTGTTTCTTCAAGATTTCCTCGTCAAAGCCAAAGAGAATCGTAAGTACACAGGATGCTACGATCGTCACGATGATTGCAATAACCATAGCCACGATGGTATCCTCAAAGATCGGCAGGGCAAACAGGGAAGAAGAACCATACTCGTAGTTATGGGCACCCAGCAGAGCAGCCACGACACCACCGATGGCGCCGCCGAGGGAAACAGCCCACATAGGTTTCCTTCAGCGGCAGGTTAAAACCGTAAATGGCCGGTTCGGTCACACTAGCAAAGATGCAGCCCACTGCAACGGACAGTGCTTCGGATTTGATTGCCTTGTCCTTTGCCTTGATGCGATGCCCAGAGAAGCGCCGCCTTCTGCCATGTTGGACAGCAGCATACCGGGGCGGAACAGGGGATCAAAACCAGTTTCCGACAGCAGCTGGATCATGGGAGCTCCCAAGGTCATGTGCATACCGGTCATGACCATGTAGGGGAACAGAGCCGTAAACAGAGCAACCGTGATGGGGCCTGCAATGTTATACAACCACAGGATCGCGGCGGTGACATAGGTACCTGCCAGCTGACCCAGAGGCGCCAGTGCAAGGATCGAGACGGCATAGGTGGCGGCCATTGTCAACGTACCGACAAAGATAGGCTTGAACACGCCGGGGATCACTTTGTTCAGGAATTTTCCACATAATACGCAACGATTGCCAGCAGCAGCGCAGGAAGCAGAGAACTGCCGTATCCTTTCAGGGCAACATTGATACCAAACATGGTGACTGGATCGCCAGCACTTACAATAGCCGTCCATTCAGGAGCGACCAGTGCACCGGCCACGACCATGGAATACGTGGGGGTCGCACCCAGTTTCTTGGCCGCTCCATAAGCGACCAGAATGGGCATGAAATAAAATACCGCATTGCCCACGATGCTCAGCAGCGTATAAGTAGAACTGTCCGCAAAGGGAGCATAAACCTTGGAGATCAGCAGCAGGAACACCTTGATCATACCGCCGCCGATCAGTGCCGGAACCATAGGCTGTACGGCAGCGGAAATGTAACCAATCACTGCCTGCCCAACTGAAATCTTTTCGCCTTTCAGGTCACCGTCCAGTTTTTCGTCCACAGCACCGCCATCGCTGTAACCCAGCTTCAGCACCTCTTCATAAACCTTCAGCAGATCCTTGCCGATGATGACCTGCAGCTGACCGCCTGATAGGTGACGCCCAACACGCCGTCCAGATCATTGATAGCTTTCTGGTCTACCTTCTTGACGTCCTTGACCGTCATACGCAGACGGGTCATGCAGTGAAATACGGAAGTAACATTTTCCTTTGCTCCAGCCAACGTCATGATATTCTGCGCCAGCTGTTTGAAATTTTTTGCCATTGTAACATCCTCCAAAAAATCTTCCTGGATGGTAACGGACAGAATGTTCCGGTTCAGTTCCGTACCGGAAACCCCATCCAAACGGTTCAGTTCTTCTAGATCTGCCATACCGCTGTCTTTCACAGTGACATACAGGTGCTCTCCGTCAAAACGTTTTCGTGCAACATTGCCTTCACCACCGATGTGATGTATGATAGTTTGAAAGAATGCATCCTGTTTCATGGCTAATCCTCCTGATTTTTTATCTGAAAACGATGCGGGCCCTGCACCGCTGTTCATTCAATATGTAATAAAAGATCCGGGCACAAAGCGCCTTCAAACTACCTGAAAACGCAAGCGTTTTCAGGTAGGATGCGCTCTGTCCCCGGATCACGTCCCGCAAATGGCGAGTGCCGCTCCAAGCAACGGAAGCTGTTTATGTATTTTTCTGGCAGACGCGGTTGATATGCAACATCAAATAGAGAAGTTCCTCATCATTACAGCACCAATTCTCCTGCTTTTGCAAGAAAGCCGCAATCTTTTTAGCACAGATATATGTTTTAGGGTAATCATTGGCCAGCATCTTTACCATGCTGCCACTCCCCGTTTCGCTCTGAGTACCGCTCATCAGCCGTTGGATGAGATAGCGGATATGCATCGTGAACCGGTAGTAACTGTAGCTGTCCTTATCCAGTTTCAGGTTCATTTCCCGCTCCACAATGGACTCCACGCCTTCCTGAATCTCCAACGCCTTTACGAGGGAATGGATCTCGCTGTTTTCGATTTCAGCATTGATCAAATGCATTGCAATGCTGACCGCTTCGGAATCCGGAAGCGAGACCCCCGTGTATTCCTTCAGGATATCCAATGCTTTTACGCCCAGATCAAACTCATTGGGATACAGATGACGGATATCATAGGCAATGGGGATCGTCAGGTTCAACCCGCTGCGAAAACGCTCCACCGCAAAGTTCAGGTGGTCGGCCAGTGTCAGCGGCAGGTTGGAGTTAAGGGTCGTATTCAGTACGACCTGCGCATCTTCTGTAATGTCGGCACTCGCCAGAAGAATCTCCTGCGGAAGAGTACTGATCATCTCAAAATAACGCGGGTCGATATCGTAAAACGTGCGGTCTATCCGCGACATATCCGTCAGTTCGTATGGAACCGCCGGAAACCCGATGCCCTTACCAATCACGATCAGTTCCTTCCCGCGGAGTCCTGAGCAACAGCGGCACTGTTATTGATTTTCCGAACAATTCGCATAGCACCCACCCTCTCCGTTTCGGATAAAGAAAAAGCCTCGGACTGCAGTCATAATTATACCTGCAGGTATAGACACTCTACCGAGCACTATCCTTTGTTCACAAGTACAACTGACGCTTCCGAGGAATCACGTGTTGTAATAAGATGTTAACATAAATTCATAGAGATTCCATTCGCCTTTTGTACAATTTTATCGATCATTTTTTGTGCATAAATACTTCTTCTTTTAACTTTAAACCATTCATAAATCCACCACCTTATTCGACCGATGTACGCTTTCTTTTCTATTATTGGAACCTCTTTCCGCTTACAAAACAAGATGCAAAAAAGCTCTTGGCCTCCATTACAGAAGCCAAGAGCTTTTTTCTTCTTTGTCCTATCAGATTTTATTTCCGGGGAGACTTAATCGCAGCCTGAGCGGGTGCCAAAATTACAGAGCGTTCGAGTCAATCCACCTTCACTCGCCCTGTCTGCTTGAGGGGTTCTCCATAGTTGATATGGTAATGGCCGTTATTCTGCATTCCGAATTCAATATATTCCGAAAATGTTGTCCCAGAAATCGTAGTATTAGTCAAATGCATCACAACAGCCACTCCAGCCAAATCGTCATCCCAAAGTTCCTTATAAATAGCATTATTGGAATACAATTTCAGACTCACATCCACAGAATCGCCCGTTGCGAGTAGCGTTCCTATTCCGCCTTGTCCAAAATTTCGACACGCCACTAACTCTGTTTTGCCTTGGAATCCAACAATATCAACGCTATCCACTTGAATATGCCGAATAATTGATTCAGAAATATTTTGCAAGGAAAATTCTATTGTTTTAATATACTTTATTTCTTCAACCAAGGAATCAATATTCACTCGAATCTCACTGGTTTCATGTTGTACGGAATCTCCATAATAAGACCGAATAATTCTGAACTGTTTGGACTGTGGCACATAGGACAGTGCTCCGCGATGAAGCATTGTCGGTTTGCATGATGGATTTGTCAGCTTCACAGCTGGTAAAAGTTTTTGTGACATTATTTTTTGGAGTCTATTATTTTCTTCGCTTAAGCGCCTATTAACTTCTTGTGCGTCTTGTCCCTGCTCAACAGTGATAATGCCAAGTATAATGGTACCCAGCAAAGCTTGCAATCCAGAAACATAGGAAAGTGCATCTCCTGCCGACCATTCAGCCGGAAAAGCACTGGAAAACTTAAAGAGGATATTAACCACCATTGGAATAGCGATTATTGAAATCATAAGCAGCGCAATCAGCAGCCATTTATATTTTACGAATATCTTCTTCACAAAAGTCCTGCCTTTCATATTCATAGCTGTAACTTAATTATACCGTCCCGCCACTCATAAAACAAGAAGCTTCCATCTTTTACAGAAAAAATGCCTATGGATTCTAATGGAATCTATAGCATTTAGGAACTTACTTTTGAGAAGGCATAATCACCCTTCTACTATAATAATGTGTCCGAAAGATAAGGCTTCAGCATCTCAACCAGTTCGTAGACTTTCGTTCCGGGTGCTGACTCAGAGGGTTTCCGTCCTTCATTTTGTTTGTCCAACCGCTTTGCATTGGCAATCGCAATGTCCATGTAAGGTCGCAGCACTTCATACATATCCGGGCGGTTCTTCTCGTAACTCCCTGCGCCAATGTTTTTCAGCCAATCGCTTAGCTTCGGCCAATAACGAGATCTATCAATATCAGTATCCATATACATAAAATGCAGCAAATACCACAGTTCTACGCACTGGTTCGACCATACAGCATGGTAAATCGTCTCACCTTGTGCATTGTATTCTTCGCACAGCTGTGCTACCATGTCGATATTTTCTGCCGGAAAATCATCTGTGTCATAGACAATCCAGACGTGCTTAAACACAATGCCGTTATTCTGAACGTATTGACGAGCTTTCATCAACAGATTCACCGTATTGTCGCCAATGCCCTCTACCTTTAGCTGGATTCTATCACGGTACTTAGAATTGATAATCCGTTGAATTGCGCCAAAATACTGCGGCTCGGTTTCTGTACCTTCAGATGCAATCAAGTGGTATTCCGGCTGAATCATCCTCGCCTTATCACGGCGATTCTTCATCCAGCTTTTTCCAAGGTCACTCTTTTTCGGAGGTTTCAGACTCATGCCCAATCCCTCCCTGTCAGCATATTAGAAAGGTAGGGGTCTGCACCATATCGGCCTTCCAGATACTGCTTGTCAAAGGCCGCTGTGCTCTTGACGCGAGTATTGTCCTCCTGCCGGAATTCGTAAAGCGAATAAATCTCGCTCTCATGATTATCATTCATCGCAGCAAACCAAATTTCATCACGACGGAAAACTGTATTCTTCATCGTAGTCAGGTCGTGAGAACTGAATAGCAGTTGTGCGCCCTTCTTGTTCAGTTCCGGGTTCTTGAACATCTGAATCACATATCGGAGCAACTTCGGATGCAGCTTGGCATCCAATTCGTCCACAACCACTGTGCGGCCTTCCTGCAATGCTACCATCAGAACCGGCAAGGCTGCAATCATCTTCTTGGTTCCATCCGATTCCGCTTCAAAGGGAAGCTCATAGACTTTGCCATTGATTGTTCTCTGCGTAAACAGGTGCTTGCTATCCTCATCATAGCGATAACCGGACAAATCAATACCTACATCATTCAGTGCATGAATCAGGCTTTCCTTAGTCGTCTCACTCTTGGACACCAGCACAATGTTTTCCGCTCTGGGGTTTGCGTAGCTCTGTGTAATACAGGATTCAAACCAATTCTGCACTTCTGCAATCACAGGGATATTGTAGTTGATTGCCAAAAAAGAAAGATACGGCATCTTCGGGTTGACGTCCAAGTTGATGCTTGCCTTATTGATACTTGCACCCAATTCAATCTTCTGGCCGTCTCGTTCAAAAATCAGTCCTGTCTTCTTACCACCAAGTGTACGCCACAGAAGAGACTCAAAGACAATTTCTTCCTTGAGCGCAATGTAATACTGGTATTCCTTCTCGTCTACACGGAAGAACACCTGAAAAATCG
>ENA-OQIR01000653-OQIR01000653.1-human-gut-metagenome-genome-assembly--contig:-NODE-653-length-14074-cov-2.513372_pt1 | contig 14074 bp, 23 predicted proteins | sample MGYA00242580_ERZ504745 | MGnify/ENA primary metagenome ERZ504745 (study PRJEB26092, sample SAMD00036214) | human gut metagenome | host: Homo sapiens | study: EMG produced TPA metagenomics assembly of... | reverse complement strand
ATGACGACCATTCGCAACGTCACTGGCGGATGCGAGCGGTCATGGAATCATCTTGGCCTTCGGGATGAGTGAACGGTCTCCGGCGTTGATGAGGGTCAGGTTTTGGCTGATGGTCAACGGCTTGGTGTCATTATCGGTGCCGAAGATAAGACGTAGTCCCTGGTTCGCCTTCAGGTTCATGCTGATTGTCGAAAACACTTCGAGGGTGTTGGAAGGCAACCCAATGGACTCCGCCGTGTTCCCCGCTTTGATGGTCTTCGCAACAGCTTGGGCGGCGACAAGCAGAGCCCGGCCTACGCAACGCGCCCCGTGTTTGACGCCGTAATCCAGCATGGCTGTCATGGCGGATTCCATCTTTGTGTCACCGCCAAGAATGTTCGTCATCATCAGGACGGCGATTTCCTTGGCCTCCTCCACATTCGGAATCACGTTGAACGGGTCGAACGTGCCGTTGGCCACATCGGAATCCAACCGGATGACCGTACCACCCTGCGAACGGGTCGCATCCTCCAAATCATTACCGGCCTCGGATTAATGTAAATGCACGGGGTCTTGCCTTTACCGTCACGCGCGTCAATCTTCGACCATTGCAGAAACAGGCTGAACGCCGCCATCGTATTATGGGTCGGCACGTAATCAGCGATGAGGAACGAATGGTCAGGGCTTCCAACGGTCAGACAACGATGAGGCGCGTTGGATATCTTCCTGATGTCTTTGACGTATAGCCATTGCTGGGTTTGTCTCAACGTCGTAGGGATTAAAGCCGCTTTGCGTTGCAAAGAGAATACCGGCAGATCCGTCGTGAAGGTGATGCGATAACGATCCTGAGCCTCGTGACGCACACCATCAGCCGTGTATCCTGCTTTGTTGAGATGGGGTTCGTGAACGACGATTCCCAGAGATCTCAGCAGGCGCACCATTCCTCGGACAATCGGCAGATGATCGGCGGACTGGGTGAACTCTATATTCCCATTTGAGGAGATGGTCCCATCCTGATCCAGCAACCCCTGCACGAGGGAGAGTCTTTGCTCGATGCTCGCCGAGAAGTAGATCTCAGGAATGCGTTTTTCGCGGAGTATCCCCATATCGCGAAGAATGGAGACAAGCCCCTTCACATTCACGACCATCGGCGTATTGATGCTTCCTAGAGAAAATCCCGCAGAGGTGAGACAGGACTTCACATGCTGCAAATCACCATTCCTGTTATCTGAAGCGATGATTCCAGTGCCGATACTACCGTCGGCTAACCAAGCCCCTAAAACCCATGGGTCAAGTGGCAGGTCGGCTTGCGGGTTGGCAACAGGCATCGCGGCTCGGATTGCCCATTGCGCACGATTGCCTGAATCCTTTAGACCAGACGCAAGCATGTCTCGCGTAGTCACAACCTGTTCACAATATCCAAGGGAATTGGTCTCGTTGAAGGCCCCCTCATAACGAAGCATCATGCGTTGCCCTATGGCTCTGCATGCTTCTCGAACGTTGTATACGGATACCGAATCATGACGCATTCTGCCGGAGTGAATTCGTTCTTCCGTATCCCACTCACTGATTGGATTGAGCGTTTTTATGACAGATGCGATAGAGGAACGGCTTGGTGAACGATCCTCGAGCATCTTCTGTATGTCAGTGATGCTGATGCCCTTCGGATAGTTATCTTCCAAATGCTTTCTTAGGACATCCGCACGCTCCCTGGCGAGATCGTTCCATCTTTTCGCATGCTGCGCCACGCCATCATAATGTGCAATCAAAGCCCGAAGAGCTTCCTGCGTGTTATAGCGCCTACAGTTCTGCCGAGTCTTAAAAGGTTTTTTTGTATCCGCTATCGCGCGGTCTCGCTGTTCTTGATGAGATTCAACTCCCATAAATCGCAGCGCTGCGGCAATGGTCTTGGCATTGCTCTCTCCGCTCCACCAACGACTCGTTACTGGATGGACAAACTCTGCAAGCTCGTTCACGCTCATGGTTGATTGGGCCGGTAGCGCATCAGACATCCGACATAGCTCATCGTATGTCTCCGACAGCATGTTCTTACGCTGTTGGGATTTCAAATGTTTTGGTTTTCTGAATTTGTTTCGATCTTTGAAATCGGAGACGATCCACTGGTGGTTCCCGCTGGCTTTTATCGTTTGACCGTCACTGAGGGTGATTCGTAAAGATCTTCCGTGTGAATCGGATGAAGCTTGAGGAGTGGATAAGGTTTTCCGTCCCGCCCGTAGACGAGGTCTCCCTCATGCAAATCGCTGATCTTAGCCATTTTTCCATGGGGGAAGCTAGCCTGAGGGGGAACCGGAATTGTGGAGGAAATGTGAACGGCCTTCCCGCTTCCTGTATCTCCGATAATAGCCAAAATTGGACGCCTGTCCTTGTCCTGCACGGTTGTTGTCCCGATATACACCGGTTGTCTGTTGGCTTCGGACAATCCGACAAGAGCTCCGTCCCTGTCGCCTGCTTTGGCGAAACTGCTCACGCCTCCTCCCGCGACGCATGTTGCGGCCCAGTGGATCTCATAGGGGGTCATGCGTACGTTCGAACAGGCCTGCATGCTTTTGAACGCCATCAGCTGTTCGCTAGCCGTCGTCAGATTGACGAACTCGATGTTGGGGATACGACCCAAAGCGTCGATGGCCATCTGCTCGTTGCCCGCCACACAGGTGGCGACGCTCAGGTCAATGATGCTGGGCGGCATGTCCGGAGTATTGTAGATTGCCTTCTTATAATCCAGACGCTCCTTGATTTCGGTCATGTCGCCGGGAGCTTCACGGCCTTTCTCGTACCGTTCCTTGATGCTTTCGTCGATGGTCCGGCTGTTGCGGCGAATCTGGTCGGCGGTGACTTTCGCCGGCTCGACTTTGCCTCGGATGCTTGTGGCGACGGCATTGGCTCCGCCGGCTCGTCCGACTTCCATGAGTTGGGCGATCCACAGGTTGTTTGGATCCGTGATGCTGCTTTGGTTGAAATCCGCCGTGCGTGCGAAGCAGATGCTGGCAGGATATTCTTCGTCGATATTCCACTCGGTGCAGTCCACGCCATTGTCGTACAGGTTTTTGGCGTGGGCGCAGGTCGCGTTATCCGGGAAGAAATGCACGTGTGCGTTCTCCGCCAGGATAGGCAGGGCCGACGAGTTGGCGCGCCCCACCCACCATGATTCCATCATGGCGACCAGCTGCTCGCGTTCCTGCTCATCCATGATGGTGAATGGTTCCAGCCCGGCGTTGAGCATGATTCGTTCGATATTATGCGCGTCTGGCAGATACTCTTCGAACATTGGGCATCCGTTTGCCACCGAATAGCACATGCGGTCGTACCAGGTCAGGGCGCGTTGCAGCATGCCGGGCTTGCGATTGTTGCTATGATCCCCGACCAGTTTCAAAGGAACGCCGATGACCGCGAACTGCTTGCATACCTTCTGGCTGCGGTAGTACTGCGCCTGGTATCGGCCGAGGTCGGTGTCCCTCATGCTGGCCGGCGGACTGTATCGGACGGGCATGGATCCGGTAAGCAGATGGAATTCGCGATATTCGCTTTGAAGCATGTAACGGTAGCGCATGCCGGCAACCGTGACCTGATTGGCGAGGCCGTCGAAGAACGCCATCAGCTGTTGCGCGGCATCGTTGCGTTTCCGGTCGTTGGCTCCATCCAGCAATGCAGTGCTCCAGGGGATGCGCGCGTACAGCCATACGGTGCGATCCGGCGTGGCAGAACGGAGTAGCCCGTATTCGCTGGCCGGGCTTATAAAGCTTTCTGGACGGTAGAAGTTTCCTCGTGGCATATATTCCACGATAGATTTTGATGTTGTTATTAACCGATGTTCTATTGAAATTGACTTCCTCCCCACGGCTGAAGCCGGGGGATTCCTTGCCTCACGGTAAGGATCTTCCTGTAGAGACTTGTTCCCCGCCTACCGAAGTGTCTCTTCGGCGGTTCGAGGGTCCCCGCAGGCGCGTACCGCCAGTCCGGCGGATAGGATGTTTTTGGCGGCGTTGATGTCCCGGTCGTGGTGGGTTCCGCATTTGGGACAGTCCCATTGGCGGATGTTCAATGGTTTCTTGCCGCTGTTGTATCCGCAGGTGGAGCAGATCTGGCTGGACGGGTACCAGCGGTCGATGACCGTAAGCTGGCGCCCGTACCATTGGGCCTTGTATTCGAGCATCGTGCGGAACTGTCTCCAACCCGTGTCGAGTATGCTCCTGTTGAGACCGGTTTTCGCCGCTTGCCCGTTGGAAGGTAACGGCCGGATGTTCCGGATCGGGTTTCGGCGCGCACCGTCGGGTCAGGTTTTCGACCGCAAGGTCTTCGATGACCACCGCTTGGTTTTCGCGGATGAGCCGGGTCGAGAGCTTGTGGAGGAAGTCGCTTCGACAATCCTTGACCTTGGCGTACGCTTTGGCGACCTTCAGACGGGCTTTGCGATGGTTGTTGCTTCCTTTCTGCTTTCTGGAGAGAGTTTGTTGGGCTTGTTCAAGCTTCTTCTGGTAACGGTTGAGGTGGCGTGGGTTGGGGATTTTCTCCCGGTGCTGAGGATGGCGAAGTGTTCGGTGCCCAAATCGACGCCGACCTTGTTTGGGGAGGCGGGTAGATGTTTCACTTCCTCTTCGACGAGGATGCTCACATGCCAGCGTCCGGACGGGTCCAGGGACACGGTGACGGTGGACGGCCGGGCTTTCCTCGGCAGTGTGCGCGACCAGCGGACGGGCAGAGGCTCCCGCATCTTCGCCAAAGTCAATTCCCGTTTGTCCCAATCCCAGATGAACGCGGATGCGGCATAGGTGGCGGCTCCGCCGTTCTTCTTGGATTTGAACCGGGGATAGTCTCCCGTCTTGGCGAAGAAGTTCCTGTACGCCGCCTGCAAATGTCGCAGCGACTGTTGCAACGGGACCGAGGACACTTCGCGCAGGTAGGCGTATTCCTTGGTTTTCTTCCAGTCGGTGAGCATCCGGCTCGTATCCTCGTAGGACACGCTCTCATGGCGGACCGTCCATGCTTCGGAGCGGGCTTCCAATGCCATGTTGTACACCTTGCGGCAGCAGCCCAGTGTGCGCCGGAGTGTTTGTTCCTGTTCCGGCGTCGGGTAGAAGCGGAACCTGTATGCCCGCTTGGCTGTCGTGGTGTCCATGCTTCCTATGATACCCTGCTTTACAGGCTTGTATGTAGTTATGTAAGGCAGAGGCGCTTATATCCCATAGCTAAAGCAAGGGGTATTACGGCGCAACCTGATAAGCGTTTTTCGGTTGGTGGCGATATCCAAAAAATATCCCGACCGCAATGGTCGGGATATTAGGAAAGGTTGCCGGTTAGTCGTCCACGCCGACGCAGTCCTGGTTGACTAGTTCACGCACGTGATCGACGGCCCGCTGCAGTTCCGGTGTCATGTCGAAGTCATCGGTACGGTAGAAGGCCGAGTTGCCGTTGGATTTACGACTGGCGCTGACCGCGACGTTGGTCACCGTCATCTCACCCTTGTCATCACGGTCCAAGTGGACGAACAACGTCCTTGCCGTCAGCTCGCGACGTCCCCCCACATATTTCAGTGTCCCTTGGACGGTGATGTTTGGTTCCAACTGGTATGCCACGTCCGCCGTGTATCGGATGCTTGGGATGCTGGATATGATTTTCGACATGATTAACCCTCGTTCCGGGTGATGTACATGCAATTCATGTGAGTGGTTTTCAGGATTTCGCGCAGGGGGGTTTCTTTGACGACGCCTCCGCCTTATACGCCTGGATGCTGTAGTCGTCGATGGGGAACTTGGTTTTTATTTTCGACACGTGCTCGAGTTTCACCCAGCATCGCGCTTCGGGGATGGTGAGGCTTGGCGGCGCTGTGAACCCGTCATAGTCATTCATGCCGTAAGCGTAATATGCGCCTGAATCATGAATGTCGGCCTCAATGTAAGTGTCATCCGTCATCCATAAGAACGCTTTTTTACATGTGTTGACGGTCAAATCGGACACGTTGAACTTGAGAGGGAACAGCACTTTCCCGTCGGATTTCTCGGCATGCTCCTCTATGTAATCCAGAATGGTTTTATCCAGATCCAGTTATACCGGCAGGTGATTCCGTCGGCGAGTTTGACCGATTGCCGTCCTGGATAGGATGACTGTTTCTTGTAGCGCACGAAGAGCGCTCGTCGATCGTATAGTGTTGCCATAAGTCTTCCTTTTATGCAGATGTTTTCAGTATAACAGCCACGACAGAGGGTGACGTGCTCCCGCCACCTGACCGCTTCGCGATCTGAGGTGGGGGCTTCCTGCTCAAGGCTCGTATCCGAGTCAGTGTCTACAGGCTATTCCCGTGCGCCCCACGGTTCTCGTAAGTTTTTTGTTATCGTTCCTGCATGAGTCGTCGTGTTTCGTGCATGATGTTGGTCGCGGCGTTCACGTCCCTGTCATGCCAAACGCCACAGTCAGGGCATGTCCATTCGCGGATATGCAGGTCCTTCGTATCCTTATTGCGGTATCCGCAATCGGAGCATAGTTGACTGGACGGGTAGAACCTGTCTACCGTGACCAGCTGCTTGCCTTGCCGTTCGAGCTTGTATGCGAGCATGGTGCGGAACATGCCGTACCCGTTGTCCATCGTGCTTTTGCCGAGTGTGAGGGATTGGCTCATGTTCTTCATGTCCAAGTCCTCCACGCCGACGCAATCATATCGGGCGGCGAGCCGGTTGGCCGTCTTATGCAGGAAGTCGGCTCGCTGGTTCCCGACCTTGGCGGCGAGCTTGGCGATGCGCCGCTTCTGTTTCACCCAATTACCGGACCCTTTTACCATGTGCTGAGTCTACGTTGCTCGCGCATCAGCCGTGGCTCCATCCGCCGGTAGAAACGCGAATAGTCGGCTCGTTCGCCGTCGCTGGACACGTACAGGCCGTGGGAGGAGTAATCCAATCCGACGATATGCACGGGTCGGACGGGTTCGAGTGCTTGGGTCTCGTACTCGAACAGTATCGTCGCCGTGTATTCGCCGTTTTTGCAATGCTCGATGGTCACGCTCTTCAGTTTCCAGTCTTCGGGTATGCGTTTATGCTGGCGGACGCGCACAATCCCTACTTTCGGTAGTTTGAGATGCCTGCCTCCTTCATCGAGGGTGACGTTGTTATTGCTGTTGTTCGTCGTGTAGGTCTGACGATTGCGATGCTTCGCCTTGTACTTCGGGAAGCCGATGTGCTTGGGGTCGCGGAAGAAGTTCCTGTACGCCTTCGCCACGTTCAATTGGGCGTTGCACAGTGCGAGGCTGTCCACCTCACGCAGGAACGGATACCTGTCCTTGTACTGGGCGGGAGTCGGATTGCACGACTTACCCGTAGCCTTATAGGTGCCGATGCGGGTTTCAAGCATCTGATTGTAGATGAACCTCGCACAACCGATGGTGCGGTCAATCAATGCCGCCTGAGCCCTGTTCGGTACATGCGGTACTTGACCGCGCAATGACGTTTCACCTGCATGATGGTTCACCTCCTTACTTCCTGCCTTGGTTCTCGATGTATTTGCGGATGACTTCGATTGGCGCGCTCCTGTGGTCAGTAGGCAGAAGCTGCGGCTCCAGAAATACTCCTTCCACAGTTTCTGCCGAATCTGCGGAAACTCCTGCTTGAGCAGACGACTCGACGCGCTCTTGTAAGCGTTGATGAACTTGCTCAACTCGCTCTTCGGCTGGGCACGGAACAATACGTGCACGTGGTCCATGTCGTGGTTCCATTCCTCAACGGTTATCCCATACTTGGGTGCGATGTACTCGAATATCTCACGCGCACGCGCCGAAACGATGTCGTCGAACACCTTGCGACGGTATTTCACGACGAGCACGAGATGATAATACAACAGGAACACCGAATGATGATTCGACTCCAATTCCACTGCAATCACCTCGTTTATAACATATACGACTGATTACAGTATAACATATATAGATACGCCAATTCATCCCCCGCCTACGCTTCGCTTAGAGGCGGGGGAATCCTTGGCGAGGAAGGTTAAATAGGGCGGATTATGAATGTGGCTGCATTTGTTTCCATCTCATCCGCCAGCGATATCTTTTTGGCGTTGTAGCCCAATCTCTCGAACTTGTCCGGATCGAAATCTCCCAATTGCTGCACATTGTCCAACGCCAACCAGTAGTTGGCAGGCGTTCTTCCCCATGGGAATGGTGCCTGATAGTGGGATTTCGGATTCCAGGTTTTTGGATTGTATGCCTCTCCGAAATTGGTCACCGTTCCAACGAGTTTGATTGCGCTTTGGGGTGACCAGAGCAGCAAATAATTAAAGCCTATTTTGTTTCGCAATGATTTAAAGTTGCCGACGAACAGCAGTCTTCCCTCGTGCTCGGCGGCATGACGGAGGAATTCCTCGATGGTGGTTTGCGGGCTAAAATAGGAGATTCGCCCTCGTGGGGCGTGGCCTATTCGTAGCATCAAGGTAAGTCCGTCTATCTTGAAGGGTTCAGTCTGCGATGTCATGGAACAATCTTATCACATGCGGATATATTCAGTATGTCAGATAAGTGTCTTCAGCTCGTACACAACCAATTCAGGCGCCTCACGAACCCGACCGAAAAGCTCATGACCACGCTTCGACCGCTCGATCGCACGCATCACCACCTCCGGAGCGGAACGGATATCCAATCGAGCTTTCCCGACCCTATCCGCCCACAAATTCTGTATCACCGTCAACTCGACACGATTAACACTGCGAATCTGCAAAGACTGCCGCTCGACCCGATGCAATCGTACATATTCAGCGGCCACATCAGCCAACCCGACACCCAACTAATTCTTCCTTTCTCGACGAAACGCATATACCAAAGAGGGGACCATGGACACGGCCGCAAAAACAAGCGAAGACACCGCCAGTACAAGCCTCCACATCAAAGGCACCCCAACCGCAAGCCAGGAAACCAACTGCATCCCCAACAACCAGAACACCGCGAAAACCAGCATTCCCAGCACGAGCGCCCAGCTCAAACGTCGTTCCTTCCGACGCTTTCTCGCTATTTCGCGCCGCGACGGTTCGACGGTACTGCCACTGATTCGAGCCGGTTCCAGAATGATCGTCGTAGTCGCCCCGATGGTTTCGCCGGCGCTGTTTTCCTCACTCACTCGGGCTCCTTTTCTGGATTCTGGATTCTTTTCTGACGTTCGCATTCATGTCTCAATGGCGGATACGTGTCGGCTATGGCGTTCAATGTCGCCGTCCGAAGCTCGACATACCTCTCCTGATCCAAGTCATGGCGCTGCTGGTCGTAATCGGTCAACGCATGCCGGGCATAATTGACCATCCAGCGTTCCAAGACGAATGGATTTGGCTCCTTACCGGCATCCCTGACCATGTTTCTGCGACGTAGCTCGTAATGGTGGAGCTTTGCCGCGTCTCGCAGGTTACCGTAGGGAATGAGTCGCACGTGTACTGTTAGTTTTTCGCACACTTCAAGGTCATGCCTTTCTGCTCTGGTGTTATGTGGATATATTCAGTTTAACAAGCAAAATATCAGGAAAGAATAGAATCCAGTATGCCCGGGATTAGGCTCCGAGGAAATACTCCTTGCACATAATCTGGTACAAGGCTTGCTCTTGCATTGCGTCGGAAAGAGCTCGATGCTGTTCCACGTCTGCCACGTGATAGCGTTTGATCAGATCCGCGACCTTGTGATGGCGAATTTCCGGATGGATGTCACGGCTCATTTCCAAGGTATCCAGGAATGGGTGGTCGAACAGGGGGCGATTCGGCCAGGTTTCCGCCGTGGCCCAGTCGAGGAATTTCAAATCGAACGTCGCGTTGTGTGCGAGGAAGGGCGTTTCGAATCCCAGCCACCGTTCGAACTCTTTCATCGCATGCTTGACAGTCGGTTTGCCGCTCACGTCGTAAGTGGTGATTCCCGTCAATTGCGTGATGTGTGGCGGGACAATCATTTGCGGGTTGATGAGTTGGCTGTAGGTGTCGACGATTCGTCCGTTCTTGACTTTCACGGCGCCGATTTCGATGAGTTTCGCGCCATCTTCCGGGTTGAGGCCGGTGGTTTCGGTGTCTACCACGACGTAGTCAAGCAATGGCGCCTCCAGCGGCGGGATGCGTCGTGGATCGTCGCTTCGGTATTTGTCCCAGTAGCTCATTGGGTGTTCCTGTGTTCTCTAAGATTATGTGGACATATTCAGTATAGCAGACAAATCGATGTCAGGCAGGAACCTTCCGACCGCGACCGTCGCCAAACAACGTGAAAAGCAGACTCGCGCGATTCGGGCCAACCTGTTTGTCGGACAACACGCATTCCATGCAAACCGGACCATACATGCTCGGCACCAAACCCATCGTGCTTCCGCAAAGAAAGCATCCAGCGGGCTTGTTGACTTCCTCCCCACGGCTAAAGCGGGGGATTCCTGTCGCGTATGAGACACGTTCCTCATTGGAGGGGTCTTCCCGTACGCGTGGCAGGGGTTGGCGTTTCACCGGAACTCTCCTGTGGAACATGGGTTCCATAGGATGCGTGTTCCTCCACGCCCTCGGCATCGTCCATGCCGGTTGTGTGTATCGCGCGGTCGAGGATGTTCTTGGCCGCGTTGGTGTCCGCATTGTCCTTGTTGCCGCAGTTGACGCATTGGAAGACCGATTGGCTCTCACGGTTCTCCTGTGCGACATGGCCGCAACGGTTGCAGGTCTGGGACGTGTATGCCGGGTTGACCAGTATGAGCCGGGTTCCGGCAAGACGGGCCTTGTATTCAAGTTTGTTCTGAATGTCCGTCCAACGGTTGTTGAGGATACTGCGGTTCAATCCTGCTTTGGCCGCCGAGCCGTTGCGCAGATAGCGTTCCTTATGATTGGGATCCTGTTTCGGTTTCGGCTTGCGGGTCATTTGCCGGGTGTTCAACGCTTCCAAGGCGATGAGGTCGTAGTCTTTAACCAGTCGGGTCGTGGTTTTCGCGACCCAGTCGTCCTTGCGGTTGTTGATGCGGCGGCGTATCGAACTCATGCGCTTCAATGTGAGTTTGCGTCGTTTCGACTGGAATTTCGCGGTCTTCCCGCCACGTCGGCTGTTGGTCATGTCTTGTCGGGCGAGTTTGCGTTGCAGACGCAGATACTCCCGCCTCTCTCGGTCGGACGGTTGCGGCATGTCCAGCATGGTCCCGTCCGATAAGGCCAACGTGTGAATGCAACCACGGTCGATGCCGGTCTGCTTGCCGGTGGCGTTCCGTCGGATGGGTGACGGTTCGTTGGTGAACATCAGAGTGCGTTCCGTCCAATTCACCGCCACGCTCGTATAATCCCTGACGGGTTGGCTGACGCGCACATGGATGGAGAGCTTCCAACGGCATCCCGTTTCGCCTGGCTTGCGGAATGCCTTTTTCACGGTTCCGGTGATTACGACCACGCCACGCTTGCGTGACACCTGATGGTAGACGGCGTTGCCGGTCTTGTTCTGGTTGCGCCAACATACGAAATACCGGGAGTCGCGTTTGCGGGATTTGAACCCCGGAACACGACCGCCATTGATTTTCTTGCGCTTCAACGCGGCGTACCATTCCGAATTCTCCACGCGCATGGGACTGGCGAGAACGGCGGAGGGGATGCATGCGAGCCAAGAACACCGGATTCGAGCCTCGCTGTCCTTGAACGGCTCCCCGACGGCCGCCCCACCCAAGGGAACGTCCACCCACATGCGTTCATGGGATTCCACATCCTCCATGTAGCGGCGGATTGTCCGATGCTCCCGATGCTGGTTGAAACGGGTACGCCAACCATCGCACAGCCAGTCCATGATACGTTCGGGATTGCGCGTCCAGCAATGGTTGCGGCATGAATCGTCGCCAAGGTACACGGATGCGCCCGCGTGCTTGACCTTGATGATTCGTACCTTCTGACTCATACTCTAAATCTTACCCCGTAAAAAAGTGATTAGTCAAAAAAATGGCGGCTTACCCCAGTCTTAAAAGACGGGGCTTGTGCCGCCAAACCGGTCAAAGCCGCGGTCTCCACTTGCGTGTCCTCGGGCTGCCAGTCTTTTCGGTTAGGCATCAGCCGTAATCCCGTCTCCGAAACCATGCAGGGCATGTATCAGATTCTTGACGGAAAATGATTCCGCCTCGCGGTTGACGATTCGACGATTCAATCCGAGAACTACGTCTTCGACCTGTCTGCGGACATAAGGCTCCAACGGGGGGAGAGGGGGCGTTTTGCGGGTATCTGCAAGAAGGCCATAGTCTCTTTCCAGATCGGCAAGATTCATTCCATGCAATCGGATGCGACGGAGCAACGTGATCTCATCCGCATCCAGCAGACACGGCCAGGCTTCCGTTCCTGACTGGATATGACGTACTCCGTTCAGCAATCGTGCGGTCTCGGCCATGGATTTATTGCGTTTCGCGCTCTTCATGCCCGGCCAGTGCCGCAAAACGGACAGGTTCCCGCGAGCGTCATCCAAAGCCGTCTTGACGACATTGCTGGTGGTCAACCGATGGGCGAAAGGCTCGATGGCGCGAATGAACCGCGTCCAGCAGAAAGCATTCGGTTGGCAATGTCAACGATTCCAACAGGCTACGATGGCCGTCGAGCAGTCCGTCGATATAAGAAAGAGGTGTGAGGATTCTGATATCGAGATCACGCATGTTCTGAGTCGTTCGAGCTTCGCCGAGCAGTATCTCCCAAGGCTGCGGCATCGTGATGACGCAAAGCGAGGGCTTGTTGTCCTTCGCCGCTAAACCATGCGCGTAGTCTCCTTCTATCCATGCGGAAATGATGCGTTGCTGGGGGAATTGCTCCAGTGCTTTTTCGATGCTGTCGATGTTGTTCACGCCGTCAGTTCCATTCGCTTGGCAATTTCGTTGCGCCATGTCTGCACCAGCAGTCGGATATGCCATCCCGTACCGAGGTCGGCATTTTCCAAGTCGAATGGATCCCAATTTTTCGCAACGATGCGAATGTCCCCTGATGTGCAATCATAGGAGTAGTCGATGGATGTGGTTCCGAGCTGAATTTTCGTCGTATAGTAGGTTTTCGGGTTATCCACGAAGACTTGGACGACACTCCCGGGCAGTTTTTGTGTCTGCCTTGTTTTGGACGATTCCGGTGTTGTTTGGGTTTGGGATTTTATATGTGGCTTCGTGGACGATGGAGATCAGCGCGGAGAGGAACCTCTGTTTTAGGGAGAGGTTGTCGCAGTAGGCGCACTTGGTGATGGGCTTGCCGGATCTTTCGAGTCGCAGGCTTCTGCATTTTTCGCACTCGTATAGGGTGTAGGTCTTTCGTGCGTCTGTGATGTCTTGTATGGGCTGCATTTTCCTTTGGTTTCTCTTTCAATCTTTTTATGTGGACATATTCAGTATAACATGTAATATACAATATGGTTGTTATACTGAAGAAGTCACAAAAAGAGGAGGAGCGATGAAAACCACAGCTTCCATGCGCAAACGCATAAACTCGCTACTCGAGGAACTGGGAGAAGGATGGAGTGAAGGAGACCCATTCGAAGGCCGCAACGGCACCCAACCATTCCGATGGCCTACCAAGGAAAGCTAGTAGGAAACCTCGCATTCCCCAACTACGGGACCCTGAGATATATATGGGGTCCATGCGGGAGAATCCCGCACCTCTATCAGAAACCAGCCAAGCACATCGCCGACATGCTCCGCCGCGCCGCAGGAATCACACCAAACCAAAATACGCAGGAAACCGCAGGTGATTCCCTATCGAAGGCGGCGGCCTGATGGCAAGAATCAAAGAAACGTTTAACAGCCGCTCTTGGTTCATGATCGAATGCGACGACCCCAACTGCGAACAACGGTTCGACGACAGCCAATGGTATGCGGACGAGGACGATCTGCTGGCCGCCGCGAAGGACGAAGGCTGGCAAATCCCATACAAGGACGAGCATCCCGAATTGGAACGCGACATGCACTACTGTCCGGCGCACCGGCTGCCCGAATGCACGACCTGCACGAACATCATGATCGATCCGATCGGCTGGAAGGACGGGCAATGCCCCGAATGCATCAAGGAGGAGATCCCGATTGAACGGTCATGATTTCACGCTCGAACAGAACACCGAGGCGAGATGATGCTGGCGGCGAGCCGCGGCGGGCGACCGCCAGCA
>ENA-OQIR01000652-OQIR01000652.1-human-gut-metagenome-genome-assembly--contig:-NODE-652-length-14074-cov-2.628451_pt1 | contig 14074 bp, 24 predicted proteins | sample MGYA00242580_ERZ504745 | MGnify/ENA primary metagenome ERZ504745 (study PRJEB26092, sample SAMD00036214) | human gut metagenome | host: Homo sapiens | study: EMG produced TPA metagenomics assembly of... | reverse complement strand
CATACGGAATTTGTAAAGAATATTAAGACATTGAAACGACTTGGAGTGCGTATGTTTGTCGGAGAATTCTGGTATGTGAATAATGAAGATTGGGAAGATGTTGTAAAGAATGCAGGTGTGTTCTTAAGAGATAAGTTAGATAAGGGATTTGAGTAAGATGGAAATAAAAGAATTAGAACTTCATGCGAATCGTATTCGTAAAAATATATTAACCGAAGTACATAGTGCTAACTCAGGACATCCAGGAGGATCTTTGAGTGGTGCAGATATTTTAACAGAAATCTATTTTGAACAGATGGATATCAATAAAGATAATGTTGATTCAATTGATCGCGATCGTTTTGTGTTAAGTAAAGGGCATGCGAGTCCATTATTGTATGGAACATTAAAAGAAAAGGGTTTGTTAGATGATGATTTAACTACATTTAGAAAGATCAATTCAAATTTACAAGGACATCCAAATATGAATGAAGTAGCTGGTGTTGATATGTCTACAGGCTCTTTAGGACAAGGTATTTCTTGTGCTGTGGGTATGGCTATTGTCAATAAGCATGTCGATAAGAATACACATCGAATTTATTGCTTATTAGGTGATGGGGAATGTGAAGAAGGACAAGTATGGGAAGCTTGCATGGCAGCAGCTCACTATAAATTGGATAACTTATGTGCCGTTTTAGACTACAATCATTTACAGATTGATGGAAATATCGATGATGTGATTTCACCAGAGCCATTCGCAAGTAAATTTGAATCTTTTGGATGGAACGTATTGGATGTGAATGGACATGATTTTTATGAATTAAGAAATGCATTCAATCAAGCTAAGAACGAAAAGGGAAATCCAACAATGATCATTGCCCATACAATCAAGGGTAAGGTGTATCCTTCATGGAAAATAACTATGCATGGCATGGTACGGCTCCAAATGATGAACAATATGAAACGGCAATGAAGGAATTAGGAGGTCTTGAATAATGGCAAAAGAAGCAACACGTAATGCCTATGGAAAGGCTTTGGCAGAATTAGTTGTAGAAAGAGATGATGTTTTAGTATTAGATGCGGATCTTACAAAATCTACAAAGACAATCGATGCCAAAAAGGCAAGACCGGAACATCATTTCAATATGGGAATTGCCGAAGGAAATATGATGGCAGTCGCTGCAGGTATGGCTGCATCAAATAAAGTGGTTTACGCATCAAGTTTTGCGATGTTTGCGGCAGGCCGAGCTTTTGAACAGATTCGTAATAGTATTTGTTATCCTAACTTGAATGTTAAAGTATGTGCAACGCATGCTGGAATTACAGTTGGAGAAGATGGTGCAAGTCATCAATGTATTGAAGATATTGCGCTTATGAGAAGTATTCCAAATATGAAAGTATTTGTACCATGTGATCAATATCAGGCAAAGGCTATTGTAAAGGCAGTGGCTGATATTGCAGGACCTTGTTATGTAAGACTGGGTCGTGGCGCAGTAGAAGATGTATATGATGAAAATTATGAGTTTGAATTGGGTAAAGGAAAAGTTTTAAGAGAAGGTCAGAAAGTGGCATTGGTTGCGACAGGCATGATGGTGCAAGAAGCGTTGAAGGCTGCTGAAATTTAGCTAAAGAAGATATTTTAGTTACAGTTGTAGATATGCCTTGTATCAAGCCAATCGATGAAGAGTTGATTGAAGAAATCGCAAAATCTCATGAATTGATCATTACTTGTGAAGAGCATAATGTGTATGGAGGTTTAGGAAGTGCAGTGAGTGAAGTAACTTCTAAGAAGAGTCCAGTGCGTATGGAAATGATGGGCATGCAGGATACTTTTGGAGAGAGTGGAACCCCAAATGAACTACTAGCTAAATATGGTTTGAATGCAGATCATATTGTTGAAAAGGTAAAGGAATGTCTTTAAAAACTATTAAATTGATTGTTGCTGATTTAGATGGCACGCTTTTGCATGATGATAAAAGTTTAGATCAAAATATTAAAAGTGTTCTGATTGAAAAGAATGCTCCCCTTACTTTTGTATCGGGTCGAAATGTGCATATTATTCAGGATTATATAAAAGAATTAAATATTACTTTACCTTATATTACGAATAATGGAGCAAACATGTTTTTGGGTGATACATGTATTTATGAATGTCCAATTGATTCTAGTGAATTAAAGACTTGTTTAAATATATTAGTCGCAAACAAAGTTGCTTCCTGGCTTATACGAATCAGACAATCTATTCAGTCGGATATCAAGAAGGGTAGATGCGTTTAAGAATCGTTTGATCGGTAAATGCGAAATTGTTGAAGATGCCAATATTGAAGATATTGTTAGGGAATCAATATTTAAGGTTGTGATGATCCATCCAAATATGGAGAGGGTAAAAGATCAATTGAATTCTGTTTGCGATAAAACGGTATGTATGCAATCGGAAGGTATTATTTATACTTTAACAAATAAGGATTCGACGAAGGGTAAAACTTTGTTAAAGCTTTTAAAATATCTTGATATGGAGCCAAGTTCGGTATTAGCTTTTGGGGATAACTATAATGATATTTCTATGTTTGAAGTTGTAGATGGTGTTGCCGTAGAAAATGCACAGGAGAGTTTAAAAGAAGTCGCAAAGTATTTAACAAAATCAAATGAAGATGATGGTGTTTCTTATTTTATCCAGAATAAATTGTGATAGATGAATTTCTATCACTTTTTTATTGACTTTGGAAAAACAAACCCCTATAATGCCTATAAAGTTACTAGGAATAATAAGTGGAGGTACTAATTATGAAACGATGTTGTAGCTCTTTAAATGAATTATATTGAATTTGTTTAATAGGAGGAAAAGAAAATGACAGTATATAAAGCAATTTCAGATTTAATTGGAAATACACCATTAGTAGAATTAACACATATTGAAGAAAAAGAAGGCTTAGATGCTAGTGTAGTTGCGAAAGTAGAATTTTTTAATCCAGCTGGAAGTGTAAAGGATCGTATCGCAAAGAAAATGATTGAAGATGCTGAGAAAAAAGGTTGATTAAGCCAGGAGCTACATTGATTGAGCCAACAAGTGGAAATACAGGTATTGGTATTGCGTCTGTTGCAGCAGCTAAGGGATATAAGGCTATTATGACAATGCCTGAAACAATGAGTGTAGAGCGTCGTAACTTATTGAAGGCGTATGGCGCAAAAGTTGTTTTAACAGATGGAAAGGCTGGGATGAAGGGGGCTATCGCAAAAGCTCAGGAATTAGCAGCTGCTACACCAAACAGTTTTATTCCAAGTCAATTTGAAAATCCATCAAACCCTCAGGCTCATTATGAATCGACTGGTCCAGAAATTTGGAAGGATACAGAGGGGAAAGTTGATATTTTTGTTGCCGGTGTTGGAACAGGTGGTACTGTAAGTGGTACAGGTAAATATTTGAAGGATCAAAATCCAAATGTAAAAGTGGTTGCGGTTGAACCTGCGACAAGTCCAGTACTTTCACAAGGTCATGCAGGTCCTCATGGTATTCAAGGTATTGGTGCTGGTTTTGTTCCGAATACTTTGGATACAAGTGTATATGATGAAGTATTTACAGTCACAAATGAACAAGCTTATGAAACAGGTCGTTTAATTGCACATAATGAAGGTATGCTAGTGGGTATTTCAAGTGGTGCTGCTACATATGCCGCTATTCAAATCGCAAAACGTCCCGAAAACAAAGGGAAAACAATCGTCGTATTGTTACCAGATACAGGTGAGCGTTATTTATCCACTCCAAATGTTTGCAGAACAATAAAAAACGAAGTAAAAAATTACTTCGTAAATGTCTTGGCATAGCATGATCTTCTCTAGAACCCGTACCAATGGGTTCTTTTATTTTTCCAATTTCTTCAATTTCAAATGGTGTTAATTGATATACATAGTTTAGCCAGTTTCGATATAGAAGATTGGCATGGCTTCTCCATTTTAAAATAGGTTCTTTTTCTGGATCATCATCGGGAAAATAATTGAATGGAATATGGATGGGTTTATTGGCTTTTAAATCTCTGAAATATTCATCTTTTAATGTTTCTTTTCCATATTCTAAATGACCTAAAATAAATATTTGACGATAGTCTTTTGTGACAATGATGTTTGATCCAATTTCATCGTTTTTAGATAGTATGGATAAGCATTTCACTTTTTTGACGGCTTCTTCATCGATTGCCGTATGTCTAGAGTGAGGTGTATAGTGAATTTCATCAAAGCCATTGGTTAAAAAGTCATATTCATCGACTAATTGTTCTGGGAAGATGCCAAATACTTTTTCTGGCAAGATATGCTTTTGAACTCCATAATGATAATAAAGTCCGGCTTGGGCTCCCCAACAAATATGTAATGTAGAATAGACGTGAGTCTTAGACCATTCCATGATTTCTTCAAGTTCATTCCAATAATCAACATCTTCATATTCAAGATGTTCAACAGGAGCTCCTGTAATGATCATTCCATCGTAATATTATTTTTAATTTTCAAAGTATGTGTAGAATTTAACTAAATGATCTTGACTTGTATTTTTAGAAACATGATTTTTGACCATCATAAAATCAATATCAACTTGTAGTGCACTTTTTGAAATTAATCGTAAGATTTGTGTTTCCGTTTCTATTTTTTGGGCATTAGATTTAGAATCACGATCTTTAATGGTCGAATTCTTTGTCTATGTGCACTTTTATCTTCAATCGCAAAGATTTTTTCACTTTCTAATATGTCTTTTGCGGGCAATGCATCGGGTATGTTGATTGGCATATATAAACAACTCCTTTTTTTGTATACACTTTATTATACTCGAAAAAAACAGAATGGAAAATTCCATTCTGTAAAAGACTATGCTTTCATTGCGTCTAGCGCTTGTTGTAAATCGTCGATGATGTCTTGTGCATCTTCAAGACCTACAGAGAAACGAATTAAATCTGGAGCCACACCGGCTTCTTTTAATTGTTCTTCACTCATTTGACGGTGTGTATGACTTGCTGGGTGTAATAGACAAGTTTTTGCGTCGGCAACATGGGTTACAATAGAAGCTAATTTTAGGCTATCCATAAATTTTTCAGTTTGATCACGATCGGCTTTCAATCCAAATGACAATACACCACAAGTTCCGTTTGGACAATATTTTTTAGCTAATTCATGATGAGGGTCACTTTCAAGATCTGCATATTTTACCCATGCAACATCTTCATTGGCTTCTAAGTATTTGGCTACAGCTAGTGCATTTTGACAATGTGCTTTCATACGAACAGCTAATGATTCTAGTCCTAAGTTTAGATAATATGCATTTTGAGGCGCTTGAATCGATCCTAAATCACGCATCAATTGACTTGTAGCTTTTGTGATATAAGCTAATTTACCAAATTTTTCAGCATAGACAATTCCATGATACGATTCATCGGGTGTAGTTAGTCCTGGATATTTATCGGCGTGTTCTAGCCAGTTGAAATTACCACTATCTACAATAGCTCCACCTACACAAGATGCATGTCCATCCATATATTTTGTGGTAGAGTGAGTAACAATATCAGCTCCCCATTGGATTGGTTGACACATAATTGGAGTAGCGAATGTGTTATCGATAATTAATGGAACTCCATTTGCGTGTGCAACTTTCGCAAAATTTTTCAATATCAAAAATACGTACAGTTGGATTTGTGATGGTTTCTCCAAAGACACATTTTGTGTTTGGCTTGAATTCTTTTTGAAGATCTTCTTCACTGATTTCTGGGTCAACAAATGTACAATCAATACCCATTTTCTTCATTGTTACACCAAATAGGTTGTATGTTCCACCATAGATAGCACTTGAAGCAATTAGGTGATCTCCAGCTTCGCAGATGTTGAATACCGCAAAGAAGTTGGCAGCTTGTCCACTTGATGTAAGCATAGCAGCAATACCACCTTCTAATGCAGCAATCTTACTTGCGACAATATCATTTGTTGGGTTTTGAAGACGTGAATAGAAATATCCACTGTCTTCTAAGTCAAATAATCTTCCCATTTGAAGACTTGAATCATATTTAAAAGTTGTACTTTGATAAATTGGAACTTCTCTTGGCTCACCATTTTTTGGCTCGTATCCGGCATGTAAACATTTTGTTTCAGTTTTCATAATAAATTTACCTCATTTCCTATCCATTATTGTAATATTATCTTTAAAAAAAGTAAAAGAAAAGCTTAGATTATATAATCAAAGCTTTGTTCGTGACTTAAAATGTCTTGGAGTGTGATTCCTTTTAAATAGGTTTTAATCACTTGATTTAATCCTTCATAAATATAAAGTGTTGCACAATCTTCTTTTCTAGGACATGTATTTACATCTGAATCTAGGCAGGCAACGCAAGATAAATTTCCTTCGGTTGTGACAAGTACATCATATACACAGATTTGGTCGATATTTTTGGCTAATTTATAGCCACCTTGAAAACCACGATTGGATTGAACCATTTGGCTCTTGGTAAGAATGGGTACGATTTGTTCCAAATATTTTTTGGAGATATTTTGTCTTGCGGCAATGTCTTTTAGTGTTATAAAACCTGAATCATTATGTTGAGCTAAATCTATAAGTAAGCGAAGGGCATAGCGTCCTTTAGTTGATATTTTCATTTTTATTCCCCTTTTCTTTCTATTATAATAATATATATTTAGTAGGTTTTCTAGCAAAGAGGTAAAAATGGCTAAAATTATTGCTTTTGATTTAGATGGAACTTTGTATGATAAGCATAAACATATTGATGAAGATACAATTCATAAAATAATTGAACTTGAACAAAAAGGTATTGTAGTTGGGATCGTGACTGGAAGATTTATGAAGAGTTGGGTGAAGTAATTAAAATATTGAAATTACGAGAATACAATGGTTTTGTGGCTAGTTCAAACGGTTTAGAAATACATGATTTTTTAGATGGAGAGAAAAAGTGTTTTACACGACTCTCAAAAGATGAAGTAAAAGAATTGGTAAAAGAAGCAAAGAAACATCATATGATTAGTTATGTTTGGCAAAATGGGGGATATACAATGTTTGGTGTTTCTATTTTGGATGCAGTTAAAAAGATATTTTCACTTATTCCTTTGGATTCACATTACATAAAATCATTACAAAAAACGAAATTTGAAACGATGTTGTATTAAATGAAGCGTTGTATGACAAGGTTTGTTTTGTGGGAATTCAAATTGATAAGTTAAAAAAACAACATCCAGAATATCGGTTTTATGATGTAGGAAAGTTTGGTACAGAACTATGTAAAAGGGATGTAGGTAAGCTTGAAGCCATTCAATATATATGTAGGAAGAAGGGTGTATCAATCTCTAGTGTAATGGCATTTGGAGACAATGGAAATGATGTGGATTTACTAGCTTCTTGTGGATATGGAGTTGCGATGAAAAATGGGAGTGCACAGGCAAAAAAAGCCGCTAAATATATTAGCGACTATGCGAATAATGAGCAGGGCGTGCTTCGATTTATAAATTCGTTTTTTGTATAAAATATTGATCCAAAAAGATAAGAATTCCATTTAGTATAAGGAAAGATCCGGTTAAAGAGAAAATAAAGTCTAAGGATTGAATGGGTTTCATAAGTAATACAACACCAATGACTAGAATGAATATAGCTCCTGCAAGATTGACTTTCCATTGCTCAAATCCATTATCTTTTAAGAGTAATACTTTTTGAAAATGAGATAGGGAATTAATAATCAATAGAATTCCTACAAGCATAGGTAAAATACTGATAAATTTCTTAGGGTCTAAACTCATATATAAGCCTGCAGATAATAGGAATATACTTAATATAAGTGTTGTTAGTGTTGTACTATTTCTTTTCTTGAAATATGTATAAAGAAATAGAATCGCAATGACTAAAAAGATACATCCAATAACTCGCGTAATTGTTGTTAATATGGAAACGTTAAATATGCATAAGACTAAGCCGGATAGAATGCATAGAATTGCCGATGAGATGGCTTCTGTTTTTTTTCTTTCATATAATCACAACCTTTCACAATTATTATAGTCTGTTGTATACTAAATCTAAAGAGGTGACGAACATGAAAGTAGCAGTGTTATTAGAAAATGGATTTGAAGAATTAGAAGCTATGGGTCCCATTGCCTTACTTAGACGTGGTGGACTTGATGTGGATATGATTGGTGTCAACAATGAAGAACAGGTTACGGGTCGTTTTGGCATAACCTATTCGAGTGTATATCCAATGAACACATATGACTTTAGCAATGTGGATTGTTTAGTTTTACCTGGTGGTCCACATTATCAAAAGCTAGAAAAAAATGAAGAAGTATTAAAATTAGCTCATGAGTTTGCCGAAAATAAGGTGTTGGCAGCTATTTGTGCTTCTCCAACAATTTTAGGTCATGAGGGTATCTTAAAAGGTAAGAAATATACTTGTTTTAAAGATATGGATGAAGATTTTGGTGGTGAATATCAATATGCTTATGCCGTTACAGACGGAAACATCATTACGGGTGTGAGTGCGGCAGCAAGTATTGAGTTTGCGTTTGCGATTCTAGAAAAGCTTTGTGGTAAAGAACATACAGAAAAAGTAAAAGCATCAATTTATTATGATGCGAAAGCATTAAAAAATTGTCATCGTGAATGATGACAATTTTTAGTTTATGCTTCTTCATTTAATAAATGGAATTTTTCAAAAATATAGAATAGTAAAGACATGATCATTCCAGTGATACAAGCAAGTACCATTCCTGATAAGGAAATATTTCCTAAGTGAATTGTTACTCCGCTAAGTCCAACAACGAATACAACAGATGTTAAGATCATGTTTACGCTTTTTCCATAATCGACTTTTTGGTCGACTAGAATTCTTAATCCACTTGTACCAATCATACCGTATAGTAAGAAGCTAATTCCACCGATAACTGGATTTGGGATTGTTTGAATCAATGCAGATAATGGACCAATGAATGAACAGATGATGGATAGGATGGCAGCTCCAGCAATAACTTGTACGCTGTATACGCCAGTAATTGCCATAACTCCAATGTTTTCTCCGTAAGTTGTAGTTGGAACAGATCCAATTAAACCTGAAATCATTGTTGAAAAGTTATCAGCAAATAAAGAGCGGTGTAGTCCTGGATCTTCAATTAAGTTTCTTCCGACAACTTCACCTGTAACGATTTGGTGACCAATGTGTTCTGATGCGATAACTAATAATACGGGAAGCATCATTAGAATGGCATCCATACTGAATTTTGGTGCTTGAAAGTTTGGAATTGAGATAAAGCTTGCCTGAAGGACTGGAGTAAAGTCAACAATACCTACGGCAACAGCAGTTAAATATCCTGTAACTACGGCGATCAAGATTGGGATAACGCTTAAGAATTTTTTGAAGCATACACTTCCAATTACGGCCATACCAAGTGTAACCGCAAAAACAATCACGTTTTTAGGTCAATGTTATCTCCTAGAATTCCAGCTGTATTTGCAGCCGATGAAGATAATTCTAGACCAATTAATGCAACAACGGGTCCCATTGCGGCAGATGGTAGTACGATATCAATCCATTTTGTTCCAAATTTCTTGATGATCATTGCCAATAAACATCCGCAAAAACCAACCGCAACAAATCCACCACATGCGTATGGATATCCAAATTTTGCGATAATGATATTTGCGGGAGCAATGAAGGCAAAGCTACTTCCTAAATAGGCTGGTGCTTTTCCTTTTGTGATAAAAATAAACAACAATGTTCCGATACCATTCATGAATAGTACGATAGCTGGGTTAATACCGAATAAGAATGGTACTAATACACTGGCTCCAAACATTGCGAACATGTGTTGAATACTTAATGGTATCAGCAGATTTGCGGGTACTTTTTCTTCAACTTGAATAATTCGTTTTGCCATGAAAAATATTCTCCTCCTAAAATATACCTTAACTTTTATACCACATTTTAATGGATTATGAAACTAATTTAGGCTATAATTATCGGGTAATGCGCCTGTAGCTCAACTGGATAGAGTATCAGATTCCGATTCTGGCGGTTGCAGGTTCGAGCCCTGTCAGGCGCGCCATTTAGGAGAAATATGGAAACAATACTTTTTGATTTAGATGACACATTAATTGAATCGATGCATGTATGGGAAGATGCCATCATTCATTTATTTAAAAAGATGAATTTGTATATGAGTATGGAAGAGGCTCGTCAAATCTTTTTTACGATGAAATTTTCAGAGGTTTTAACATACATCAAAGAAAGATTTCATACTAAACAAGATGAGGCTTGGATGTTCAATGAAGTAAATGAAGATATTTTAAATCAATATGCGTATCATATTGAGGCAAAGAAGGGTGCTTTGGATTATATAAAGAAGTGTGCTTTAGAAAATAAAAAGATGGCTGTATTAACATCAAACACAAGAGCATTATCTGAAAAAGTGTTAGATCGACTTGGTATGTTGGAATATATGGAGAATGTATATTCGGCAGATGAATTAAAGATGTCAAAAAGAGAAGTGGATATCTATGAGTATGTATTGAAGGATTTAAATACAACTGCAGAAAGTACGATTGTATTTGAGGATTCGATGTATGCGATCAATACAGCTCAATCATTAAATATTGAGTGTATTGGTTTAGTAAATCCAAACAATCAAAAGGTGTTTGAAAAAAACCATGTAAAAACAATCGTTGATTTTACAGAATTGTGTTAAAATCATGATATGTCCCAGTAGCTCAGTTGGATAGAGCATTCGCCTCCTAAGAGTTAAAATTGAGTGACAAAAAAATGTAAAAATTGAATAGAAAATATGCCTCCGTAGCTCAGTGGATAGAGCGTCGGTTTCCTAAACCGCAGGTCGAAGGTTCGACTCCTTTCGGGGGCACCATTTATTTATTAAACAAAGGGTTTTCAATACTTTGTAATCCATGTAACTAAGCGATAGAGTCTGTTGATTTTGTCGCTTTTTTCTTATCAGAAATTGGATGATTTTTACTACTTTCTCAGACAATAGAAATTAGCTTGATTCAAATATTTTGACTGCTTCCAGCTAATAAAAATAGGCTCTTAGCTAATGTGCATCTTTTAAGAACACTTGATGAGTGGCCAAACATAAGCGTATAGAAGCATAAAACAAGACAATATGAGCAAACTCCTTTTACATAGCCAGGAAATCCTGGTATATGAGAAAGGATGTTTTTATTATGTCCAAAATGTAAAGTAATCGCAGTCACAAATCAAAAAGGTGGTGTAGGCAAAACTACAACTACAGAGAATGTGGCCATTGGTTTGGCTCGAAATGGATGCAATGTATTGATTGTGGATTTTGATCCTCAGGGCGATCTTACAAGCTGTCTTGGTTGGAAAAACAATGATTCATTGGAACACTCTGTTTCATCTATGCTTGATGATTATATCAATGACAATGATATTAATTATGAATCGTTGATTTTACATCATGAAGAACATGTGGATTTAATTCCGGCAAATATTGAATTAGCTGATTTTGAAATGCGTCTAGTGAGTGTAATCAACAGAGAACAGACTTTAAGTAATTGTATTGAGTCATTAAGAAATCAATATGATTACATCTTTATTGATTGTCCACCATCTTTAGGAATGTTAACTGTAAATGCTTTATCAGCAGCTGATGAAGTACTGATACCAGTACAGACGCAGTATCTTCCTGCAAAAGGAATGACTAAGTTATTACAGACGGTAGGAAAAGTTCAACGTAAGATTAATAGTAATCTAAAAATCACCGGTATTGTGATGACACTTGCAGATCTAAATACCAATCTAACAAAGAGTACGATTGAAACCATTCGAGAAAGTTTTGGAAAGAATATTCGCGTGTTTGATACAATCATTCCAAAAGCCACAAAAGCGAGTGAAGCAAGTATTTCCGGTAAGAGTATCTATGCGTATGCCAAAGATTCTAAAGTAGCTTTAGCTTATGAAAATCTTACAAAGGAATTAATCAACAATCAAAAAGTAAAGCACAAAGAAGAATTTAATAGATAGGAGAAAAAGTAAATGACAAACAATTATGTTTTATTGAATGGAAAACTCTCAAGAGATATTGAAGTTACTAAAAATGATAAGGGCAATTCTTTTGTGAAGTTTTGTTTAATCTGTACAAGAGACGGTATTAATTCATATTCAGATTATATTAACTGCATCGCATTTGGAGAAATTGCGAATGCCATCTGTAGAAAAGGAGAAAAGGATACAGCTTATCATATTGAAGGAAATATCCGAACAAATTCTTATGAGAAAAATGGTAAAAAGAATTATTCCACAAATGTGGTTGTAGAATCTTTTAGATTGTTAGATGCCTAGAATCAAACGATGTCCATTTTGTCATTCAACTGCCCATGTAGTAATTGATTGGAACAGTAAAAGAATCAATGGCTATTATGGCCAATATGTTATCTGTACGTTATGTTCTAAAAGGACAAAAACAGAGCCAACATCAGATCAGGCAATTGAAGAATGGAATCATCATGTATTAAAAAAGAATATACAACTCACTTTATTTTAAAAGGAGGTGGCAAACTTGCCAAAATTAGACTTAGGATTGCCAAGTTATGACTCCTTATTTTCTACAGAAGAAGAAAGACAGGAAGCCAATACTGAAAAGGTAATGACAATCCCTATAAACAAAATTAAAGATTTTGAAGGTCACCCATTTCATGTAACTATGGATGAAGATATGGCGAAGCTGATTGATTCAATCAAAGAAAACGATATGCTGATGCTGCACTTGTACGACCTAAACCAGATGGAACTTATGAAATGATATCTGGTCACAGGCGTAAATTTGCCATGTCACAGCTAGGAAGAACCGAAATGAATGTTATCATTCGAGATTTGGATGACGACCAGGCAACGATTCTGATGGTAGATTCAAATATTCAGCGTGAAAACATTTATCCTAGCGAAAGAGGTTATGCCTATAAAATGCGCTTAGAAGCTATGAAACATCAAGGTAAAAAAGTAGATATTAATGTTGATGATGTTCATGTTGAATATGATAAAACTACTTCCAATCAAGTTGGTTGGAAGTCAGAAAGTGCAGCAAAATTAGGTGAACAGGTAGGTGTTAGCATGAATCAAATAAGGCGGTTTATTCGATTAACCTATCTTATTGAACCATTGCAGGAAATGGTGGATGGACGAAATGAGAATGAGATAAAAATTGCATTTAATCCAGCCGTTGAATTGTCATATTTAACAGAATCAGAACAATTTGATTTGGTGAATGCAATCATTGAAAATCAAAGAACTCCATCATTAGCTCAATGTCAGGAATTCAAGAGATTAAGTCATGATGGTGAGCTTACTGCAGACTTTATTGAAGATACGCTTTCTGAGGAAAAACCAAATCAGAGAGAGAAACTATCTTTTCAAATGAAGGAAATTGATAAATATTTTCCCAAGGATTACACACCAGGCAAGAAGAAGGATTTGATGATCCACTTGCTGGAAAACTGGGCAAAGAAAAAATCACGAGAACAAGAGCGATAATTGAATGTAGAAATTGCTTTGTTCGTACTTGTGATTGTTCCAAACTGTTGGAGGGGCAGTTTGTCTTTGCGTGGTGAGGTGTGACTGTTACCTCCCCTAAAACCCCTCCTACCTGCCGAAAGAATCTAATTACCTACCGAAAAAGAAAAAAATGTTTGTTATCTAGTAGGAATTAATATTTGTATGTTGGTAAATAAAATTTATATTGAGTATTTTTAAATAGAGAGATGTTATTAAGAAATACAAGTGGAGGTAAATCAAATGAAGAAGTTAATTATTTCAGTGATTAGTATTGTGATGATGATTGGAGCAGGAGTAGCATTTAAATCAAATCAAGATGTTTCTGTTCCTACTGTGGAAAAGTCTTCTAAGGAACAACAAGTGTTGAAAAGAAGAAATCAAAAGTTAGTAAACATGAAGATGTTGACAAAGAGGTATCAAAAACAGATGAAATTCAGGTTAAGGAAGAAAACACAACTAATAAAAGTGATTCAAAAAAAGAGAGCGTTTTTCTGACACAAAAAAACAAGATACTCAAAGTAATGATACTTCAAAGAGTAATGTGAAATCTGAAT
>ENA-OQIR01000651-OQIR01000651.1-human-gut-metagenome-genome-assembly--contig:-NODE-651-length-14080-cov-1.817530_pt1 | contig 14080 bp, 15 predicted proteins | sample MGYA00242580_ERZ504745 | MGnify/ENA primary metagenome ERZ504745 (study PRJEB26092, sample SAMD00036214) | human gut metagenome | host: Homo sapiens | study: EMG produced TPA metagenomics assembly of... | reverse complement strand
GGCGCTGCTGGAACAGATGCAGGCCTGCGGCCAGCCCTGGGGTGTTTCCAGTCTGGCGCAGGCGGCGGGCCTTGCCGCACTGGAGGAGACAGCGTATGTGGAAAAGGTCCGGGCCTCATTGCCGAACAGCGGCCCCGCCTGACGGCCGGGCTGCGGGCGCTGGGCCTGCGGGTGCTGGACGGCAGGGCAAATTACCTGCTGTTTCAGGCCCGGAGAGCTGGGAGAAACCCTGCGGCAAAGGGGTGCTGTGCTGCGCAGCTGTGCGAACTACCCCGGGCTTGGCCCTGGCTGGTACCGCACCGCTGTGCGCACCGGGCCTGAAAACGAACAGCTTTTGAAACTTCTTGCGGAGGTGCTGGAATGAGCAAGGCAAAGTGCATCATGGTGCAGGGAACCATGAGCGGTGCAGGCAAAAGCCTGCTGTGCGCCGCCCTCTGCCGCATTTTTGCGCAGGACGGTTACCGCGTGGCTCCCTTTAAAAGTCAGAACATGGCGCTGAACAGCTTTGTCACCCGGGATGGGCTGGAAATGGGCCGGGCACAGGTGGTGCAGGCGCAGGCCGCAGGCATCGAGCCGGATGTGCGGATGAACCCCATCCTGCTCAAGCCCAGCAGTGACGTGGGCAGTCAGGTCATCGTGAACGGCGAGGTGCGGGGCCAGATGCCCGCCGCCGCCTACTTCAAAATGAAAAGATCGCTCATCCCGGAGATCCTCTCGGCCTACAACAGTCTGGCCGAAACTGTGGACATCATCGTCATTGAGGGGGCCGGAAGCCCGGCGGAGATCAACCTGAAGGCAGACGATATCGTCAACATGGGCCTTGCCCGGTTGGTGGATGCCCCCGTTCTGCTGGCGGGAGACATCGACCGGGGCGGTGTGTTTGCCCAGCTGTACGGCACGGTGGCGCTGTTGGAGCCGGAGGAGCGCGCCCGCATCAAGGGGCTGCTCATCAATAAATTCCGCGGCGATGTGGAGATCCTGCGCCCCGGCCTTGCGATGCTGGAAGAAAAAACGCAGCTGCCGGTGCTGGGGGTCGTGCCCTACCTGAAGGTGGACATTGAGGACGAGGATTCCCTTTCCACCCGGCTGGATGCGGGCAAAACGGTCCACCCGCTGGATGCGGCCATCCTCCGCCTGCCGCACATCTCCAACTTTACCGATTTCATGCCGCTGGAGCAGCACCCGCTGCTGGGCGTGCGGTATGTGCAGAATACCCGCCAGCTGGGCACACCGGATCTCATCATCCTGCCCGGCACCAAGAACACAGTGGATGACCTGCTCTGGCTGCGGCAGTCCGGGCTGGAAGCAGCCCTGTTGAAGCTGGCGGCCAACGGCACGCCGGTGCTGGGGTCTGCGGCGGGTATCAGATGCTGGGCGAGACACTGGCCGACCCTGAGGGCACGGAGAGCGGTACGGCGCAGACTGTGCGGGGGCTGGGGCTGCTGCCCACCCCGCACGGTCTTTACCGGCCAGAAGCACCGCACCCAGGACACTGCCGCCGTGACCGCCGCCCCCTTTGCGGGTGCGGCCCTGACCGGATATCAGATCCACACCGGCCGCACCGAGGTGCAGGGTGTGCCCTTCTGCACACTGGCAGACGGCACACCCGAGGGCTGCGTGCAGGACAATGTGTTCGGCACCTATCTGCACGGACTGTTTGATACCGGGGAGCTTACCGAGAAGCTGGTGGCCCTGCTCTGCCGGCGCAAGGGCATTGCGCCGGACAGTGCCGCCTCATCCCGATGGAGCAGTACCGCCAGCAGCAGTTTGACCTGCTGGCCGATGGCGTGCGCGGCGCGCTGGATCTGGATGCCGTTTACGCGGCCATGGGGTTGGAGAACCCGCGGAGGAATGCACAATGATCCCACAACATCATCTGCCCGCCGACATTGAGCGGACAAGCCTTTCCATCATCACGGCAGAGCTGGAAGCGCAGGGCCTGACCCCGCCGCCCGAGACTGCCGCTGTGGTCAAGCGGGTCATCCACACCACCGCCGACTTTGACTATGCGAAAAATCTGCGCTTCACGCCGGGGGCTGTGGCAGCAGGTGTGGCCGCCCTGCGGGCCGGGACCCCTATCATCACCGACACCAACATGGCGCTTTCGGGCATTTCCAAGCCTGCCCTTGCCCGGCTGGGCGGCAGTGCCCTCTGCTATATGGCGGACCCTGAGGTGGCGCGGATCGCAGCCGAGACCGGAACCACCCGGGCAGTGGCCTCCATGCACCGCGCGGCGCAGGAGCACCCCGGGGCCATTCCTTGTCGGTTGGGCAATGCCCCCACCGCCCTGCTGACCATTGCGGAAGAGATCGAGGCCGGGCTGCGGCCTGCCCTGGTCATCGCCGTGCCGGTTGGGGTTTGTGAATGTGGTGGAAAGCAAGGAGACGCTGTTTGCCGCCTGTGCCGCCAACGGCGTGCCTGCATCGCGGCCATGGGCCGCAAGGGCGGAAGCACCGTGGCCGCTGCAGTCTGCAACGCCCTGGTCTACTCTGCCGCCGAGATGCAGGACCAGCGGCGAGAGGGTGGAAATAGGGTGGAACCGGTACAAACGCCCCTTTTTACGCTTTTGCTTGACTTTTTGGCAGAAACAAGGTATCGTTTATCTGTATGACGATTGATATATGAGTTGAAGCTTTGCGTGAAAAAGGAAGCATTATGGCACAGACGATTTTAGAAGAAAAGAAAAAATCACGGCTGATGACAGAGGGCAGCATCTGGAAGAGCATCCTGCTCTTCTCGGTGCCGCTGATCCTGGGCAACATGTTGCAGCAGCTGTACAACACCGCCGATTCCATCATCGTGGGCAACTTTGTGGGCAGCAACGCGCTGGCAGCGGTCGGTTCCAGCGGCTCGCCCATCTTCCTGCTCATCGGGTTCAGCCAGGCATCGCCGTGGGTGCCGGTGTCGTGGTGTCCCAGTTTCTGGGAGCCAAGGACAGGGAGGGCGCGCACACTGCGGTGCACACCTCGCTGGCCCTTTCGGCCATTCTGGGCACGATCCTGACCGTGTGCGGCATTGCCGTCAGCCGGGCCCTGCTCACCGCCATGAACACCCCCGCAGAGGTGCTGGAGGATGCGGTGCTCTATATGCGGCTCTATTTTGGCGGCGTGCTGTTCAGCGTGGTGTATAACATGGCGGCCGGTATCCTGAACGCCGCCGGCAACTCCAAGCGGAGCCTGCTCTACCTGGCGCTGCCTCCATCACCAATATCTTCCTCGACCTTGTCCTGATCGCCGGATGCAAGATGGGCGTGGCCGGTGCGGCCATTGCCACCGATATCAGCCAGCTGGTGTCCTGTGTGCTCTCCCTGCGGTTTCTGATGCGGGTGGAGGACGATTACCGCGTGACGGCAAAGGAAGTGCGCGTGCACAAAAAGATGGCGGTCCGCATCATCAAGGTGGGCCTGCCCACCGGTATCCAGAATATGGTCATCTCTCTTTCCAATGTGCTGGTGCAGGTCAGCGTCAACGGCTATGGTGCCGCTGCCATGGCAGGCTTTGCCGCTATATGAAAGTGGATGGCTTCAACATTCTGCCTGTGCTGAGCTTCGGCATGGCGGCCACCACCTTTGTGGGCCAGAACTTTGGTGCGGGTAAGATCGACCGTGTCAAAAAGGGCACCTTTGTCACCCTGGGCATGTGCAGCGTTTACACCATCCTGACCGGCATCCTGCTGCTCATCTTCCAGGACCCCATCATGCACCTGTTCACCGGCGATGAAACGGTCGTTGCCTACGGAAAGATCTGTATGATCTATTTCTGCCCCTTCTACTGGATGCTGGGCATCCTGCAGGGCCTTGCCGGTACGGTGCGCGGCACCGGCAAGAGTGTGCCGCCCATGGTGGTGCTGCTGATCTCCCTGTGCCTGTTCCGCATCCTCTGGATCCAGGTTGCCCTGCCCCTGTTTGCAGGCATTGAGGGTGTGCTGCTGGTCTACCCGGTGTCCTGGGCTGTGGGTGCAGTGTTGATGGTGCTCTACGCATGGAAGGGCAAATGGATGCAGCTGCCGGAAGCAATTTCATAAACCGGACGCACCCGATCCCCCGGTGGAAGTGCATTTTATACAAAAAGTAACGTATGAATGCGTAAAAATATTCGTGGGGGGGTAAAAATCTGCGAAAATCAGTTGATTTTTGCCGAAAAATGCCGTATACTGAATTATAGTTTCAAATCGAACGACAGACTTCGACAAAAGGGCTGATGAGATGGAGTGCACACAGGCAGAGGCCTTTGAACAGTATATTCGGGATCTGCGCGTTGTGCGCTCGATCTCCCGGCCCAGCTTTCCGGAGGGCAAAGCTCCCGCTGCTGTGCTGGAAGAGATCCAGACCAACGCGCTGAGATGCAACGCCCTGATGCGGCAGAATGAGGCACTGCTGGCGCAGTTTGTCTACGACCGCGACCCTGCCTCCCTGACCGAAACGGATATCCAGGGACTGAGTGCCTTTGCGGGCAGGCTGTTCAACTATGCGAACAGCGAGGATATGGGCGTGGCGTTCAAGGTGCATCAGCTGCTGCTGGCAGCGGCCCGCAGTCGGGAAGACGTGCCCATGATCGTCAGGGAGCTGTACTACACGGGCATCACCCTGCATTATATGAACGTCCGGGATGAGGGAACTGGCATCAACCTGTTGGGAGATGCGATCCAGGTCTATTTTACGGAAGCTGCTGAATATATGTCACGGTATGAACAGCTGGACAGGAATACCCGGCAGTATCTCATCCGCTGTGTGGGCAACACCCGGCTGGGGATGTCCCGCGGCACCCATGCGGAAAGCTGCCGGTATCTGGAGCGGTTCCGCCGCGCAATGGACATCATCCAGTCTGCGCATTACCATGCACTGGACCCGGAGTTCCCCTGGGAAAGCTACATCTATTCCATGCACATGGATCGCATGACCCTGCTGACCCACCTGCGGCAGGAGGAGGATCCCGAGGTGGCGCGGCAGGTGCTGGAATCGGCGGAATACATCTGGACGCACAAGAAGAAACACAAGGGCCCGGATGCGCGCCTGCAGAACTGGCGGGTGCCCTACTTTTATGCCGCTGCCCGCTACCATGCCGGGGTGGGCAGCCTGGAAGACGTGGTCAAGATCCTTCTGGAATCGGCGGGAAGCGTGGCGCAGGATGATTATTCTGCCGAGGCCATCAACCGGAAGCTGGTTCTGGCGGCCTATCTTTCGGTCTATGCAGAACGTCTGGACGAGGCGGGAGCACAGAGGTATCGTACAACCGTGGAGCAGGTACGCCGTTCTGCGTATCAGTATCTGGAACAGATGCCGGCCAGCCAGTATCCCCGTGTGGTAAACTCTGCCGCTTGGGAGTTGAGCAAGATCAACACCAGCTCAGATGAAACGGCGAACCGCCGGATGCTGGGCAGTATCCTGGCCGGGCACAAGCCGACCTATGTCCACTCGCTGATGGTGGCAGAGCTGACCCGTGCCCTGCTGCATCGGCAGATCGAGACAAGGCCCGAAACACTGGTTGGCCTGCTGGGCTGCAGGAGCGCGGCCGAGGTGCAGGCCCGGCGGGAGGAGCTCTGCCAGACGGCCTATGAGTGCGGCCTGTACCACGACCTTGGCAAGTGCGCCGTTCTGATGTACATCGACAACACGCCCGCCGCTGCTGGATGAGGAGTTTTTCTGCATCCAGAGCCACCCAAGGACCGGCGCTGCCATTCTGAATAGAATGGGCTGCGGAAGAACGCTGGCCCCGGCGGCACTCTATCACCACTGCTATTACAACGGCAAGGGCGGATATCCCAATGATGTACCCTCCTGCCCGCCGGAGATCAAGGGAATCGTGGATGCGCTGAGCGTGGCAGACTCGCTGGATGCCGCCACCGATAATATCGGCCGGTGCTACAACCTTGCCAAGCCCTTCCGCACGCTGCTGGAAGAGCTGCGGGCCCAGAGCGGCACCCGCTATGCGCCCAATGTGGTCGCTCTGTTCGAGGATGAGCGTTTCTGCCAGCAGCTGGCAGAGAACACGGATGCCGAGCGCAAAAGGTGTATCTGCAGGTGTATCACGCCGGAAGTGAAGAAAAATAAACGACCCTCTCTATCATTGCTTCGCAGTGCCACCTCCCCAAAAAGGGAGCGGGCATACGTCAGCGTGATAGAGAGGGTCATTCTTTTTGTTTAAGTCAGGATGAAGCTTTCCCAGTCCACCCTGCCGGTGCAGTTCAGCCGGAAGAAGAGCGGAAGGGTTCCTGCCGGGGCAGAAAAGCTGCCCTGTACCTCCCTGCCAGTCCGTGCTGGCGGGGAAGGGGACCTCAGCGGCTTTCCGGGTGCAGGCCTCGTCCAGATAGACGGCCATGCTGCCCGGTGCGCTGGCCCGCAGGCGCAGGGTGAGCCGGGAAGCATCCCCCAGTGCGAAGTACTTGAACCTGCCAGTGTGCCGTCCTGCATATTGGCGATATAGTGCAGGCTGTCCTCCCGCTTGCCGCTGGAGGCAGGCTCTTCAAAAATGTGGGGCTGGGTATCCCGCACGCACTTGCGGATGGTGAGCCGCTCTTTGCCGATGGTCTCGTGGGTCAGGTTGCAGGCGTAACAGGCATTGTAGCTGCCGATGCCGGGCAGCGGCCCGCCGTTCAGGCGCAGCTTGTGATCTCGGCCTGGTGAAAACGGCTTCCGCATCCAGCACAACGGGTTCGGCACAGCCTGGCGGCAGCACTCGATGCCGTGGGTCTGGCGGTGGTAAAAGATATACCACTGACCACCCAGCTGGACAAGGCCGCCGTGGGTGTTGCCATAGGGGGCCTTGGGCGTGGTGTTACCGTTCCGTCCGATGTCTGCATTGGAAACGAGGACCCCGCCGTACCGGTAGCCGGTCAGCGGCTGGTCGGAGACAGCATAGCACAGGTCGTGGCTCTGCTCAGAGGAATACACAAGGTAATACCGTTTGCCGATTTTCCGGGGAGAAGAGGCTTCGTAGAAGCCGTGGCCCTCAAAGCCGGTGCCAGCGGTGGCCTGACAGCCGGGCAGCACCTCAAAAGGCCCGGCCTTGATGGTATGCATATCCGGTTCCAGCTCAAAGCCCAGACTGTACTTGCCCAGTTTGAGTGCCCACGGGAAATCCGATGTGGGGCAGAAGCCGATGTAGAGATAGATCCGGCCATCGTCGTCCACCAGCACGCCCGGGTCGAACATCTTGGTGGCGGGTATGGTGCCATTCGGGAAAGTTACATTGCACAGATAGGTGAAGGGCCCCTGCGGTGTGTCGCTGACAGCGACCTCACAGGGATCGTATTTTCCACGATTATAATACAGATAGTACCGTCCATCCGGGCCCTGCACGCAGTCGGGGGCGGCAAGGTTGCCGCCCTCTTCCAGTGATGCAGTGGTGGCGGTGTAGGGATAGCTGATGCCCTCGTATTTCCAGCTGCCCAGATCATCCACGGGGCGCTCCACACAACGTAATCGCCCTCGCAGAACTGAGTGGAGCCTGCCACGTCGTGGCTGCCGTAGACATAGAGCCGGTCGCCCCAGATACGGGGCTCACCGTCCGGGACATACTCCCACAGGGGCAGGTAGGGATTCATGGCGGGATGTTTCATTCAAATACCTCCTTGCAAAAAGAGCCCTCCGGCGCTCACGCAGTTTACCCCGGAAAAGCAGGGGGGTCCCTGATGCGTGAGCCGCCGAAGGGCTCCATCTTCTATTTGATTTTATTAAATCAGATGCAAAAAGTTTTGTCAAGCACCGGCGGCTGCATCGCTTCAGCCGGGGTACTTAGCCACTTCCAACAATTCCTCCGCCCGGCGGACCTGTTCCGCGTGGGGGGAACAGCATTAGGCAGAGGATAGGAGATGCCCAGCTTCTGCCACTTGAACAGTCCCAGCGTGTGTAGGGGAGCACCTCCACCCGCTGCACCGTTTTCAGGCTGCGGATGAAATCTGCGGTCCTGCGCAGACCCTCCTCGTCATCGGTGAGGCCGGGCACCAGCACATGCCGGATCCAGAGCGGAACGCCCAGATCAGAGATGTGCCGTGCCATGGCTAAAATGTTGGCATTGTCCCGGCCGGTAAGCTGACGGTGCTTCTCCGGGTCGATCTCCTTGAGATCCAGGATCACCAGACTGGTGGAAGCCATCAGGGTATCGAAGGCGGCCAGGTAGGCAGGGTCATCGGGCTGGAACGGCTGACCGGCCGTGTCCAGCGCGGTGTGTACCCCCTTGGCGCGCGCCAGCTGGAAGAATTTTGTCAAGAAGTCCATCTGCCGCAGCGGCTCGCCGCCGCTGACGGTGATGCCGCCCTTCTTGCCCCAGTAATTGCGGTAGCGCCAGACGTGCTGGAACAGCTTCTCCGGAGACCATTCCGTGCCGCCCTCAGCGCTCCACGTTTCGGGGTTGTGGCAGTATTTGCAGCGCAGGCACAACCCTGCAGAAAGACAACGAACCTGACACCCGGCCCGTCCACTGAGCCGAAGCTTTCCAGCGAGTGGACGAGACCGACAGGGTCACAGTGCGGCATGGCAGGTACGGGAGATCACGTCCATCTGCTGCTCGCGGGTCAGGTCGATGAACTTGACCGCATAGCCGGAGACGCGGATGGTGAAGTTAGCGTATTCTTCCTTTTCGGGGTGCTCCATGGCATCCAGCAGCTTCTCCTTGCCGAACACGTTCACGTTCAGGTGGTGTGCACCCTGATCGAAGTAGCCGTCCATGACCTGCACCAGGTTCTCCTTGCGCTCCTCCTCGCTGTGGCCCAGAGCCTCGGGGTTGATGGTCTGAGTGTTGGAGATGCCGTCCAGAGCCAGTGGTAGGGCAGCTTGGCAACAGAGTTCAGGGAAGCCAGCAGGCCGTTCTGCTCCGCACCGTAGCTGGGGTTTGCACCGGGTGCAAAGGGGTAAAGGCGGCGCGACCGTCCGGCAGTGCGCCGGTGTACTTGCCGTACACCACGTTGGAGGTGATGGTCAGGATGGAGGTGGTAGCCTCGGAGTTGCGGTAGGTGTGGCGCTTCTTGATCATCTCCAGGAAGGTGCGCAGCAGCCACACGCCGATCTCATCGGCACGGTCGTCATCGTTGCCGTACTTGGGGAAGTCGCCCTCCACCTCATAGCCGGTGCCAGCCGGTCTCGTCGCGCACGACCTTGACCTTGGCGTACTTGATGGCGCTCAGGGAGTCGATGACGTGGGAGAAGCCTGCAATGCCGGTGGCAAAGGTGCGGCGCACATCAGTGTCGATCAGGGCCATCTCGGCTTCCTCGTAGTAGTACTTGTCGTGCATATACTGGATCAGGTTCAGCACGTTGACGTACAGGCCGGCCAGCCAGTCCAGCATCTGGACATACTTGGGCAGGACCTCGTCATAGTTCAGGTACTCGCTGGTGATGGGGGCATAGTTGGGGCCGCACTGCTCGTGGCTCTTCTCGTCCACACCGCCGTTGATGGCGTACAGCAGGCACTTGGCAAGGTTGGCGCGGGCACCGAAGAACTGCATCTCCTTGCCGGTCTGGGTGGCAGACACGCAGCAGCAGATGGAGTAATCATCGCCCCAGACGGGCTTCATCACGTCGTCGTTCTCGTACTGGACAGAGCTGGTATCGATGGACACCTTGGCGGCATATTTCTTGAAGCTCTCCGGCAGGGCGGAGGAGTACAGAACGGTCAGGTTCGGCTCCGGTGCGGGGCCCATGTTTTCCAGCGTGTGCAGGAAGCGGTAGCAGTTCTTGGTGACCATGCTGCGGCCATCCATGCCGATGCCGCCCACTTCCAGCGTTGCCCACACGGGGTCGCCGGAGAACAGCTGGTTGTAGCTGGGGATGCGGGCAAACTTGACCATGCGGAACTTCATGACCATGTGGTCGATCAGCTCCTGAGCCTGGGCCTCGGTCAGGGTGCCGTTGTCCAGATCGCGCTGGATATAGATATCCAGGAAGGTGGAGATGCGGCCCACGCTCATGGCGGCGCCGTTCTGGGTCTTGATGGCGGCCAGATAGCCGAAGTACAGCCACTGGCAGGCCTCCTTGGCGTCCTTGGCGGGCTGGGAGATGTCGTAGCCGTAGGCCTCGGCCATCTTCTTCATGCCCTTCAGAGCGCTGATCTGGCGGGCGATCTCCTCGCGCAAACGGATGACGTCGTCGGTCATGGTGCCGTCGCCGCAGTTGGCAAGATCCTCCTGCTTGAACTGGATCAGGGCGTCAATGCCGTACGAGGCAACGCGGCGGTAGTCGCCCACGATGCGGCCGCGGCCGTAGGTGTCCGGCAGACCGGTGATGATGTGGGTGTGGCGTGCTTCTTCATCTCGGGGGTGTAGGCATCGAACACAGCCTGATTGTGGGTGCGGGTGTAGTCGGTAAAGATCTTGTGCAGCTCGGCAGAGGCTGGTAGCCGTAGGTAGTGCAGGCCTGCTCTGCCATCTTGATGCCGCCGTAGGGCATAAAGGCGCGCTTGAGGGCTTGTCGGTCTGCAGGCCAACGATCTGCTCCAGATCCTTCAGGCTTTCGTCAATATAGCCGGGGCCGTAGGAGGTCAGGCTGCTGACCACCTCGGTCTCCATATCCAACACGCCGCCCTTGGCGCGCTCGGCCTTCTGCAGCTGCTGCAAAGCACCCCAAAGCTTATCGGTAGCCTCGGTAGGGCCGGCCAGAAAGCTTTCGTCGCGTCATAGGGGGTGTAGTTTTTCTGGATGAAGTCACGCACATTGACCTCTTCCTTCCAGATGCGGCCTTCAAAGCTTCCCACTGTTCAAACTGGATCATTGGAACCTCCTTGCTCCATTACGCAGTTAGCGTTTTCTAACTAATGAGCCTTTGAAAAACCGCTCTGTCTGGGCGGTTTTCTGGGGGCGAAACGGTCTTGCGCTGCCGTCTGCGGCAGCCCTTACTACAAGGTGTAGACAAAAATAAAAACCTGCCCACAAAATCTTGCGTTACTATAATAGCAAGAACCGTTTTAAAAAGCAATAGAAAACAAGTGGGTTTTCTTCCAGCGGAAAGGCTATTCTTTGGGCAGAATGTAGAAAAACGGCAGAAACCCCGGCGGCGCGGCAACTTTGCGAAAAAATTTGCAAATTAAGGGTTGACAAGACTAACCGTCTGTGGTATCCTGTTCTCGCAGCGGTGGTTAGCTAATTCTAACCGCGTTGCACCAGAAAAAAGGAGCGTCTGCAAGCGCTCCGCTCCATTCCTCCATTCCTTTCTCTTTTCTACGGGAAGCGGCAGCACGGTTTGCTCTGCTGCTTCCGGCGCGGCACCGGCTGTGTTTGGTACCACAGCCGACGCAAAGAAAACAAAACGGGACGTGCAGCTTGACCAACTGCACGCCCCGTTTTTTGTTTTTACTGCCCCATCCCCGCCAGCTGTTCATACAGCTGCGCTGCGCCGCCGCCGGGGTATTTTACGCTGACAAAGGCGCTGTTCAGGATGCACACGCCGTCGGAGTACACCGTCAGCAGAAACTTCTGGTTCTCGGCATCGTCATAAAAGCTGACGGTGACCGACTGCACCGGAAAGGTATCGTGGGTGTAGGCAGAATAGTTCTGGTTCAGCTTTTTGCGGCAGGAGACGGTGGAAAGCAATTCTGCCGTTTGTTGGAACTCTTCGCTGTCCATGGAGAGGAGGTGATAGTCCATGTCGTTTGTGCTGCCAAAATGCGCCACTTCCTCGGTGCGGAGCGTGCCCTGCGAGCTGGCGCGTACCAGTGCTTTCAGGTCGATGGGGCGGTACAGCACCGCAAAAGCTGCCAGTGCAAACAGGATAAAAAATAAAGCGGTGCGGGGAATGTGAAAGCTTTTCATCTGCTCACCCCTCCTTTGGAGGCTCCGTTTGCGCCAGATGCCGCTGGGCGATGAAAAAGCCCACGGCGCTGGCGGCAAATACCACATAATAGCTGGCGATGCGGTAGAGCATCAGCACGCTCATCACCTCGCCTTGCTCCAGAAAACTGCCAAACACCAGCAGAAAGGCGGTCTCGATCGAGCCCATCCCGGCTACGTTGGGCAGGGCATTGGAAACGAAGAGCATCAGGCTGGTGAGCAGCTGCACCTGCCAGAAGCCCAGCGGGGAAAGCCCCATGAACCGGATGCACAGGTAGGGCAGGCAGAACAGCCCGAACAGCTTGAGTGCCTGCAGGGCAAAAATTTTCAGGCAGCGGGCTTATCTGTCAGCAGGCGGCGGCTCTCGGTGCCCAGCACCTCCAGCTGTTCCAGCCAGTCGGCGCGGCGCTGCTGCCACTTTTCGGTCTTGGGCAGAAAGCCCAGCAGCCAGCGGGCGAGGTTCTGCACCAGCGGCGAGACGCACAGCAGCACCAGCGCTACGATAATCACCGCTACCACAGCGTATGCCATGGGCAGATACCGCATGACACCGGTGGTGTTGGCGGCAAGCCAGCGGTGCTGCAACAGCAGCATCACGGTGGCGTACAGGAGCACCGTGCTCTTGTGGAAAACGTATTCCAGCGTCATCAGCCCCGCGCCGGGGCCCAGCGGTAACCCGGCCCGGTGCAGGTAGTACAGCTGCACCGGCACCGCACCGGCACCCAGCGTGACCACATTGCCAAAGGTGCCGCACCAGCCACATCTAACCCCTGCCACAGCTTGAACTGCGGCAGACGGCTGCGCACGATGACCCACGCCACGCACCCTTCCAGCAGGGGGTAGCTGATGCCGACCGCCAGAACCGCCAGCACCTGCCACACCGAAAGCTGCGCCAGCGCTGCAGTGATCTCGGCCCAGTGATCCTTAAAAGTGAACACGATGATGCAGGTAAGTGCCAGCAGCACCAGCAGAGAGATCACGGCCTTTTGCGGGAGGGCTGCTGCGCGGCGGCTTGGCTCATGGAAACAAAACTCCTTTCACAACCGGAAATTCTGGAACCAGTATAGCACATCTCCCGCCGCCCTTTGTGAACGGAAGCGGAACTTTGTTGGGCAATTTGGGGGATTTGATAAAATGGGGAGACCTCTCCCGTGAAAAAGCACTGCCGGGCAGCGTGCAGCTGTCCGGCACTGTTTTTTTCATGATTCTTCCCCGTCCGTCAGCTCTTTTACCAGCTTGTCAGGGTGGCGACATAGGATTCGTTGGAGAACTGCTGCTCGTACAGGCGGCGGCAACTGCCGTGCATGGCGGCCAGCGCTTCCGGGTGCTCGATGGCCCAGGCCAGCTTGTCAGCCAGCTGCTGCGGGTCGTCGTCCTTGTAGAGGAAGCCGTCCACGCCTTCGGTCACCAGCCCGGCGGTGCCGGTGTGCTCCGATACGATGGAGGGCTTGCCGAAGATCAGTCCCTCGGTGACGAAGGTGGGCATGGGGTCATCCCGAGAGGCGCACACCACGCAGTTGCACTGCTCCATCAGGGATTTTACCTCCGGGCGCTCCAGCCGTTTGCGGTAGAAAACGGTCTGGGGATAGTCCCGCACCAAGCTGTCCACGGCGTTGTACATCCCCTTGTCGGCGGCTTTGCCCACAAAAAGGAAGGCAGCTTTTTCCCGCACTGCAGAGGGCAGCAGCCGGATGGCGTTGCAGAAGATGTCCGGACCCTTGCGGTGCTCCAGCGAGCCTACCGTCACAAAGAGGGGACGCCCCCCGGCAAAGCTGATGTCATAGCGGGGAATTGCTCGGCTGCATAGTCCGGCAGACCGTAGATCAGCTGCTCGATTTCAAAATCCGGCCGGACGGAGTGCATGGCGGCGGTGGCGTGGGAGCTACGGCGCAGAGGTGCACGTTTTTGCCCAGCGCCTTGGGGATGCTGTGGGAGATGAAGGGGTAGCCCGCAAAGGCATCGTGCAGCCACCACAGCACCGGCACAAAGGAGCCGTTCAGGGTGTTCACCACCGGCGCTTCCACCACCGTGTTGGCCAGCACAAAGTCTGCGCTGGAAGCCAGCTCCCACAGGGTGGAAGAGGTCACGCAGTCGCGGCGGGTGACCACGCAGCTCCGCCTCCAGAAAGAGCGGCAGAGAGCCTCGTCCGAGGGGCCCAGCACCACCACTTCATAGCCAAGACTGCGCAGCACCGGGATGGCGCTCACCAGCACGATGGGCGCACCGGTCATGGTGAGTTCATGGCTCAGCACCACGGCGCGTTTGCCGGTGGCCGAGAATACGTCCTCGGCGCACAGCTCCCGGCGGAAGTGCAGCAGTGCCT
>ENA-OQIR01000648-OQIR01000648.1-human-gut-metagenome-genome-assembly--contig:-NODE-648-length-14119-cov-1.510435_pt1 | contig 14119 bp, 22 predicted proteins | sample MGYA00242580_ERZ504745 | MGnify/ENA primary metagenome ERZ504745 (study PRJEB26092, sample SAMD00036214) | human gut metagenome | host: Homo sapiens | study: EMG produced TPA metagenomics assembly of... | reverse complement strand
ACCTACGGCCGGATCAATTCAACATCTGGGCAGCCAAAGAAATAGTAGAGATAGGTGTCTTGAATTCATGAGTCATATTGTTAATGAAATCATTCTTTATCTCTGTCAGTTTCTTCTGACGGAAAATGATGTATATGGTAAAAATAAAAGTCACCAACAATACCAGCGTAAAAATAATAGATGGTATCATGAACCGTACAGAACTGAAAATGTAATTGTCCATTGTCGGGAAAAAGACATTTACAAATCCCATCTTTGCGGGAGGATCTTTTTCGAACAGCAACCGAGAGTAAACCTTTTCGTTATCGTATTCATAATCAGAGCAACGATAAATTTCTTTATTATCACGGTCTGTTACCGTAAAATGATAAGGTATGTCTACCCGTTATTCTTTAATTCCGAATTCAGAAAATAATCCAGCTGTTTGAAATTTACTCGTTCTTTCAACGGCTTATCACTCGCCGTATAAAGAATATTGTAAACTACCTCATTCAACAAAGCACGCTGGTAAATATAACGTTCTTTTACGATCTCCTGCAACGTACGTGAAGTCTGAGGAATATTCTTTCCGGTTGAAATAATCTCTTTAGGAATACTAGAAGGACGATTTATCACAGTTTTCCACTCGAAAGTAGAAATCGTACTTCCATCGGAAGAACCGATCAACACACTTCCACTAGACTGAGACTGATGTTGACCTTGAAATTGTTGAGAAAGCTGTGCAGCACGTTCAGTGGCCGCAACATCTTTTTCAAGATATTTTTTTCGTTTCCACCAACTCTAAGTTATGAACAGCCTGAGCAAGACTCCGTCCTACATTCTCTTCGAACTGCTCCTTGCGCATCTTGACCATCTCTTCTATATAACTTACCTGCAAATAGAGCAAGCTAAGAAAAGAGAGTCCCATTACAATACCTAATATCCAAATAGTTGACTTTTTCATGAAGGCAAAATTAAACAGCTATCACTTACAAGATACTCTGCTTAACATGTTTTAATCCGTGATTCTCTTATATTAACGAAAAGCGGATATTTACATGTTATTTTAAAAACTTTACGCCACACATTACTCTGCTTTAATGCAAAAATAATAAAATTTTAAATTAATAACAAACAAAGTATGCTAATTGTTTAAGCTTCGTTAAATAAAAAAGGCCGCATTTTTAAGAAATGCGACCTTTGCAACCTATAAAAACAACAACTAGAAGTTTATACCTCTTCTTTTTCTTGTTCTTCGAATTCTTTCATCAACTTATTCTGAACATCAGTCGGCACAAGTTCATAACTTGCAAACTTCATAATGAACGAAGCGCGTCCTCCTGTAAGTGAGCTCAATGCTGTAGAATAATTAGACATTTCTTTCAAAGGTACCTTTGCAGCAAGCTTTTCATAGCCTTTTTCACTGCTCATACCCATAATCATACCTCTACGGCCTTGCATATCACTCATAACATCACCCAGTTTATCACTTGGTACGAATACTTCTACGTCATAAATAGGTTCCAGAATCTTCGGACCAGCATTCTTAAAGGCTTCACTGAAGCCTGACGTCCGGCCAGCATGAAAGAAATTTCATTTGAATCTACCGGATGCATCTTACCGTCATAAACAATTACACGTACATCACGGGCATACGAACCGGTCAAAGGTCCCTGTTCCATACGGCTCATGATACCTTTCAAAATAGCCGGCATGAAACGAGTATCAATAGCACCACCTACTACACTGTTAACAAATACCAATTTACCGCCCCATTCCAGATCAATTGTTTCTGTACTCTTTACATTCATCTTAAATTCCTGGCCGTTGAATTTATACAGTTCAGGAGCAGGCATTCCTTCATAATAAGGTTCTACAATCAGATGAACTTCACCAAACTGACCAGCTCCACCCGATTGTTTCTTGTGGCGATAATCGGCACGAGCAGCTTTTGTAATAGTTTCACGATATGGAATCTTAGGTTCATAGAACTGTACCTGAAGCTTTTCATTGTTTTCCAGACGCCATTTCAAGGTACGCAAGTGAATTCACCCTGACCATGAACCAAAATCTGTTTCAACTCTTTAGACTGTTCTACTACCCAAGTCGGATCTTCCTCACGCATGCGGTTCAATACAGCCATCATCTTTTCTGTATCAGCTTCATTGACTGGCTTAATAGCACGAGTATATTTCGGATTCGGATACTTAATAAAGTTAAAACGATTTTCGCAGTCTTTACCATTCAAGGTATTTCCTGTCTTCACATCTTTCAGTTTCACTGTACATCCGATATCTCCCGCACGAAGTTCGTCTACCTTTTCACGGTTAGCTCCGGCACACACATAAAGCTGTGCCATGCGTTCTTTAGAACCACGATCGGCATTATTCAAATCATCACCTTCGTGTACAACTCCACTCATAACCTTAAAGTACTGTACATCTCCGATATGTGGTTCAACTGCTGTTTTAAAGAAATACAAAGAAGTAGGTCCGTTTGCATCAGGAGCAACAGGAACACCACGTGTATTATGTACAGTAGGCATTTCATCAACAAATGGAACGACATTACCCAAGAATTCCATCAGTCGGCGAACTCCCATATCTTTACCTGCACACACACAGAAAACAGGGAACATACCACGTGCAGCCAATCCTTTACGAATACCTTCACGCATTTCGTCTTCTGTAAGCGATTCAGATTCGAAGAATTTCTCCATCAAAGTTTCATCATGTTCGGCAGCAGCTTCTACCAGAGTCTTATGCCAAGCCTGAGCTTTTTCCATTTCCTCAGCAGGAATTTCTTCGATAGTCGGTGCTCCACCGTCAGGACCCCATGAATATTTTTTCATCAAAGTACATCGATCAACGAATTGAAGTCTGGTCCTGTAGCCAACGGATACTGAACCGGAACAACTTTAGAACCGTAATTTTCCTTCAACTGTTCCAATACATGATCGAAATCACATTTTTCACTATCAAGCTGGTTTACCAGGAAAATCACAGGTTTTCCCAACTTTTCAGTATAACGGAAATGATTTTGTGTACCTACTTCGGGACCATACTGGCCATTCAACAATAAAATAGCCGTATCCGTTACGTTCAATGCTGTAATAGCAGCTCCCACAAAGTCATCACTTCCAGGACAGTCGATGATATTCAGTTTTTTGCCATTCCACTCTACATGATAAACGGTAGAGAAGACCGAGTAACCATACTCCTGCTCTACCGGAAAATAGTCGCTGACTGTATTTTTGGCAGTGATTCTGCCGCGACGTTTTTATAATACCACTCTCATAGAGCAGCGCTTCTGTGAGGGTGGTTTTACCTGATCCGTCATTGCCAAGCAGGGCAATGTTTTTAATTTCGTTGGTCTGATATACTTTCATGGTATTTCAAGATTTAATTATTGAACAAAAGGATATGCTTTTCATATCTCTAACATAGTGATGCGCAATTAGAAATTAATGAGCAGAAATGCAACAAATTTATTCGTGTTACTAAACTATGTTTTTAGACAGAAAACGTCAAGATTCATCTTTTTCCCCTCTACGGCATCAGACTAAATACAATAAAAAAGGCCATGCCACGGCAAACCTAAATTGCCTTGACATGACCTTTTCTAAGGTATATAAAGAACTGTATTACCAGATATTTACACGGTTTTCAGGAGCAATATACATCGGACTTTCCGGAGTGATATTGAAGCATCATACCAACCTGAATATGAGGCAGAGCACCATTTACACGCCATTCGCCCAATGAATGAGGATCTGATTTTGTACGAGAACGCATATCTTCTTCACGAGTATTGGCAGCCCATACGGTTGCATAAGCCAAGAAGAAACGCTGTTCCCGGAGTAAATCCGTCTACATCACCCAGAGGTATTTTCTTTCATTGCATTCTGGAATGAAGATATGAAACATTCAAACCTCCATGGTCAGCCAGATTTTCACCCAAAGTCAGTTGTCCGTTAGCTTTCAGTCCCGGCAATACTTCGATATTGTTGAAGAAATCAACCATCACTTTTGCACGAGCATCGAAACGTTCTGCATCACCTTCTGCCCACCAGTCGGTCAGGTTACCATTCTTGTCATACTGACGACCCTGATCATCGAATCCGTGAGTCATTTCATGACCGATTACTACACCGATAGCACCATAGTTGAATGCGTCATCAGCGTTCATATCGAAGAACGGATATTGCAGGATACCTGCCGGGAAGCAGATTTCGTTAGTAGAAGGATTATAATAAGCATTTACAGTCTGTGGAGTCATCAGCCATTCATCCTTATCAACAGGTTTTCCCAAACGGCTGTACATGTCATCCAATCCCCATTTATTTGCACGGCAAGCATTAGCCCAATAAGAGTCCTTCTTGATGTCCAGATTTGAATAATCTTTCCACTTGTCAGGATATCCCACCTTAACATGGAAAGTAGACAGTTTTTCCAAAGCAACCATCTTCGTGCTGTCACTCATCCATTCCTGAGCCTTAATACGTTCTCCAAGAGCATCCTGTAAATTCTTAACCAGCTTAACCATACGTTCTTTGGCTGCTGCAGGGAAATATTTTTCTACATACATTTGTCCTACAGCCTCACCCAGCATGCTTTCTACAGCGCTAACGGCACGCTTCCAGCGAGGAGAGTTCTGCTGACGTCCAGACAATACCTTTCCATAGAAATCGAAACGAGCTGTTACAAAGTCATCGCTCAGATAAGAGCAGCAGCGTCCAAGCAGATTATACTGTAAATAAGAGATATGTTTGATACAGGAAGTGTGTTGATCAGTTTTTCAACTTCTTTCAGAGGTTCTATCTGCATCACGTTCAATTCAGTAACTTCCTTGATGCCCAAGCCTTTCAAATAAGTATCCCAGTCAATACCAGAGAAGTCTTTTCAGATCGGCATACGACATTTTATGGTAGTTAGCCTCTGGATTACGTTGCTGTACAGCGTTGAAAGCTTCCTTAGCGATAGAAGTTTCTATTTCCATTACATCAGCCATTTTCTGCTGAGCCTCAGCTTCAGAGAATCCTGCCAGAGTAAAGAGTTTAGCAATATATTTCTTGTAATTTTCACGCACATTTACAGTTGCGCTGTCATTGTCGAGGTAATATTCTTTCTCACCCAAGTTAAATCCACCCTGAGCAATCTGGAACATATTGACATCACTGTTTTTCGGATCTGCATAAACAAAGCTTGAGAAATAAGTTCCGATACCACAGTTCAGCAGTTCTACTACCATAGGGATAATTTCTTTTTTATCCTTCAAAGCAGCAATTTTATCCATTTCTGCCTTTACCGGAGCCATGCCCTCTTTGTTAAGAGTCACGCTATCCATTGCCATGTTATACACATCCCCGATCTTCTGAGCCAGCGAACCCGGTTCATTCTGCTTAGAAGCCAGTCCTTCGATAAGTTCCTGCAATTGTTTGCGGTTGTTTTCAATCAGCACTTCAAATGTTCCATAACGAGAATACTCGTCTGTGAGAGGATGATTCTTCATCCAGCCGCCACATGCATAACGATAGAAATCCTGACTAGGAGCAACTGTAGTGTCAAGATTTTCCAAGTTGATACCGGAAGTAGTTTTAGCTTCCTTTTGTCCGGCACAACCTGTCATGGCAGCAGCAACCAGCACTGCCATAGCAGCAAAAAGTTTTGTTTTCATAATCAATTATAATTAGCAGTTTTAACTTTTAAGTTCTTCCAGTTCAAGAGAAACATTCTCCCATTCTTCTTCAGCATCCGATATCTGTTTTTTGAGTTGCTGATGCTGTTCGTATAATTTCATATCCGATGCCCCTTCTGGAGTAGCCATCCGTTCTTCCAGTTCGGCAACTTCTTTTTCCAGACGTTCAATAAGCGTTTCACAATCTGCAACCTGTTTTTCCAGTTTACGGATTTTTTTGTTCTGCTCTTTCTGTGCTTCGTACGAAGTTTATTGTCACTGGCCTGTACCGGTTCTTCTTTCTTCGCAGCAGAAACAGTAGGCGACTGAGAAAGCTGAAGTTCATTGAGGTTTTCCATTTTCTTTTTCTGCAAGAATCGTAAATCCCTCCAATATGTTCTTTCACTACACCTCCTCCAAACTCATAAACCTTTGTAACCAGTCCGTCCAAAAATTCACGGTCGTGAGAAACTACTATCACGTACCGTCAAATTCACGGATAGCCTCTTTCAGCACATCCTTGGAACGCATATCCAAGTGGTTGGTAGGTTCGTCCAGTATCAGGAAGTTTACCGGTTCCAGCAACAGTTTTATCATCGCCAGTCGCTCCGCTCCCCTCCCGAAAGCACCTTTACTTTCTTGTCGGAAGCTTCCCCGCCAAACATAAATGCCCCCAATATATCGCGTATTTTCAAGCGTATATCTCCTTTGGCTACAGAATCTATCGTATCAAAAACAGTCAGATTTCCATCAAAGCAGCTGCGCCTGATTCTGCGCAAAATAGCCGATCTGTACATTGTGTCCTATTACCAGCTTTCCTTCGTATGGAATTTCATCCATAATACATTTCACGAGAGTTGACTTACCTTCACCGTTCTTTCCAACGAAAGCAACTTTCTCTCCACGATTGATAGTCAAAGTTACATCATGAAACACAACATGGTCGCCATATGCTTTCTTTACCCCTTCGCAAATTACCGGATAATTGCCGGAACGCATGGCAGGAGGAAATTTCAAACGAAGTGCTGAGTTATCTTCTTCATCTATTTCAATAGGAACTATTTTCTCCAGTTGCTTGATACGGCTTTGTACCTGAACGGCTTTTGTCGCTTTATTAGCGGAAACGCTCTATAAAGTCTTCAGTATCTTTTATCTCCTTCTGCTGATTTTCGTACGCACGCAACTGCTGTTCGCGACGTTCTTTACGGAGGACGACAAATTCATCGTAAGCAACCTTATAGTCATAAATACGTCCACAAGATATCTCGATAGTCCGGTTTGTTACGTTATTGATGAAAGCACGGTCGTGACTGACCAGCACAACAGCACCGGGACTCATTTTCAGGAAGTTTTCCAGCCATTGAATACTTTCAATATCCAAATGGTTGGTCGGCTCGTCCAGCAACAATACATCAGGGCGGCGTAACAACAGCTTTGCCAGCTCAATACGCATACGCCATCCTCCACTGAACTCACTGGTAGGACGATCAAAATCAGACCGGCTGAATCCGAGTCCGACCAAGGTACGTTCTATTTCCGCTCTGTAATTTGTACCGCCCATCATCAGGAAGCGTTCGTTATCGTGAGTAAACCGATCTATCAGCTCATGATAAACTTTCCGAATCGTAATCCGTACGGTCGGCAAGTTCCTGATTCATTTTTGCCAACTTATCCTGTAACTCGAATATATGTTCGAATGCCATTTCGGCCTCAGCCATTACCGTACGCGTATCACTCAGAATCATCACCTGAGGCAAATATCCGATTGTCACTCCTCGCTGTACAGCAACATTACCTTCAGTAGGTTGTTGCAGGCCTGCCAGAATCTTCAGCATGGTCGATTTTCCCGCACCATTTTACCTACTAATGCTATACGGTCTTTCTTATTTATAACAAATGAAACATCCTCGAACAAAGGAGTAACTCCAAACTCAACTTTCAGTCCTTCAATAGAAATCATATATTCGTTCCAACTTTACAAAGTGCAGGCAAAGGTAGCATTTATTTCCTTTTATTTTATACATTTGCTTATACAAATCAATCATTATATTACTTATTTATGAAAAACGCGACAAAAAAATTTCTTCTATTATCCGCCGGCATATGTATTTGCTGTCACTCAAGCGGACATTTTAAAACACATCCGGGCATGCCTATCCACATCACGGAAGAAGGAAAAATCGTATATTATGCTTACCCTAACGGCGACCGGGTTCCTGATTTTTCATATTGCGGATATCAGCGATCGGAACATCCCATTCCTTATATAGAAGCCAAAGTCTATGTTCATCCGCCTCAAGGTGATGCAACAGCCGTCATCCAGCGGGCAATTGATTATGTCAGTTCTCTCCCCTTGCAGGATAATCAGTTCCGGGGAGCTATACAGCTGCTTCCGGGCATATACCACATCGAAGGACAGTTATTGATACGCAAAAGTGGTATTGTACTACGTGGTAGCGGATGCAATGCTTCAGGAGGAACAGTTTTGCAAGCAAAAGGATTTACAAAAAACGAATTAATCCGTATACTGGGATATGACAATGCCGAAACATCCGACAGCCTGAAAGTTTCCGACAAATATGTTCCTGTAAATGCAACTTTCATTCCTTTAGCTTCGGCCGACAAGCATTTAAAGGTTGGAGATAAAATACGAGTAATACGCCCGTGTACTCCCGAGTGGCTTGCAGAGCTAGGAACAGACCGTCTGGGTAACCAGCAGGAGTACAACTTTTCGAAATGGCAGCCCGGACAGTATACAATGGCATGGAACGTAATGTCACTCAAGTCAGTAAGGAAGGTATCGAAATAGACGTGCCAATTACCATGAGCTTGATCCTGAATATGGAGGAGGATATGTCACTCCCCTGAAATGGACCGGACATATATATAATATAGGTATAGAAAACTTATGCTGCATTTCCGATTTTGATGCGGCCAATCCCAAAGATGAAAATCACCGCTGGCAGCTATTACTTTCAATCACATACAAGACGGATGGGTAAGAAGAGTAACAGCCAAGCATTTTGCCGGTTCGGCAGTGATGTTGCTGGAAGGAAGCAGCCAGATAACCGTAGAAGACTGTAAGTTTCTGGAGCCGGTTTCAGAAATAGCAAATCATAGGCGGTATGCCTTTCACACTCTCGGCCAGCAAACACTTTTCCAGCGTTGCTATTCCGAAAACGGCTATCGTGATTTCAGTGTCGGAAAAGGTGTGCCGGGGCCCAATGCCTTTGTACAATGTCATTCGGAATGTCCTTACAGTTTCAGCGGGTCTACCGGAGGATTTCGAACGGTATTCTGATGGACAAGATTACCGTATCCGGGGGAAACCTGGAGTATGGCTATCGCGACATATCCGATCAGGGAGCAGGATGGACAGCCGCCAATTCTCTTTTCTGGCAAGGTCGGGCTTCACAGACTCACTGTGTTACCCCTCCGACAGCACACAACTGGGCTTATGGTATGTGGACTCAGCCTTACGGCAACGGATATTATCAGTTATCCCATACATTCATAAAACCGGAAAGCATATTTTACGCACAGCTGACAGAACGTACAGGGAAGAAACAAGAGCTGGAAGAAAATAAGATTTTTGTCTATCAGACACTCGAAACAGCCAAACCTACGGTAGAATATGCAGCATGGATGTCTAAGCAATCATTACACCCTGATATCCGAATGGATAAATGGATAGACAGTATGATTGTGTTATACCCAATAGATTGCAGCATACATGACATTCCGGAAATTTCACAAGTAAAATATAAACCGAGAAAAAGAACATAACTGATGCCGTAAAGTCTGCTCCACTCACTATCCGCAACGGATGGGTGACACGAGGAGATCTGATAATGACCAGAGGTACTTATCCACATAAGTCGGAACCGGGAACAACAGGATGGCAGGGCATTGGTTCACTCACACTTTTTTATCCGGGAAGAACCGGACACGGATACACGGAAGAACCGGACAGCATTGCCCGGCAACTGGAAGCATCGGGAAGCCATGTGTTGCACCACCGCACGGGATTATGGTACGAAGCCGGCGAAACGATCATGAACGGAACATGCAGGCTGACTCGGAGGTCTGGGCTCCTTTCAACGAATATCCATACAGTCGCAGTGGAACAGGAGAAGCACAAGACCGACTGAGTAAATACGATTTAAATAAATTCAATCCCTGGTATTGGTACAGACTCAAACAGTTTGTCCGACCTTGCCGAACAAAAAGAATCTGTTACTCTGGCACGACCATTACAACCAGCATAATATCATAGAAGAAGGAGCGCACTGGTGTGACTATCCCTGGCGTTCGGCAAACAACATCAACAATCTTGGATTCCCCGAGAAAACATTGTTTGCAGGCGACAAGCGTGTATATATGGCCGAACAATTTTATGACATCACCCGTCCGGTTATCAGAAAATATCATCAGTTGTTTATCCGACAAAGCGTTAATACGTTCCACGACAACAATGGAGTCATACACAGCATCGGAATGGAATATACCGGTCCGTTACATTTCATGAAGTTCTGGCTGGAAGAAATCGCTTCCTGCCCCAACCATCAACTGGTAGCTCTGACTGCAACCAAGGATGTGCAGGATGCCGTTCTGCAAGATTCTCTCTATAAGAAAATGGTAGACATCATCGACATCCGGCAATGGCACTATCGTAACGACGGAAGCTTGTATGAGCCCCAAGGAGGATGTAGTCTGGCTCCCCGACAGTGGGCACGACTCATCGATCCCGGTACAACGTCTTGTGAAAGCATTTATCGGGCTGTATACGAATATCGTTCCCGTTATCCGGAAAAAGCGGTAACCTACAACGCTGCCATGCCACGCAACGTCGAAGGTAATGCAGCCAACTGGGCTGTTTTCATGGCAGGCGGTTCACTGGCAAAAGTTCCTCCTATCGAAGCTATGGATGTATATACACTGGCTTCAAAGTTTCAGCCTGTCGCTTCACTTACGGAAAGCAACCGGCAATGGGTGATGGGAAAAGCCCAAAAGGGATACCTCGTATATTGTCTTGAAACAGATATCCACCTGGACCTGAGTCATGACCGGAAGACATACAAGATAGTATGGATCAATCCGGTAAACGGAGAAATATTCAGAAAAGAGCAGACACGTCTAAAAGGAGGAAAAGTAATCTCCCTGAAAGCACCACAGAAATACTGTGTATGCCTGCTTTATTAGAAAGATAAAAACAAAGCCCGTCGGAATATTACCAACGGGGCTTTCGTTATATTATTTATTATATCTCAGATTTCCGAATCAATCTTCAACGTAACGTTCGATAGTCTGTGCACGGTCCGGACCTACAGACACAATCTTGACAGGAGTTTCCAACTGTTCTTCAAGGAAAGCAATATAAGCATTGAATTCTTCTGGGAATTCATCTTCACTTGTCATCTTAGTCATGTCGGTCTTCCAACCCGGCATTTCTACATATACAGGTTCAACTCCTTCGGTAATATCGAATGGGAAGTAATCGATTTCTTCACCATTAACCTTATAAGCTACACAAGCCTTGATGGTTTCAAATCCATCGAGCACATCGCTCTTCATCAGAATCAGCTGAGTAACTCCATTCACCATAATAGCATAACGCAAAGCTACCAGGTCAACCCAACCGCAACGACGTTCACGACCAGTTACTGCACCATATTCGTGTCCCAGATCGCGGATAGTCTTACCTGTTTCATCGAACAATTCTGTTGGGAACGGTCCTGCTCCAACACGTGTACAGTAAGCTTTCATGATACCATACACTTCACCGATTTTATTCGGGCCAAGACCCAGACCTGTACAAGCACCGGCACAAATTGTGTTAGAAGAAGTAACAAACGGATAAGAACCGAAGTCAACATCCAGCATTGTACCCTGAGCACCTTCACACAACACACTCTTGCCTGCTTTCAGCAAATTATTGATTTCATGTTCGCTGTCTACCAAATTAAACTGACGTAAGTATTCAATACCTTCCATCCACTGTTTTTCCAGTTCGGTAATGTCATACTCATAGTTCAGGCTTTTCAGAATCTGTTCGTGACGAGCTTTAGCTGCTGCATATTTTTCTTCAAAGTTATGCAGGATATCTCCTACACGAAGTCCGTTACGGCTTACCTTATCAGTATAAGTAGGACCGATACCCTTACCTGTAGTACCTACTTTAGAAGCTCCTTTTGCAGCCTCATAAGCAGCATCCAGAATGCGGTGAGTAGGCAAAATCAAATGAGCCTTCTTTGAAATGTGCAAACGTTCTTTCAAAGGATGACCGCTTGCTTCCAGCGCTTCGGCTTCTGCCTTGAACAAAGACGGATCAAGAACAACACCGTTTCCGATAATATTTACTTTATCCCCCTGAAATATTCCGGAAGGAATAGAGCGGAGTACATATTTCTGACCTTCAAATTCAAGAGTATGACCTGCATTCGGTCCTCCCTGAAAACGAGCAACAACATCATAGCGCGGAGTCAAGACATCGACTACTTTCCCTTTTCCTTCGTCGCCCCATTGTAAACCTAGCAAAACATCTACTTTCATGATTTCCAACTTTTATAATAAGTTATTTACTTTTCTTACGTTTAGCCGCCATACACTTGTTGCACAACCCGTATATGTACAAGGAATAGTGCGAAGCATGAAAACCTTTCAACTTTGTGTCGGCAATAGCCTGCTTCAAAGTTTCATCTTCAAATTCAGACACTTTCCCGCACGAGGTGCATATCATGTGATGGTGGGTTTCATTATTGTACGAACGTTCGTACTGTGAAGTATTGCCGAACTGATGTTTGATCACCAGCCCGCATCAATCAGGAGTATGATTGTATTATAAAGAGTAGCACGACTTACACGGAACTTTTCTTTTTCAGCCATATAGGAATAGAGCATATCTATATCAAAATGTCCCTTTATGGTATAGATTGTATCGAGTATAGCATAACGCTCGGGTGTCTTCCGATGCCCGTTCTTCTGAAGATAATCCGTCAGAATCTGTTTTGCTTTATCTTTTATATTCTCTTCCATCCGGTAATTCGTTCAGGGTTCAAAGTTAATCTTTTTTATGCAATTAAGAAAAACAATAAAAGAAAAATTTCTCTAATCAGGGATCTCTAAAACATCAGAATTCCAAATCTGCCTTAATCTCTTCTGCCAATGCCCTGACAGCCGGCTTCTCCGATTTTGCCAGATACCCAACTGCTTGCTTACGGTTCTTTTATTGTCACGCGACTGGTGTGCATACTTGCGCAATGCCACGGATGCCGCCTTCTGAACCGGACCGCAATCTCCTTCCACAGCCGTACAGGCCTGATCCAGAAATTCAGCCTCAGCACGCTCATTCAGTTTTTCTCCTTTCATCAACAAACGTGCCATCAGTAAAAAGCCACAAAGCTGGAACATCTCGCGTTCATCTGCCATCCAACGGAACACAACTTCCGATGCATAAGGCAAACGCTGGAACAGATTCATCACCGTATATTCTGCCAGTTCAGGATAGTCCATACCCTCTATCCAGATATCAGCTATTTCCTGATAAAAACGTATCTGCCGGCTGAAGCAGACTGCCAGAATCTTACATTCTCTGATATTTTCCTTCCACAGTGCCTGAGCCAGTTCATGATCGGGCTCATATCCCGCAGCTATCTCCTTGATACGGGGATATTCAATACCGAAATTCAGTTTGTACTCCATCCCTTTTTCACGCATGCTTTGCGAAACCATGCCGTTCATGAAAAGACGGAATTTCGATTTGATATCTTTAATTGTTTCGTGTATATTATTGTCCATAATAAAAAGCAATCATAAAATCCTCCGTTGCAGATTTCGTATTCTACAACGGAAGTATATTATAAATTAGAATAATCTCCGCTATATCGGAGCATCTGCTCTGCATACCCTTCCGAATAAGAAATATGCACATCGGTAATGTTTCCCTCCGCATCGGTTTGTGGCGTATACACCGGATTGACAAAACCTTTATAAGGAGCCAGATGCAGACTGCGATATCGTTGCAAGACTTCGGCATGCAATACCGGATCTACTTGTACGGCATACGTTTCAACCAGCTGACGGGCTGCCTCATAATCTCCTTCGCTCTTGATACGTTGTATTTCGGCTAACAGAGTACCGAACAGATCACGCAGTTTTTTATAATCATTGATTTTCACATAAGTTTTCTCCTCTTTCTTCACCAGTTCAACAACTTTTTCGGAGGCTCCTTTTTCATAAGCCACTTAGCTATCAACTGACGATTGCGCATGTGTGCCTCCTCCACCGAATGACCATACTCAATGCGGACAAGCTGAGTCATCAATCCATTCATCATATATGTATAATACTCAGCCTTAAATGCATCTTCATTCGGAGTCAGACCAAGTTCTATCATCTTTTGATCGGGCAAATAATAAAGGCCGAACAAGTCGGCACGCGCTTCTTCGATGGTAGAACCATATGC